>Ga0105048_10002511_pt1 | contig 29857 bp, 24 predicted proteins | sample MAT05_FD_78382 | JGI IMG/M metagenome (GOLD analysis project Ga0105048, IMG submission 78382) | Freshwater microbial communities from Lake Fryxell liftoff mats and glacier meltwater in Antarctica - MAT-05 | ecosystem: Environmental > Aquatic > Freshwater > Ice > Liftoff microbial mat | place... | reverse complement strand
GATCAACCCATGATTCAGGATTTGAGCTTAGTTCGCAAGTTCAAATCGTATTATGGTCTGGAGGGCTGCTGGCCCAAACTGAAGAGACTTCTCACCGATTTCGAGTTTATCGACCTCGCCGAAGCCGACCGGCGTATGGACTGGAAAACGGCCGAGTTGAAGCGTTGGGGGCAGGGTTAATTCAAATCCAATACATTATCTCACAGGTTGAACAAGATCAAAAACACGTCTGGAGTCACAACTGGAATGGTTGGAAAAGGAGATTCTTTTACCACATCGAAATGGCCATCATACGTGATAATAAAATCAGCTCCTGCGATAAGCCCAGCATCCACAAACTTATTATCATCAGGATCAACTTTTATAATTCCCCACGTAAATGGTGAACTAACCCGAACAACTCCCGGCAATTTTGTCAAAAATTCGAGGAAATTATTCGCAACAACCGAATTAGTTTTCTGCGTCAAAATCTCCTGATATTCTAAAAGTATGCTTGTACTTACCACTAATTCCAATCGACCTTCAGCTAACGCATTGATGATCGTGCGATACCGGGATAGTTTAGGCAACGCGGCCAGAATCACGTTTGTATCCACAACAACCCTCATGGTTGTGGATGATAATCAGCGCGATCATGCCCTTTAGCCCACGTTTCTATAGTTGTCGCATCCCAGTCATTTTCCAGCCATAACTTGTCCATTTCGGCATCTACTTTACCTAAAAAATACTGAGCCAACAACTGACGTATCTCAATCAGTTGGCTATCAGGCAATGAATAGGTAAACAGTTGTACTAATTCCAATTGCAGGTTGGTCAGTTTAAGGGGAGCGGTCATACGAACAGCCAGTTATTTCTACGAATTTACGAAACGTTACGATACTATAAACAATCGCTTTTTCGTAAATTAGCCGCGCTAACATCCCTTCTAATATCACCCCAACTGCCATATGGCTAAATACACGCTTCAAATCAACGGGAAACGCTATCAAACTGAAGCCGACCCCGATACCCCCCTCCTATGGGTACTGCGCGACAACCTCGGTTTGGTCGGCACTAAGTTCGGATGTGGCATTGCTCAATGCGGGGCCTGCACTGTTCACCTCAACGGCGAAGCTACCCGCGCTTGCGTACTGCCTGTATCGGCCGTTGGAACGGCCAAAGTAACAACCATCGAAGGGTTATCGGCCAACGGCGACCATCCTGTTCAGAAAGCCTGGGAGGCAGTTGACGTTCCTCAGTGCGGCTACTGCCAGGCCGGTCAGATCATGACAGCCGTTGCTTTTCTGAAACGTACCCCTAAACCGACTACCGAGCAAATCGAGACCGCGATGTCGGGCAATATCTGCCGCTGTGGAACCTATCACCGTATTCGCGAAGCCATCGCTTTAGCCGCCAAATGAAAACTACCCCAACCTCCCGCCGGGATTTCATCAAAGCAGCGGCTACCGTCGGTGGCGGCCTGTGGCTCGGCTTTAACTGGTATTCTTCGGAAGCCACTCCCCTACCCCTGACCGCTCTTGATGCGGCCGGTCTGGCCGACGCTCCCCTTAGTTTTAATAGCTTTTTGTCTATCGGAACGGACGGGATCATTACCATTTTCTCTCCCAACCCAGAGGTGGGCCAGGGAATCAAAACAGCGTTCCCGATCATTGTAGCGGATGAACTCGATGCCGACTGGAGCCAGGTCCGTATTGAGCAGGCTCCTTTGGACTCCAAAAAGTTTGAACGGCAGGTAACCGGTGGTAGCGGAGCCATCAAGCACTCGTGGGCACGCCTTCGTCAGGCCGGTGCCACTGCCCGCTACATGCTCGTCGCCACAGCCGCCAGTCGCTGGAATGTACCAGCCGCGGAATGCAGCACCGAAAAGGGAGTTGTGTTCCATAAAGCCTCAAACCGGAAGCTGACCTATGGCGAACTGGCCAATGATGCAGCCAAACAGACTGTTCCTGCTACCGTTGCGCTCAAAGATCCAAAACAGTTTACGCTCATCGGAACCTCCATTCCCAACGTCGACAATAAGAGTATCGTAATGGGGAAACCACAGTACGGTATTGATTTCTATCGCGAAGGCATGCTATTTGCCATGGTGCAGCGCCCACCCGCTTTTGGGTTAAAACTCAAATCAATGGATGCCAGTGCCGCTAAAGCGATGCCCGGCATTACAGATGTGGTTTCGCTTCGTAATGGTGTGGCCGTGGTGGGCAAATCGACCTGGGCCGTTAAAAAAGCCCGCGAAAAAGTTAAAATTGAGTGGGAAAAAATCAGCGACGCTCCGCTCGAAAGCACCGCCGATCACGACCGTCTTTTCAAAGAGCTGCTTGACAAACCGGGCGCTACTGTACGCCGGAAAGATGGCGACCCCGATGCCGCTTTTGCATCGGCCGCCCGCATCATCAAAGCCGAATACCAGTGTCCGCTCCTGCCCCACAGCCCGCTGGAACCCATGAACTTCTTCGCTCACGTGCGGCCCGATGGCGTTGAACTGGTTGGTTCGTCGCAGACGCCCGACCGCGCCCGAGGTGATACGGCCAAGCTGCTCAATATTGCCCCCGAAACGGTGAGCGTTGAGCTTACCCGCATGGGTGGTGGATTTGGTCGGCGACTGCACTCCGACTATGCCGTTGAAGCGGCTGAAGTGTCGAGTCTGGTAAAAGCACCCGTGAAGGTAATCTGGACCCGCGAAGACGACATGACCGGGGGTAGCTACCGACCCGCCTGCCGGTATCGGTTCGAAGCTGCGCTAGATGCCCAGAACAACGTGATCGGTTACCGGCTGCGGGGCGTTGGCATCAATGCAGGCAACCCTACCCGCGAAGATAACTTCCCATCGGGTGCCATTCCGAACGTATTGATTGATTCGCACGACATTAAATCGCCCGTGACAACTTTCCCGTGGCGCGCCCCTATCACTAACTTCCTGGCCTTTGCCGAGCAGTCGTTTTTAGACGAAGTAGCCACGGCAGTCGGTAAAGATCCGGTGCAGTTTCGGCTGGATTTATTGGCTCAGGCTAAAAAATCGCCCGTTGGTGCTATCAAATATGACATTGCCCGCATGGAAGCCGTCATTAAATTAGCTGCCGAAAAAAGTAACTGGGGTAAAAACGGAGCCGTAAAACAGGGATTCAGTGTGTATTTCTCGCACAACTCCTACGTAGCCATGGTAGCCGAAGTAGTTACCAAAAATGGTAAGCCTGTACTCCAGAAAATTCATGCCGTTGGCGACTGTGGGGTGGTTATTAACCTAAGCGGAGCGCGGCAGCAGATGACCGGCGGAGTAGTCGACGGTTTAGGCCACGCACTGTACGGCAAGCTAACACTAAAAGACGGCGCTCCCGAACAGCGTAACTTCGATGGTTTCCGGCTCATCCGCATGAACGAAATCCCCGAAGTAGAGGTGCATTTTGTAAACAACGGCATTGATCCCACCGGCCTCGGCGAACCAGCCCTGCCGCCCACCGGTCCGGCCGTTGCCAACGCCATGTTCAAAGCAACCGGGGTTCGTTTCCGAAGCCAGCCGTTTGTGGAGCAGGAAGGGAGCGTCTGGTGATACGATGATGTTCGTTTAGTAATAGCCCCATTGCTTTCCAACAGCAGCGATGGGGCTATTTTATGGCTCAATCCTCCTTCAGATGGAGGAGCACCATCATGAATCCGCGTAGGGTTCAGGAGTTGGTGATGCGCAGCAAGTTAGCGACCTTTGTAAGAACCTCACTAACGGGGCGTTCGCACTATGCCTTACTCAGTTGTTCTTCTGGATGATCACCGGGTAGTAGCCGAAAGTTTCGCCAATCTGCTGGCTACCTCCAATCAGTTTCGGGTGGCGGGTCTGGCCCACGACCGCTACTCGCTGATGAGCGCGCTGTACGAGTCATCAGTGGATGTGTTGGTAACCGACCTGCTTATGCCCACTGGCAACGCTGCTGAACTTATTCCTTCCCTTAAAAAAGAGTTTCCCAACCTTCGCATTCTGGTCGTGTCAGGCTCCGTCGACCCGGCTCTCGTTCGGGGGGTTATGCAAGCTGGTGCCGACGGGTTCGTTACCAAAACGGCCGACAAAGCGGAGTTGTTCGATGCCATTCTGGCGGTTGGAGCCGGTAGACGGTATATGGACTACCGCGTGTTGGAAATGGACGAAACGAACCCCGAGCGGATCGGTGTGCCTGAGTTGACAGACCGCGAAAATGAGGTAGCCCGCCTGATTCTGGACGAACTGACGAGCAGTCAGATTGCGGAACGGCTGTTTATTTCATTCAACACGGTGGAGACGCACCGCAAGCACATTTATCAGAAAATGGGCGTAACTACCTCGCTCGGACTGATGAAGTTGCTGCTGGGTCGCTCCTTACAACGGTAGTTTTAGGTGGGCTGTGGTGCCCCTGTTCGGGATGGATTCCAGCCAAAACTCCGCGCCAATAGCTTCGGCACGCTCCCGAACGTTGAGGTGACCCATACCCGGCTCAGATGGTTCGGCAAAGCCAACTCCATTATCTTTTATCCTGATTAGTAGATGATTACGGTCACGTTCAAGCCAAATGTAAGCCTCTTTGGCTTCGGCATGGCGCAGAATATTAGTGCATAACTCCAGGCAAACAATGTAAAGGTTAAAGGTGGCCTCCGGCGTGAGTGATCCCGCCCCATGGTTGTTGATGGAGAAAACGGTTTTGCCGGTCAGGCTCAGTTTCCGAATCAGGATCCGCAACGAAACCGACAAATCCTGCTGTAATAGCTGCTCTGGAATCAGGTTGTGCGAAAGCTCCCGAACCTGCGTGGCGGCATCGTTGAGCAGGGTCAGGCTACTTTCGTAAAGTTGCTTATTACGAGGGAGCAAGGTATCGGTGTCGATGGTCTGAAAGGTCATTTTGGTAGCCCCAAGGAGGCTGCTTACCCGGTCGTGAAGTTCGGTTGCTACCCGCTTGCGTTCCAGCGTTTGTCCCTTCAGTAACGCCAGTTGGATTTCCCGGTTTTTGGCCAGCAATCGTCCGTTGGTGCGTCGTAATTGCAAACTATAGTAAAACAACAAAATACCGAGCAGGCTGATGATACTCAAGCCCCAGATCAATTGGCGTCGCAGCTTCTCCTGAGCCACCAGATTTAGCCGCAGCCGCTCCTGCCGGTGGGTAGTTTCGACACGTTCACGCTCCAGCCGGGCATTGCTGCGGAGGCTTTCGGCCTGGTTGATCGCCTGTTGCTGTTCCTGTTGGGTACGGTTAAAAAGCTGTTGGTATAGAAACGACTGTTTCCAGTTCTGCTGGTGTTCGTAGGCCCGAATCAGGGCGGCATAAGCGGTAAGCCGGGTAGCGTGTACCTGCTTATTCTGCGCCAGCGCGACGTTGGCCGTTGCGATGGCTTTGGGGTATTGGCGCAACCCCACGTAGGTCTCTGCCAGGTCGGCAAGCGCATCGGCCTGGGGCAGCGGGGCATGCAGGGTTTGCCAATACGCTACCGACTGTTTCAAATACGAAAGAGCCTTATCAGGCTGGTTGCGACTGTTGTAAAGCCGTCCGATTTCATTGGTCAGGTAAGCCTTGCTCGAGAGCGATGCCTCTGCACGGTTTACCATCGACCAGGCCAGCAGGTAATGCGTTTCGGCTTTGTCCAGTTGTTTGCGCTGTTGGTAGGTATTGGCCAGTAACTGATGCAGGTCGGCCAGTTGCACGGCGGTTCCCTTTGGGTCGTTGGCAAACCAGTGGATGCTTTTCTGAATACTCAGCATGGCCTCGGCGGGTTGGTCGAGCGCGGTGTTGATGTTACCCAGATTCCGGTAAATGCGCCAGTAATAGGGTCTGAATGCTTTTGGGTTGGCATCGACCACCGACAGTAGTCTGTAATTTAACTGAATAGCGCGGGGGTAATCCATTTTGAATGCCCGGTAATACCGTTCCATCAGCAATAGGGCTTTAATCTGGTATTTAGGATTATGCAATTGGTCGGCCATTCGGCTCAACTGATTGGCTACCAAGAGCGTACTGTCGCGGTGGGCCATGCCGCTGTAATGCACGTAAGCAATAAAGTGCAGAAATTCCATCCGGGCCGTATCCACCGAGGCCGTTGGCAACAACCGGGCGAGGGCGTTCAATCGGGCGTGGGTCGCACGCACCAGGCTGTCCACATACGCCTGATCCATACTCCGGTCGAAGTTGAACGGGGGCGTATCGTAGGTTTGGGCCTGCGCCATTGGTGTCACAATACCCCCGGTGGCGAGCATCAGGACTAGGAACAGTGCTTTCATGAAGTGGGTTTTAGCCCAAAAATCACGGAATTCAGGGAGGCCAAATCACTGAATCCGGTGATGTTTCGGGTGTTGGGATGCTGAACCTTTGTGAGGTAGTAACGTTAAAGTTAACTCCTCTAATTTTATGAAACGAATTGCACTAACCCTCGCTTACTTAACGGTTATGAATCTGGCCAGTTTTGCCCAGCAACCAGCCAGTCCTCGCCCCGACGAGTTTGCTCCGCTAACTAACAGCCCCTTTTTTCCGGGAGGCCAACCAGCGCTGAAAACCTATTTTAGCCAGCCATCGCTCTATTCCCATCTGGCTAGTCAGGCTGGTATTGAGGGTACGGTATGGGTAAAGTTTCGAGTACAAGCAACTGGCCATCTCACTCATGTTCAAGTGGTTAAACCAAATCGCCCCTTCTTGGATCAGGCCGCTATCCGGGCTATAACGCTGATGCCCTTGTGGTATCCGGCGCATCAAGAGGGCGTTGCTGTAGCCTCGTCAGTTGTATTACCGATCACTTTCCGATTGGACTAACGCCCAATTTTGTAGGTGGATGGCCTATGTTACTCTTCTGAGTGCTACCGAAAAGTATAATCGCACGTTGACCATTGCATTGATGAAGGCCGTGAACCACTTTATCGGCAAATCTGCCTCGGTCACGTTTCCGGCGTTTAAAGTGAGTGTCCCCGATTGGACACTCACTTTAAAGATTTACTCGATTGCCATTATAGTGTCGATGTTTTCAATTCAGAACAGGCAAAGCAACTCTACCTTGAACCAGACTTACTACCCTTTTAATCAGGCCTCTATTGTTGGCAGGTTGACCATACGACGACAGGAATAGCTGCTTACCAATCCTGTACTCACACGATTTATCATCAGGCCCCCGAACCGTTTGTAGCAAATGATTCGGGGGTTTTTCGTAAAATCGTGTAGTATTGCCTTGTCTAACAACTACAAGACCACTATGCCAGAACCCGATAAGAGCTTTGGAGAGAAAATTTTAGGCTTCTTTGTCAAAGAAGATGCCAAAGGCGGTGCCCAAACGGGAGGTAATCCTATCACCCTCCCTTCAACACCGAGCAGTTCGCCAGGCTATACCTCCCAGCCCTCAGCCCCGTTGCCTCAGGCCCCAGGCCCTACGCCCCAAACTACCGGCACGGTAGACGCGAAGTTTGCCGGTCACTTTACCGACGTGCTCGCTAAAGCCAATGTGCAGGGACCAGATTATTTCGAGTATCGCGAAACGCTCCGCCATCTCGCCGACCTCGGTTTGCCCGAAGACAAGCGGTATCAGGCAGCCTGGGCCAGTTTTCGGGCTATGGCCAGCGGGGTATCGTTGCAGTTGCTAACCGGTACCGCAAACCAGTATCTAACAGCGCTTAGTGCCGACCGGGACTTGTTTCTAAAAAGCGTAGAAACCGCCCTGAACGAGCGGGTTGGCGGATTACAAAACGAGCAAAAGGGAATTCTGACCAATAACGAAGCGGCCACGAAGCAGATTGCCGAGTTGCAAAAGCGCATCAACAGCAACAACGAGCGGCTGGCCAACATTGGTGGGGAAATCACGGAACAAAGCACTAAATTGACCCAAAATCGGAGCAATTTCGAAGCTACATACGCCAGCTTCACCGAGCAGATTAAGAATGATGTATCCAAAATTCAAACCTACCTAAAATGATGAGTGAATTAGCGAATGAGTGAATAACGCAAGCGCGAAATCAACTTATTCACCAATTCACTAATCCACTCAATCACTCATTAATTATGGCAACCCCAGATTTTTCTCAGTTAGGCGGCAACGCCAACAGCGATGCAGATAAACGCTCGTTCTGGAGCCGCCCCGAAGGCATTGCAGGCCTCATTGCCATGCTCGCCGTCGGGGGCGTGTTCCTTTATCGAATCAACGACATTCTGGCGTGGCTGATCCGCGTCACCGAAAACACACTCTATCTCGGCGGCCTGCTGGCCGTGCTGGCGTTGGTGGTCTTTCTGGTCACCAGCAAAGACATTCGGACGGGTGTGTTCTTTTTGTTCAAGTCGCTGATGCGTAGCCTGACCGGCACCATCATTCAACTGAACCCTATCGCGATCATGAAGATTTACGTGGACGATCTGAAAGACAAACGGCAGAAAATGAACGGGCAAATCGACCAGTTGGCCGGGCAGCTAGTGAAACTGAACAAGAAAATCAACGAAAATAACGAGGAGATCAAGCAGAAATTCGCAGAGGCCAACAAAGCGAATTCGATGACCGACAAGCCCGGCATGCGCGAAGCCGCTTCATTGGCTACGATGGAAGGCGCGGGTTTGCAGGAAATGAACCAGAAACTACTGCCGCTGCAACGCAACATGAAAACTGTGCTGGAGTTCATGGAGAAGGTGAACAAAAGTGCCGAATACATCATCAAGGAGACCGAAATAAAGGTCAAACTGAAAGAGACCGAGTACCAGATTGTGAAGGAAAGTTCGAACGCGCTCCGCACAGCGGTCAGCATTTTCAAGGGCGACCCCGACAAGAAGTTCTACTTCGATGAGTCGATGGAGTATATCCAGGACGATATGAGCAAGAAACTTGGCGAAATGAAGCGGGCAATGGACCTGTCGATGGACTTCATCAACGGAGTAGACATTCAGAACGGTTTACTATCGGACAAAGGACAGGCACTACTCAATTCGTATAACCAGGGAGAGTTCAAACTGATTCAGCTCGACGCCCCCGAACCACAGCCCACCACCCGCATCATGAACGCACCCAAGGATCAGAATTATAAAAACCTTTTAGACTAAAACACATGCAACGCTTAACTGTAGCCGGAAGGCTCCTCATTACGGCCATTGTGCTGGCCGCTCTTTACTTTGGTTTCAAAGCCCTTGGCGGCAACGAATGGCTCCAGAAAATGCGGGGCAACGAAGCCACCGAACAAACTGGCTCTTCGTCGGGCGTGGAAGGCACCGAACCCCAGGCCGACTCACCAACACTACCCGGTAATGACGAAGCAACTTCATCGGCCACCGACGAAGCTTCGGACAAGGGTAATTCATCAGCAACTTCGGATAGTGGCCCTCGCCCCGCCTTTACTTACAAAGCCGCTGAACCCGTTAACGGAAAGTTGAAAGGTGTGGTTGAGTTGGGGGCCAGTGGTTTCAATTCGTTTATTGTTCGCATCGACGATCAGAAACGCTGGAAACTGGAAAAAGCCGAGTTCGGCAATAGTCTTGTTACCGAAAATATGGCTACCGATCAGGATATACGCGAAGGGCTGAAAAAATACATCGGTAATATGCTCGACTTCGGCGTAGGTGGCCGCGACATTCAGTTTGTGGTAAGTTCAGGAGCTGTAAAGGCCGAGAATACCACCAAGATTATCCGGGCATTGAAGTCGCTCAACTATGTGGTAAATACGGTAACCCCCGAACAGGAAGGCCGGTTGGCACTCCGGTCAGTGTTACCATCGGACTTCGACAGCAACGCTTTTGTGGTCGACATTGGCTCCGGCAATACCAAGGTTTCGTGGCGTACTGGCGGGTCTGTGCAGGCCCTGGAAACTTACGGCTCCAAGTACTTTCAAAATGGTATCGACGATGCCAAAGTTGCCGAAGAAGTAGCCGCCAAAGTCAAGCAGATACCCGCCGATCAGCGTAAAACTGCTTTCATTATTGGCGGTATTCCGTTTGAACTGGCCAAGCAGGTTCGCAACGGTAAAGAACGCTACACGATTCTGAAAGCTCCCAGTGATTATAAGAGCGAGAGCGCCAAACAAAAGGCAGGTATCGTGATTTACAAAGCCATTGCCGATGCCACAGGTTGTCAGCAGTTCGTTTTCGACTGGGACGCGAATTTCACGATCGGGTATTTGTTAACGCTAAAATAAAAGAGGAAGGAGTTGCTGTCGCACCATAGACTCACGTCAGCAACTCCTTATTTTTCTACTAGAAAGAGAACAACAAATCAGTGGAAAATCGGTAAGCATAACGCTACTTAGTGTCTTTAATGGATAAAAAATGAATACGGATAATTCTAAACCCGATGTAAGGTTATTGCATTCAATATTGCTACGCAATGTGCTTTCGTTCGGCCCCGATACCGCACCATTGGAACTAAAAACATTAAACGTATTAATTGGTACAAATGGCTCTGGAAAATCTAATTTAATTGACTGTATCGGCCTTTTACAATCGGCCCCTGAAAAATTAGCGGAGACGATACGTACTGAAGGCAGTGTGCAGGAGTGGTTATGGAAAGGAGATAAAAAAACAATTGCCCATGTCGAAGCTGTTATTGCCAACCTTGGCAATAGCTCCTATAAGCCATTACGACACTGGTTTGAGTTTAGAGAGGCCAATTTGCGCTTTGAGTTGAGCGAAGAACATATTGAAGCCTCCTATCCAGATTCAGGGAAAGATAAGCCATTCTTATATTTTGGCTATGACTACGGGAGGAACCCTGTACTTTCAGTACGTTCCGGAAAAACCACAACTCCACGCCAGTTAAAACGGGAAACTATCGACCCTGAGTTATCCATCCTTTCGCAACGACGCGATCCTGACCAGTATCCTGAACTAACCTACCTTGGCGATGTGTATAAACGAATTCGTCTTTATCGAGAATGGTCGTTTGGCAGGGCCAACCCCGCCCGCGAGTGGCAGTCAACCTCCAGCCCCAATGATTTTTTAACTGCTAATGGCGATAATCTGGCCCTAATACTAAATCGTTTATTAAGTTTTCCGGATATCAAGCGTCAAATAAGGGACTTGCTCAATGACCTCTACGAGGGGATTACAGATGTGAGCGTAATTGTAAATGGTGGCCGTATGCAGATGTATTTGCATGAGCAACGCGGTTTTACGATTCCGGCCAGTCGACTATCCGACGGAACGCTCCGTTTTTTATGTCTTTTAGCAATACTCCTGAATCCTGAGCCACCTGCATTGATCTGCTTGGAAGAACCCGAACTAGGCTTGCACCCTGATGCGATTGTGACTATTGGCAAACTCCTAAAGGATGCGTCAACACGCACTCAATTGATTATTACTACCCATTCAAGAATATTGATTGATGCCTTTCAGGAATCACCCGATGACGTAATTGTCGTAACAAGGGAGGAAGGCTGCACAATTATGGAACGGCTTGATCACCAAAAATTATCGGGATTTCTGAACGAGTATAGTTTAAGTAATTTGTGGAGTAGTGGCGAAATTGGTGCTAATCGATGGAGCAATTGAGTGTATGAAAATTTACATTGAAGGGGCTGGCCCTACTGAAGCCGCACAAACAGAATGTCGACGAGCATTTGAAAAATTCTTTTTGGCGGCTGGATTAAAAGGCCGGATGCCAAGATTAGTAGCCTGTGGGAGTCGTAACGAAGCGTATGACAAGTTTAAAATAGCGTTTAGAAACGGAGATAATGCTCTGCTATTAGTAGATAGTGAAGAACCTATCCGAATTGATTCAAGTACAGATAAGCCCATTAGCCCACGGGTTCACGTAAAAGAGCGTGATGGTTGGGATTGTCCAAGTGGAGCAACTGACGATCATATCTACTTTATGGCAGTGTGCATGGAATCTTGGTTTATAGCTGATAAGGAGCAATTCGTTAACTATTACTCAACCGGGAACCGGCGTTGCAACCCATCAACAATCCCCGAAAATATCCAGGTTGAAACATTGAAGAGGCCGCTTATTTTCAAAATTTTGCAGGATGCGACAACTTCATCAGGTAAAGCTCAGTATAGCAAAGGAAGTCGTTCATTTGATATACTGTCAATTATTAGCCCCCGGAAAGTATCGGATGCCTCTGTTCATGCCCGCCGGTTATTTTGTCACTTAGGGGTAAAACAATCCTGGCTCGACTGTTCGGATATAAACAAATAGCCCCCTTTTATGACCCTCCTTGATTTCTTCAATTACATTACGGCTCACTCCGAAGTGGCCGTTCTTTTTTTACTGGCTATCCCAGCCATTACGTTTCTGGTAAATCTGTGGTCGGGCACAACCGCTGAAGAGATCTGGAAATGGCGGTATGTATATGCTGTTTTAGTATTTGCGGCCTGCATTCCGGGAGTTTTTGCGCTATCCCTAAACATTTACCTCTTTCTGTTTGAACGGCAGAGCATATGGGCCATGAATCTCGCCATTCAGGTGCTCCCTTTTCTGGCAATGGTTGCCACGCTGATGTTGATTCGTCGTAAAATTCCGTTTGCGTACATTCCCGGTTTTGGTAAACTGTCGGGCTTCATGACCTTGATCTTTGCCCTTATTGGCGTCATGTGGTTTGTCGATCGGCTACGATTAGTCGCCTTTACTTACGTGCCGTTTGTCTATATTGTGGTCGGCTTTGTGCTCGTTCTGATTTTAATCAGGTTTGCCTGGAGCAAGCTATTTTAAGGTACGAGCTTACCCTATACTCGACTTTTTTCTATGACCAAAGCCCCCCGCTCAACCGACCGAAAAGCTGCTGCCCATACCATCCGGCAATTTCGGCAGTGGCACCGCACCATCAGCCTGATAGCCGGTTCGTTTCTTCTAGTGGTATCGCTTACGGGCTTGCTGCTCGGGTGGAAAAAGCAGTCGGGGGGGTTGATTCTCGCCAAAACAGAAAAAGGTATCTCCAGCGACCTCCGCACCTGGCTACCAGTTGATAGTCTGCACCAGATTGCCATTCGTACTCTCCGCGACTCAATTTCGGCGGACCTTTCACCCGAACTCGACCGCATCGACGCCCGCCCTCAAAAAGGCATAGTGAAGTTTGTATTTGCCGATCATTACTGGGGCATTCAACTCGACGGCACCACGGGGAAGGTGCTGGCGCTCGAACGCCGAACCGCCGACTGGATCGAAAATCTGCACGATGGTAGCCTGTTCGACAAACTTCTGGGTACCAACAGCGACCTGATTAAGTTAATATTCACCAGTATGGCTGGTTTGGGCTTGTTTATTCTTACCCTGACGGGTTTCTGGCTCTGGTATGGTCCGCGCCGAATGCGGCAGTGAGGAAAATGACCCCAAATTTTCGTAATTTCATGGTCTAATACCCCACTAAGTCGGGTACAAATACGAAAATAACCGTTTAGTGTATCAGTACTATGCTTCCAATTCAAGAACCGACAAATCCTATACGTATGATGCACAGGGTAAAATGGCCCGATATGTCTCATATTTTCAAAGTCCAAACTCTGAGTTTGGCTACCTGTATGAGTTAACAAATGGAGTTTTAGTAAAAACTTCCGGGCAATCGGCAGGAACGCATGTTCCCGACCTCAGCTACTAATCCAAAACGGTAAACCAACGCACCTTTTTGCGGCCACCGGGCGCAACGTGGCGGGCGAGTTCTGGAAGTTTGATGAAACCCGGAATATGTGTGTTCCGTTAAAATGAACGAGCCAAAACGTACCGTATGAAAACCAAGCAACGCTATCAGAATCACCGCTGCCGGGCATGGCTGGCGAGCATTATACTGATTGGGGTCGGTTTAGGGCTGCAAAACTGTAGCCACGTTGACAAACCAGCCGCAATTGCCGCCTTAGCAGATCAACTACCCGAACACGTTGACTACAACCTGCACGTGAAACCGATTTTGTCGGACAAGTGCTTTCTCTGTCATGGCCCCGATAAAAATAAACAGAAAGCGGGTCTCGAATTAGCTACGCCCGAAGGAGCCTACGCTGCTCTAAAAGACACCAAAGACAAACACGCCATTGTGCCGGGCAACCTGGCCGGGAGTGATGTTTATCATCGGCTTATCTCGACCGACGAAGACGTGATGATGCCCCCACCAACTTCAAACCGAATCCTGACCGACTACGAAAAGGCCGTTTTGATGAAATGGATTGAGCAGGGAGCCGAATACAAACCACACTGGGCCTTGCTCAAACCCGAAAAACACCCGTTGCCAACCGTCGAAAACCAATCGTGGCCCAAAAATTCGATTGATTATTTCGTTCTCAGCAAACTTGAAGATCAAGGACTTAGCCCATCGCCCGAAGCCAGCAAAGAAACCCTGCTCCGGCGCGTGACGCTCGACCTGACGGGCCTGCCGCCAACAGTAGCCGAACTCGACGCCTTCCAGAAAGACAATTCGCCAAAAGCATACGAGCAGGTGGTGAATCGGCTGTTGCAGTCACCCCGATACGGCGAAAAAATGGCCGTCGACTGGTTGGATATGGCCCGCTTTGCCGATACGCATGGCTACACCGTTGACCGCTACCGCCCATTGTGGCCCTGGCGCGATTGGGTCATCAAAGCCTTCAACCAAAATATGCCCTTCGACCAGTTTACCACCTGGCAGTTGGCGGGTGATTTGCTGCCGAAGGCTACCAGAGAACAACGGCTTGCTACGGCCTTCAACCGCAACCATTCGCAAAATGCCGAAGGCGGTATCGTCAACGAAGAGTTTCGGGTCGAATACGTTGCCGACCGTACCAATACCATCGGTACGGCTTTTTTAGGCATGACTGTCGAGTGCGCGCGGTGCCACGACCATAAGTTTGACCCTATCTCCCAGAAGGATTATTACAGTCTGTTTAGCTTTTTCAATAACATTGACGAGGTGGGCCAAATCTCCTGGGACGATGCCATGCCCGTGCCAACCCTACTGCTGTCGGAAACTAAACACGATAGCCTGGTGGCGTTTTTAGACGCCAAAATCAAGGCCACTGATGCCGCCCTGACCCATACAATGCAGCAGGAACAACCGGCGTTTGAGGCATGGCAACGGGCCGCTGGAACAACGGTGCCGTTTAGGTCCAGAAAAGGCCTACAGGCGCATTTTACCTTCGACAAACTGGTAGGTGGCAAGTTTATCAATGACGTTTCGGGCCGCGAAAAAGGCACGGTTGAAGACCCGGTGCTGGTGCCGGGCCGCTTTGGGCAAGCGTTCCAATCGAACGGCGACGATATTCTGAGTCTGGGCAAGGTCGGTATTTTCAACCGGGCGCAGCCATTCTCCATCGGAACGTGGATAAAAATACCAAAAGGCTTGACCAAAGCGGTTATTTTCCACAAAGGGCAGGGCGACATTCTCTACAATTTTCGGGGCTATTTCCTAAACCTGCGCAACGGAAAAGCCGAACTGCTGATGGCGCACACCTGGCCCTACAACAACATTGTGCGGGTCAGTCAGCAACGGTTGCCTACCGAAAAATGGCTGCACCTGACGATGACCTACGATGGGTCGAGCCAGGCAAACGGCCTGAAACTCTATATAGACGGGCGATTAACCGCCATGTCGACCGAAAAAGACAACTTATTCAAAGATATTCTGCTCACCAACGACCAGAAAATCAGCGAAGATCAGCCCGGTCTACAGATTGGGGCCGATATGCGCGGCACCGGCTTCAAAAACGGGTTGGTTGATGAGGTGGTGGTTTATACGCGTGAACTCACCGCCCCCGAAGTGGCCTGGCTGCCCTTTTCGGGCAAAACACCCCCCGGAAACGGCCCGTTTACCGGGGATGCCAACGCGCTGATGCCGTACTACTTTGCCAACATTTCGACTGCATATCAGCAGCAACTCGCCCGGCGGCAGCAACTCCGCGCCGAACGCAATGCAGTGATGGAGACCATTCCCGAAATTATGGTGATGGAGGAGATGAAAACCCCGCGCCCGTCCTACATTCTTCAGCGGGGTGCCTACGACGCACACGGCCCCCAGGTACAGCCCGACGTACCCAACCGCATTTTGCCCTTCGACAAAAACTGGCCAAAGAACCGCTTAGGGCTGGCAAAGTGGCTGTTGCATCCCGATAATCCACTGACAGCCAGAGTGATTGTGAACCGATACTGGCAAAATTATTTTGGTGTGGGTATCCAGAAAAATGCCAACAATTTTGGCAATCAGGGCGGCCTGCCCACCCATCCCGAATTGCTCGACTGGTTGGCCGTGACGTTTCAGGAAGGTCACGGTCCGTCGCACAGCGGTCCGTCGCACGGATGGAACATAAAAGCGATGCAAAAATTGATTGTTATGTCGGCCACCTACCGGCAATCGTCGCGGGTAACGCCTGACTTACTAAAAAAAGACCCCGAAAATGTGTGGCTGGCTCGCGGCCCGGCATTCCGGCTGACCGCCGAAATGATCCGCGACCATGCCTTAGCCAGTAGTGGGCTATTGTCGCCCACGATTGGCGGGCCGAGTGTGAAACCCTACCAGCCCGAAGGATTGTGGGCGTTGAGCAGAGCGGTGTATGACCAGGACACGGGCGACAGTCTATACCGCCGAAGCCTGTACACGTTCTGGCGACGCACCAACCCGCCCCCGTCTATGAACACCTTCGATGCGCCCTCGCGGAGTTACTGCGTGGTGCAGCGGCAAAAAACCAGTACACCCCTACAGGCATTGGTGCTGCTGAACGACCCGCAGTTTTTGGAAGCCGCCAGAGTGGTAGCCGCCCGAACGATGGCCCAACACACCTCCCTCACGAGTCAGTTGGCATACAGCTACCGGCTCTTGACAGCCCGTAATCCGTCGGCCAAAGAACTGGCGGTATTGACGAAACTCTACCAGTCTGAATACGAAAAATTCCGACAAACCCCCGCCAAAATGAAGGGCTGGTTAACGGCGGGCGAGTACCGGGTTGCGCCAATGGCCGACGTCCCCGCCCTAGCCGCCAGTACTGTTGTTGCCAGTACGATCATGAATTCTGACGCTTTTCTGACCAAACGATGAACGACAAAATAAATCAACTCATTGCCGATGCAACGAACCGGCGTTCCTTCTTGGGGAAAGCTTCGTTGGGCCTAGGCTCCCTGGCATTAGGGTCGCTGCTGAACCCGGGTCGGTTGTTTTCGGCAGGCAATCCACCGGCCCCAACCCAAGCCGCCAACCTCCTTACCACTGCTGGCCCGCACTACGCACCAAAGGCCAAACGGGTGGTTTATCTGTTTCAGAGCGGAGGACCTTCGCAATTAGAGCTGTTTGACTATAAGCCCATGCTCGAAAAAATGCACGGGCAGGACTTGCCCGCTTCGGTGCGGAAAGGTCAGCGGCTGACCGGCATGAGTGCCCAGCAATCGTCGCTGCCGTTGGTGGGGTCGTCCTATAAATTCGCGCAGCACGGGCGGAGCGGAGCGTGGGTCAGCGAGTTGATGCCCTGCATAAGTCAGGTTGCCGACGATGTATGCTTTGTAAAATCAATGTTCACCGAGCAAATCAACCACGATCCGGCCCTGACGTTTTTTCAGACGGGCAACCAATTGGCCGGTCGGCCCAGCATCGGCTCGTGGGTGAGCTATGGCTTAGGTTCCGACAATGAAAACCTGCCGGCCTTTATCGTGCTGGTGTCTAAAAATGCCCCTCAGGATCAGCCGCTCTACGCCCGGTTGTGGGGCAACGGTTTTTTGCCGTCCAAGTATCAGGGCGTGCAGTTCCGGTCTGGCACCGACCCCGTGCTGTATCTCACCAACCCCGAAGGCTACACGGGTAAAGACCGCCGGGCCATGCTCGACGCGCTCAATGAACTGAACCGGGCGCAGGGCGAACTTACCGGCGACCCTGACATCAACAACCGGATTGCCCAGTATGAAATGGCCTTTCGGATGCAGACCTCCGTGCCCGCCGTGAACGATTTGTCGGACGAACCCGACTGGGTTTTTGATCTATACGGCAGCGATGCCCGCAATCCGGGTACGTTTGCGGCCAACTGCCTGATGGCCCGCCGATTGCTCGAACGCGACGTAAAGTTTGTGCAACTGTACCACCAGGGGTGGGATCAGCACGGCAACCTGCCCACTGGTATTACCAACCAATGCAAAGCAACCGATCAGGCATCGGCAGCATTGGTGAAAGACCTCAAACAACGCGGGTTGCTCGATGACACGCTGGTAGTTTGGGGGGGCGAGTTTGGCCGAACCAATTATTCGCAGGGCAAACTGACCAAAACCAACTACGGGCGCGATCACCATCCGCGCTGCTTCACGATGTGGCTGGCGGGTGGGGGCATCAAACCCGGCATTACCTACGGCGAAACCGACGAGTTCGGCTATAATATCGTGAAAAACCCCGTACACGTGCATGATTTTCAGGCCACGCTGCTGCACCTGCTCGGTGTTGACCACGAAAAATTGGTCTATGAATACCAGGGGCGACGGTTTAGGCTGACCGACGTGGAAGGAAAATTGGTAAAAGGAATATTGGCCTAAAAATCCGAACCTGTGTCATGAACCAGCAACCGAAGTTGTCGTAGTCCCGAACGGCGATTTTTACGTGGCCGACGGGTAAGGCTCTAATTTTATTATTCAATACAACCATCAGGGGCAATTTATCCGGCATTTCGGCGGTCGTGAGAACGCTAACCCAAACCACAATCTCAACAACGCGCACGGCGTGGCCGTTGACCTCCGAAACCCGGCCTCGCCCAAACTGATCTGTACGTCGCACTTCGACAATGCCTTCAAGTTTTTCACGCTGGAGGGTCAGTATCTGGAGACCGTAAAACTGCCGGGTGCCTATATATGCCGACCCGTGCTGAACGGAGAAAACATGTATACTGGAATGCGAATAAAACCTATCCGATAAAATTAGAACGGATTTAGAAATGCCTTATGAGTCAGCAGACAAAATGGGGTGGTCCCATTTAGCAGCACAGACGGCCCTGCCGGTTGTACTCAGATACCCTTGATTTCCGCTTTTTTAGCCCATCCTACAAAATCCGTTAGAATCAGGGTTTTTCAACTCAGACACTAACCCTTCTACAAAACTCCCCGTCGGGGTTGGTACCCCAGTTTGACCTATCCCAAAATCACGCTTCTAAAAAAGAAGCCCCCAAATTTTCGTATTTTCGTGGCTCAATTTGGCGAGCATCGCATGAATATACAAACCAAAGACCCTTTAACGCCTACCTCCACTTCGCCCGCTTTTCAGGGTTTTTCGTTTCCGGCCGAATGGCTCCACCACGCGGCTACCTGGCTTAGCTGGCCGCATACCGAAGCATCGTGGTCGACCGTGCGGCAGGAGTTAATGTTCCCGGCCTATATCGAGTTTATCAAAGCCATTGCAAAGGGTGAACAGGTATGCATCAACATCCATAACGAGATTGTGATGCAGGCCGCCAAAATGCGTTTATTGCTGGCCGATGCCGACCTATCGAAAATTACGTTCCTGCCCCACCCTACCAACGATTCGTGGTGCCGCGATCACGGTCCGGCTTTCCTGACCAAGCCCGGCACCCACGAGCGCATGATCGTAAACTGGGGTTACAACGCTTGGGGCGGAAAATACCCACCCTACGACCGGGACGACCTGATCCCGACCCAGATTGCCCACTACCGAAAGGTACCCTACGTAACGCCGGGTATCATTATGGAGGGCGGTTCCGTAGAATTCAACGGAGCCGGAACCCTACTGACCAGCCGGGCTTGCCTGCTCAACCAAAACCGTAATCCAAGCCTGAATCAGAACCAGATCGAACAGTATCTGTGTGATTATTACGGAGTACAGCAGGTACTTTGGGTTGAAGATGGCATTGTAGGCGACGACACCGACGGCCACATCGATGATACGGTTCGGTTTGTGAACGAAGACACTGTGATTGCGGCTATCGAACACAACAAAAACGATGCGAACTACGCTCCTTTGCAGGAGATTCACCACGAACTTCGGCAGATGCGCCTGCTCAACGGGAAGCAACTTAACATCGTTGAACTTCCCATGCCCGATCCGATCGAAAGCGATGGTTTGCGGCTTCCGGCCTCTTACGCCAATTTCTATATTGCCAATGCAGCCGTGATTGTGCCTACCTTCCGGTGCAACAAAGACCAACAAGCGCTTGACATTATCGGAACGTGTTTCCCCGACCGACCGGTTGTTGGTATCGACTCCACGGATATTGTGTGGGGATTGGGGAGTTTTCACTGCTTGAGTCAGCAGGAACCAGCATAAAAGAGTTTAAACCAAAATGTTTGAACCAGAATTTTTCCAAGATTTACAAGATTAAACAAGATAGCAACTGCGTTTAAAATCCAGAAAGAACATCTTGATTAATCTTTTTAATCCTAAGAAGCCTGGTTCAGATTGCCCAACACTGATATTATGTCTTTACTGACTTTGCATACGCGCATAAAAGCTCAACTCTTATCGAAAAACACCCGTTTGCTAACCGCAACCGTCTTTCTCACGGTAGGATTTTCTGGTTGCAAAACCGCCACCACAACGGTTCAAAAGCCAGCTCCCACTCAGCCCGTCATTTTGACCCTGGGCGACCGGGCTTTTTCCACTGACGACTTCTTTCAGTCGTTCACAAAAAACCAAACGAACGGCGATTCGGCCCAACGTACCGACATTAAAGAGTATTTTGACCTCTACACCAACATGAAACTGAAGGTGATGGCGGCCGAATCGGGGGGGCGCGATACGACGGAGGATTTTCGGGAGGAGATGACTACCTACCGCAAACAACTGGCACAGAACTATTTAATTGACAAGTCGGCGGTAGAGGTTCTGGCCAATGAAGCGCATCAACGGATGCAGCAAGAGGTCAATGCGTCACATATCCTGATTCCCGTTGCCGAGGATGCTGCTCCGGCCGATACCCTGGCTGCGTATGAAGAAGCGCTGGCTATTCGGAAACGGGCATTGGCCGGAGAAGATTTTGCGGCCTTAGCCAAACAGTTTTCCAAAGATGCCAACAGTACCAGTAAAGGTGGAAATTTGGGTTATTTAAGAGTTTTTGAAACGGTTTATTCGCTAGAAACAGCCGCCTACACCACTCCCGTTGGCGGCATTTCGACCCCGATACGAACCCGCTTTGGCTACCACCTTATCAAAGTAAACGACCGTCGGCCAAGTCGGGGAAAAGTGCAGGTAGCGCATATTCTGTTACGGCTGAGTCCATCAGCAGACCCTGCGGGCCAACAAGCGTTGAAAGCCCGCATCGACGCCATTTATGACCGACTCCAGAAAGGCGAATCGTTCGATATGCTCGTTCGTGAAACCTCCGATGATGCTACTTCGCGCAACAACGGTGGTATTTTGCCCATGTTTGAGACCGGTCGAAACGTGCCGGCCTTTGAAGAGGCTGCTTTTGCCCTGACTACTCCCGGTAGCTACTCCAAACCAGTCCAGACTAATTACGGGTGGCATATTCTTAAATTAATTACCCGAAAGCCCATTGAGCCTTATGCCGAGCTGGCGCCCGCTCTCCGGCAAAAAGTAGTTACAGATACCCGTGCCGATGTTTTGCGACAAGCTACTGACCAACGGCTACGCCGTGACTATCAAGTCACTGACAATAAACCTACTCTGGCCGCTGTTCTTGCCAAAGCAGATACTAGCCTGGTTCGGGGGCAGTGGAAAGCGGTTTCAATAACCGACGCTGAGTTACTCAACAAGCCTCTGTTTAGCATTAGTACCAAACCGTTCACCGTTGGCCAATTTGCCCAATACGCCCAACAGAAACAAACACCCCGACAGCCCGGAGCCTCGCCAGCGGTGGTCATGCAGCGACTATATAATCGCTACGTTGGCGATCAGTTAATTGCCTACGAAGAACAAAACCTCGACCAGAAATCGCCGGAGTTCCGGGCTTTGCTGACCGAAATCCGCGATGGTGTGTTGCTTTCTGAAATGATGGAGCAAAACGTATGGGAACGCTCCATGACCGATTCGACCGGCCAGAAACAGCATTACGAAGCAAACAAAGAGCGCTTTAAACAGCCCGAACGCGCTGTAGCCATGATTATCGAAACTGCCAATGACGAGGTTCTGATACTTACGAATGCAACGCTGAAAACCAATCCCTATCAGCTTCGCCGGGCAGGTCCGGCAGTAACGTTTGGGCTAAATGAAACAGCCATTCCCGCCAATCAGCGCGAAATGATGTACCAACTGCTAGTGACCATGGTGCGCAATCCCGATTATCTGGTCGAAGTATCGGGGGCCAGTGTAACGGGAGAAGCTGATTCTGTTTCGGCCGGTCGCATTCGCTCGGTGGTTAATTCGCTAACCCGAAGTGGTGTTGCCCTGTCGAGAATCATGGAGAAAGACAATAAATCATTTGGCAACACGGCTGATCCCCGGCAAGTTACCTTTCAATATTTCTCGACCAATAAACAGGATGTTGCCAAAGCGATCAATGCCTCAAAACCTAATTCGGTTACCATTACAGAGGGTATTTTCGCCCGTGGCACCAATGCTTATCTGGACGCGTTTCCCTGGAAAACAACCACGACGACCACACCGGATGGTAACAAACTAGTGCAGGTAACAATTACTCGTATAGACCCGCCACGCTTGAAAACGTTCAATGAAGCGCGGGGAACGGTCATCAACGAATATCAGGCCATTCTGGAGAAGCAATGGCTGGCAACCCTCCGTCAGCGTTATCCCGTAAAAGTAAACGAGGACGAAATGAGAAAGCTGATGAAATAGTCTGAACCAGGGTTTTACCAAGATTTATAAGATTTTCTTGATAGGACTTATAACCCCAGCCAAAGGCTGAATCCTGACAATCTTATAAATCTTGTTAAAATCCTGGTTCAGACATCCCGAAAACCGGGCATATGGCGTTATTTTTGTAACAGGGCCGACAATGGCCCCTTTTTGATTGCATGAGAAAGACACTAATTCATACATTTTTCGTGGCTTGTTGCCTTTTGTTTTCCGGTACGGCCTTCGGTCAGGGACAGGGTGTTAGCCTAAACAAAGTCATCGCCAAGATTGACAATTATTACGTTCTCCGCTCTGACCTCGAAGAAACTATTCAATCCTACGCAGGTCAAAATCAGCCAGCACCACCCAAATGCCAGGTGCTGGAAAGTTTGGTAGTCAACAAAATGATGTTGGCCAAAGCCGAAATTGACTCAGTGGTGGTCGACGACAAATCGGTTGACAACCAGCTTGATAGCCGTATGTCGTATATGATTCAGCAGTTCGGTTCTGAAAAAAACATTGTAGAAGCATACGGCAAAAGCCTTGAACTGCTCAAAAGCGAACTCCGGATTCAGGTGAAGGATCAGTTGATTGTGCAAAAGATGCAGGCTAAAATCACCAATGATGTTAAAGTAACTCCCCGCGACGTAAAGAAATTTTTCGAGGGCATCCCCAGAGATAGTTTGCCTTTTATGCCCGCCGAAGTCGAAATCGGCCAGGTTGTTCGCTTCGCTAAAGCGACGAAAGAGCAAAAAGAGGTGCTTCGTCAACGGCTGTTAGACATAAAAAAACGCGTAGAAAAAGGGGAGGATTTCGCCACCCTGGCCAAAGAATTCTCGGAAGATGTTGGCTCAGGGCAAAACGGTGGAGACCTTGGGTTTGCCAAACGCGGTGCGATGGTTGCTCCATTTGAAGGTGCGGCTTTAAAACTAAAACCAAACGAAATGTCGGACGTTGTTGAATCCGAATTTGGCTTTCACCTGATTAAAATGATCGAGTCGCGGGGGGCCGAGTACCACGCCCGCCACATTTTGCTTCGCCCGGATTACAACCGGCTCGACCTGGCTGGACCGACCCATTTTTTGGATAGTCTGCGCAACCTGATTGTTGCTGATACGCTCAAGTTCGCTAAAGCAGCAAAAGATTTCTCAGAAGACAAAAACACGGCCGACGCGGGCGGTTTACTCCGCGATCCTCAGTCGGGTAGCTCGCGGCTGGCAATGGACCCAACAATGGAATATACCTTATTTGCCATGCTCGACACCATGAAGGTTGGCAGTTTTTCGGCCCCGCTACCCTACCGCACCGAAGATGGTAAAAGTGCCATGCGGTTGTTGTATTTCAAATCCAAAGCTCCTGCGCATACTGCTAACTACACCCTCGATTTTGAGAAGCTACAAAACATTGTAACGGCCAACAAAAAGAACCGCGCTATTGACGACTGGTTCCGCAAATCAGTTAGCGATGTGTTTATCACCCTTGATCCCGAATTCAACAGTTGCCGAGTCTTCGGTACCTCCCAGGCCAGCGCATCCGGCACGGGAACGGGAAATGACTAGTTTCTTGTTTCTATGGTTTCAATGGCTATTCTGTTTCAAGTTTCACAAAATAGATTCTCTTCCTGAAACATGAAACGGCGTTGCCATTGAAACAACATAGTCATTGAAACCACAATCTACCAATAAACCACAAACACTTTACCCTGTGCCTTACACCTCTGATGTCGCGGCTGCTGAAGCCCTCAACGATTCTTACAAGAAGCTTAAATCTGAAATTTCTAAAGTGGTTATTGGTCAGGACGACACTGTCCGGCTGTTATTAACTGCCATTTTTTGTCAGGGTCACTGCCTGCTCGTTGGGGTGCCGGGTCTTGCCAAAACGCTGCTTATTCAGACCATAGCCAGCGCACTCGATCTCGATTACAATCGGATTCAGTTTACGCCCGATTTGATGCCTTCTGACATCTTAGGCTCTGAGACCCTGGATCAGGAGCGCAACTTCAAGTTCATTAAGGGGCCGGTGTTTGCCAATATCATTCTGGCCGACGAAATAAACCGGACCCCGCCTAAAACCCAGTCGGCCCTGCTCGAAGCCATGCAGGAATATGCCGTAACCATTGCCGGACAGAAATACAGCCTGGGGAAACCTTTCTTTGTATTGGCCACCCAAAACCCAATTGAGCAGGAAGGTACCTATCCACTACCCGAAGCCCAGCTTGACCGGTTTATGTTTAATATCTGGCTCGATTACCCTTCGTACCAGTCAGAGTTGGAAATCGTAAAAAGTACGACGAGTGATCAGAAGCCCGTCGTGAACAAGATCATATCCGGAGAGCAAATCACTGAGTTTCAGCACTTGGTGCGTCGGGTCCCTGTTGTTGATAATGTAGTCGAATACGCGGTAAAGCTGGTTCACAGAACTCGCCCGAATACGGAGTTAGCGTCACCCGATGCCAATAACTATTTTGAGTGGGGTGCAGGACCACGCGCTTCGCAGGCCCTCATATTGGCCGCCAAGTGTAATGCCCTCCTGAACGGTAAGTACTCTCCCGATATTGAGGACGTAAGGGCGGTTGCTCTGCCGATTCTACGTCACCGGGTCGTACGGAACTTCAAAGCAGAAGCAGAGAACATTTCGGTGGAACAACTGGTGAAGCGGATGTTGTAAAAAGTATACCAATTTTAGACATGACATCTTTCTGAACAAGATGTCATGTCTTTTTGTGGTTACCTAATCACCAATTTGCCTTATTACCTCTAGACAAATACTTAAAAATAACTTTTCGCAGCCAGTACTTCCGTTGGTATTTCGTTGGAGGTTACTGTGTACGTAAAGTTTTTTTGCACCGCGTAAGCCCCAATTTCACCTGCTTTGTTCAGCGCAATAAACGCCACCTGAAATGTTTTGGCACGCTCAGGGTCGCGTTTCACTATTCGCTCAACCGCTTCCCGACACGCTTCCTGTGGTGCTTTCCCCTGCCGCATCAACTCCACAACAAGGTGTGCTCCACACATACGAATTACCTCTTCGCCCTGTCCGGTGCAGGTTACTGCTCCTATTTCATTGTCGACATAAAGGCCAGCCCCAATAATGGGCGAGTCTCCTACCCGACCGTGCATTTTAAACGCCATTCCGCTGGTCGTACACATTCCCGACAGATTGCCGCTTGCATCCAGGGCAATTGTCCCCATTGTATCGTGGTTGGGTGTACCATCATCAAAAAACGAAGGCGATGACGGCCCATTACCCTGTTTAGACGGCTTCAGTTTGGGACCGTTTTCGATATTTATAACGGGCTTATATTCCGACTTTTTCAGCCATTTCTGGTATTCTTTTTTCGCATCGGCAGAGAGCTGTTCAGATTCCAGCGCGAAGCCGTTTTGCAGGGCAAACTGTTGAGCTCCTTTACCAGCCAGCATCACGTGGGGTGTTAATTCCATTACTTTCCGCGCCACTGAAACTGGGTGTTTAATGCGTTCCAGAAAAACAACCGAACCACAGTTAAACTGCTCATCCATAATGCAGGCATCAAGGGTTACGTGTCCGTCGCGGTCGGGGTTGGCACCTATGCCTACACAACAACTCAGTTCGTTTTCGATCGCTATGCCCGCTTGTTCTACAGCATCCAGGGCTCTACCTCGCTTTTGAAGTACCGGCCAGGCACCGTTGTTAGCTGTCCTGCCACTGTCCCAGGTTGAAATAACAACAGGTTTTGACGCCAGAGGCTTTGTCTTTAGAAGAGTATTCAGTTTGAATTGGGGTAAAGCAAAAGCTCCCCAGCGGAGAAAATGGCGTCGTGATGTCATATTGCTTGAAAATGTAGCCGGTAAAAATAGGAAACAAATCCGAACCTTATTCTGTGACAAAACAAATTGTACCTCGTCAGTTGTTACTACTTACAATGTCCGTTTATTTGCTTCGCCTTTAACAGTTGAATTTTACACTTCGGCCGAAGGCGTGATCACCCTTCACTATTCTGTTTTTTATGAACACGATTCTCACCCGAGTACTGATTCTTGCGTTCCTGGCTGGCGGCATAGCCTGCTCGCGCAATCCCGTTACGGGCAAACGACAAGTTATTTTGATGTCGAAAGAGCAGGAAATTGCTATTGGGCAACAATCTCACCCCTCTGTGGTGGCCACCATGGGCCTGTACGAAAACAAACAGATGCAGGACTTCATCAACGAAAAAGGAAAAGCAATGGCGGCCATTTCGCACCGGCCCGACCTCCCTTACCAGTTTTTCATCGTTGATTCTCCGGTAGTTAATGCCTTTGCCGTACCTGGCGGTTACGTTTATTTCACTCGTGGCATTATGGCTCACTTCAACAATGAAGCGGAATTTGCCGGGGTACTCGGCCACGAAATTGGCCACATTACGGCTCAACACTCAGCACGCCAGCAAACGAGTCAGTTGTTCGGCACACTAGGAGCCATTGCCGGAGCTATTCTGGTTCCACAACTGGGAGAATCACTCATGCAGGGTGCGCAGGTGCTGGGGCTTAAGTACAGCCGCGACCACGAATCGGAGTCGGACAAGATCGGGGTTGAATATTCCAGCAAGATTGGTTACGATGCTGTTCAGATGGCAGGCTTTTTTGGCACCATCAAGCGGCTTCAGGATAATTCGGGTCAGGCGATACCCACATTTATGTCAACGCACCCTGATCCGGGCAACCGGCAAACGCGCGTTCAGGAATTGGCAAAGGAATTCCAGACTGCCAACCCAAAGCAGTACGCCGTTGAGCGGGAGCGTTACCTGCGCCTTATTGATGGGATTGTGCTTGGGGAAGATCCTAAACAGGGATTTGTGGAGAATGATATGTTTTACCATCCCGTGTTGAAATTCCAGTTTCCGGTGCCCAAAGGATGGAAGCATCAAAACTCGCCGGAACAATTCCAGATGGGACCAGCAGACGGCAAAGCAGCCATGATTCTGATGCTGGCCAAAGGCAATTCGCTGGACGAAGCAGCTCAGGCTATGGTAAAAGAACTGAACCTGAAGGTGCTGGAGAATAGCAAAGCAACTATCGGCAGCAACCCTGCCTTAGTCATTATTTCGCAACAGCAACCACAACAGGAACAAGGGCAACCTCAGCAACAACAAACGGCTGCCAATACGCTGCAACTGGCAACCTGGCTTATTCAGTACAACGGAACCATTTACGCCTTGCATGGACTTTCATCGGCGGCTGATTTCAATGGTCGACTAAACTCGTTCAAGGGGGTTGCCGAAGGGTTCCGGGCTTTAACGGATCAGGAAAAAATCAACCGTCAGCCTGAGCGGGTTCAGGTGGTGCCTGCTCCACGAGATGGTTCGTTCCGCGATGTTATGGTTGCCCTCAATATGCCCTCCAGCCGACTGGAAGAGTTGGGGACGCTAAACAGCATGAAAGCCGACGATCGGGTTACGCGGGGAATGCTCGTGAAGGTAATTCGGCGGTAGTACTGCCGTTTACTGGATTGACAATCAATTAATTTGCGTTTCACAAGACGGTTTGGTAGGTTTCAGTCTGAATCTACTTACCGTCTTTTTTATGCCTTTCACTGATCTCCATCTTCACCCCAATCTGAAAACCCAGTTTTCGGACGCTTCTGACCGGGTTAAACCCTGTGATACTATTGATGCCAACATTCTTCCGGCCATTCACCGAATGTGCAGCGATTTTGGGAGTGTCCTGCAATCACAGTGCAACCTGACGCAACTGGACGATAACGACGTAAAGCTTATTTGCGCGGCCTTGTATGCCCCCGAACCAGCCCTATTCGACGGTCGTACTAATCCACTCGTTGGCTTGTCGCGCAACGCCCGAATGAGCCGGGTACTAACCACCAGCCAACTCAACAAATTTCTCGACCGGGCCGTCTATTCTCCGTTTGACACCCTCCAAAAAGCGGTAACTGAATTGCTTAGTTCATGTGGGCCCACCGCTATTCAACTTCGCCCTCTCCGAAGAAAATCCGACTTTAACGAAGCCAATGGCGAGATTTTCGTGGTGTTCAGTGTGGAAGGGTGTCACTCATTGGTTGATCGCATCGGCAATTTCGACGACCCTGCTACACTGCCCGGCATTATAATCGGCAACCTTGATCGACTCAGGGCGCAGGTTCCCGTTATTGCTGTCAACCTAACGCATATGGAGCAGTTTTCGCTTTGCAACCACGCTTTTGGGATGCAGTTTTTGCAAAACAGTGTCTTCTTCCCAACCAGGATCGGTATGTCGCCCGAAGCCTGGACGGTTGTTGATGCCTGCATGAACCGGCACATACTTATCGACATTAAACACATGAGCGTTATGGCCCGGCAACAGTATTACGCTCGTTTGTCGAGTGCTGGCTTTCCTGCCCCCATCATTTGTACCCATGCTGGCTTTTCAGGTCTGCCAGCAGGAAAGTTACGCGATTTTGTAATTGGCCGTACAAAGCGGGGAGACATCCATCGCCTTGATGTTGCCAAGCCCAAAAAATACCTGAAAGAAACGACGTTCAATGCCACGTCGATCAGCTTATTCGATGAAGACATAGCCACCATTCTTCGGTCAGGCGGGATTGTGGGTTTGTCGATGGACAGCCGGATTCTGGGTTTCAATCCAAAGCACCCGACCGATGCAGACATCAATGCGTTTGTGACGGATGAGGATGTATTGTCTCATGCTGAAATTGGCATCCTTCATAACCTGCAAACGCTGGGCCGTGGGGTTGATCGGTTTACGGCTATGCAAAACACGGATGTATCAGATTCCAGCCAGGTTTTGGGTAGTGATGACATGCAGTTTCTACATTTTAAGCACATCGTCAACCACCTGATTCACCTGATGAAAATTGCCCGCGACAACGGTATTTCCCCGCTTCAATCGCTCAAACACATTTGTCTCGGCTCCGACTTCGACGGGATGATTAGCCCGGTTGCCTTTGCGCCCACCATTGGCAGCTACGGTCAGTTGAAGCGCATGTTTCAGGATTTCTTCTTACCAATGATTGATGAAGCAAACGACCTGGACAGTACGCTTAGGCTGGTTGTACCTGCCGATCAGCTTGATACAATCACGGAGGATATTTTTTACCGAAACGGGCGTGATTTTATTCTGAACCGCGTCGAGCTAATTTAATAGACCTGTTTTTATTTGACTGTCAACATTTTATGTAGACTTATGCCATCATCACTAATATTAATTTACTTAAAAATGAGAAATACAATTTACAGCAATTTAAGAACTGAACGAGACTACACTTCGTCAACGGGACTCACTAAATCAGAGTTTGACATAATCG
>Ga0105048_10002510_pt1 | contig 29860 bp, 25 predicted proteins | sample MAT05_FD_78382 | JGI IMG/M metagenome (GOLD analysis project Ga0105048, IMG submission 78382) | Freshwater microbial communities from Lake Fryxell liftoff mats and glacier meltwater in Antarctica - MAT-05 | ecosystem: Environmental > Aquatic > Freshwater > Ice > Liftoff microbial mat | place... | reverse complement strand
GAACACCAGGCCGATGGCGAACAACTGTACTGACGAGAACCATGCCGGAATATTCTGCTCGCCATCCATGTCGAACAGACGGTGCACGATCCACACCTTCATGCCGAGCAGGCTGCTGGTGACGAATATCAGCGACAGGCAAAACTCGAACAGCAACAGCATCAGCACCAGTCGCCGGACCTGCCTGGCGTCAGCGTCGACCCGAATCATCATCGAGCCACTCCTGGTAGTTCGCCGTATTGTGTGCCAAATCGCCGCTCCCGGGTTGCCGCCAAAGGTCCAGTCCTGCTTTACCCCCAAACCTGCTTCGCCACCCGCATCATGTTCCCTCCCATCACCAGCGCCGCTTCATCGGCCGTCATGCCGGTGCGTTGCAGTTCGGTCGACAGTTCGCGCCAGCTCTCTATCGGCGGGTAGCTTGAACGCGTGATGGAACGGTCGTAACCGGCCGACTTGGGCCACCAGTAGGTCGCGTCGTAGTCGCCGGGCGGGGTGTCGTTCAGGTCGCTCTGGCTGAAGCTGATGTCCAGGCCGATGCCGACATGTTCGACACCGACCAGGTCGGCCACATAGGCGACATGGCGCGCCACGTCGGTGGCAGTCGGGTCGGTCGTTCCCAGGAAGAACGACACGCCGTTGATGCAGATGACGCCACCGGTGGCGGCGCTGGCCTTGATCTGCTCGTCGGTGATGTTGCGTCCGTGTTCGACCAGCGCCAATGGATTGGCATGGCTGAAGATCACCGGCGCGCTGGAGGCCGCCATGATGTCCAAACTGCATTTGCGTCCGGTATGCGAGCAGTCCATCAACACGCCGGCGGCGTTGATCGCGGCTACCACCTTGTGGCCCAGTGGCGTGAGGCCTTGTTCCGTGTCGTGACAGCCGCCGGCCACGCTATTGTTGCGGTTGTAAGCCAGATGCATCTGGTGCACACCGAGGCTTTTGTATAGCGCCACCATGTCTGGCTGTTCAAGCAGCGGCATCGCGCCTTCGAGGTCAAAACCGATGGCGATGCAACCAGCGGCCTTGGCGGCTTCGATGTCCTGCAGCCTGGCCACCATGCGGTACTTGTCCGGATGCGCGGCAATGGTGGCGCGGAATCCGGCGATGACCTCCATCACCTGCGACAACGGGTTCATGTCCATGCCGATGTTGATCGACACGTAATGCACGCCCGCAGCGCGCAGGCGGTCGATCGGTGCAAAGTCGGCCTGCGGATGCAGCGGCAGGCAGGCGTGGGCTTCCCAGTGGATCATGGTGGTTCTCGCAATCTGGTTGGATTGGAATACGGAAGTGGGGCAATCATCACATGGCGGCGAGGCGGGCGCACGCGCTGCATGCGCCCGCTGTAAAGGGTCAGGCGGTTGCGGCGTCCCGGTTGAAGCCGCCGGCCGCGCGCATCAGGTTGCGCGTGTATTCCTGTTGCACCTGATGCGCCGCCAGGTCGGCCGACGACAGCAGTTCCACGGTCTGGCCGCGCTGCATCACCATCAGCTTTTCGCACATGTGGGTCACCACGGCCAGGTCGTGGCTGACCATGATGAAGGTCAGCCCGCGCTTCTTGCGCAGGTCTTCCAGCAGATTCAGCACTTCGGCCTGCACTGACGCGTCCAGCGCCGAGGTGGGCTCGTCGAGCAGCATGATCTGAGGCTCGAGGATCAATGCGCGCGCAATGGCGATACGCTGGCGCTGGCCGCCGGAGAGCTGGTGCGGATAACGAAAGCGGAAACCGTTACCCAGCCCGACCTCGTCAAGTGCGCGTTCGATACGGGTTTCGGCATCGTCGATGCCATGAATGGCCAGCGGTTCGGCCAGGATGCGGTCGACGGTCTGGCGCGGATGCAGCGAGCCGTAGGGATCCTGGAACACCATCTGCACCAGACGGCGAAACGCCTTGCTCCCCGGCGCCGGCAATACCTTGCCACCGGCGCCCGCGCCGATCAGCTGCACCTTTCCCGCCGCAAGCGGCGCGAGGCCGCAGATCGCGCGCAATACGGTGGACTTGCCGGAGCCGGATTCACCGACGATGCCGAAACTGTCGCCCGGCGCCACGTGCAGCGTGGTGTTGTCCACGGCGACAAAGCCGTCATACACAACGCGCAGGTCGACCACGGCCAGGCCGACATGGTCCTGGCTGCGGGGTGCTGCGGATGCGCTGGTACGGGTTGTCATGCTTGCGTTCACAGCGCCCACTCCGGCTGCCTGTCCAGCGTGGGCAAGGGGTGCCGGCCATCGGCCAATTGCGGCAGGCAGTTGAGCAAGCCGCGGGTGTAGGGGTGCTTGGCATCGGCCAGGCCGCCCGCCGAGATTTCCTCGACTACCTTGCCGGCGTACATCACCAGAATGCGGTCGCAGAACGTGGACACCAGGCGTAAATCATGCGAGATGAAGATCAGCCCCATGCCGCGCTGAATCACCAGGGCGTCCAGAATGCCCAGCACCTGCAATTGCACCGTCACGTCCAGCGCCGAGGTCGGTTCGTCGGCGATCAGCAGCTCCGGATTGGCGATCAACATCATGGCGATCATCGCGCGCTGGCCCATGCCGCCGGAGACTTCGTGTGGATACAGTTTGAAGACCCGCTCGGGCTGGTCGATCTGCACCGCGGCCAGTGCTGCCAGCGCCTGCGTGCGTGCGTCGCGACTGGAAACGCGGCCATGGGCGTGCAATGTCTCGGTAATCTGCTTGCCGATGGTCATCACCGGGTTGAGCGAAAACTTCGGGTCTTGCAGCACCATCGCGATGCGTCCACCCCGCAGATCGCGTCGTTCTGAAGCCGATGCACGCAACAGGTCGGTACCGTGAAATTCGAGTCGTTTGGCCGTGACGCGGCCTTCCGGGGCGGTCAGTCCGAGGATGGCTCGGCCGGTCTGCGATTTGCCGGAGCCGGATTCACCCACGATGCCCAGGCGTTCGCGCCCCAGCGTGAACGACACACCACGGACCGCTTCGGTACGACCGCCGTCGCGACTCGGGAAGGACACGCGCAGGTCTTCGACGATCAGCACCGCAGGCAAGGCGGGTGCCTTTGCTTTGGGCTCAACTGGAACTGTTGGGGTGGCCAACTGCGGCGCGACTTCGGCGGCGGGTGCGACCGCCGCGACGGTCGCAGGCTGGTCGGGCGCGGAATCGACGACTACCTGAGGCTCGGCCGGCGTCACCAAGGGCAGGCTTTCGTCCAGCGGTGGCAACGCGTGCACATCGGCCTGGCTCTTGTCCATGGCCTTGTCAATAATGCTCATATCCATGCCCCCACGTGCGCCCACTGCGTATGGCTCGCTGCCCCCAGAGGGCGTTCGCTATCTGGGGGCCGTCCCGGCGCGGCGCTCATTTGACCCCCTTCGGGTCCAGCGCATCGCGCAGACCGTCGCCCAGCAGATTGAACGCCAGAGACACCAGGAAGATCGCGGCGCCTGGTGCGGCGGCAACCCACCACTGGTCGAGCACATACAGCCGGCCGTTGGCGATCAGCGCGCCCCATTCGGGCATGGGCGGTTGCGCGCCCAGGCCCAGGAAGCCCAGGCCGGCGGCGGTCAGGATGATGCCCGCCATGTCCAGAGTCACGCGCACGATGACCGAGGACACACACAGCGGCATGATGTGGCGCAGCACGATGCGCCAGGGTGAGGCGCCGATCAGTTGCACCGCGGCGATGTAGTCAGCCTGGCGGATCGTGAGCGTTTCGGCACGCGCAATGCGGGCGTAGGGCGGCCATGACGTGATGGCAATCGCAATCACCGCGTTCTCGATGCCCGGGCCAAGTGCTGCGACGAAGGCCAGCGCCAGAATCAGCCGCGGGAAAGCCAGGAAGATGTCAGTGACTCGCATCAGCGCGGCATCGAGCCAGCCGCCGGCGTAACCGGCCACCGTGCCCACGACCAGGCCAATCGGCGCGGCGAGCACTGCGACCAATGCCACCACATACAAGGTGACGCGCGAGCCGTGGATGATGCGCGACAGGATGTCGCGGCCCTGGTCGTCGGTGCCGAACCAGTGTGCGCTCGATGGCGGCAGCAGGCGCGTTGTGCGCAGGTCGCCGATATACGGCGAATACGGTGCCAGCTGGTCGGCGAATATCGCCACCAGTACCAGCGCTATCACGATGGCCAGGCCCAGCATGGCCAGCCGGTTGCGTGCAAAGGTGCGCCAGGCCCCATAGGCCCGACCCAGCGAGGCCTGACGCCGCGATTGCGGCCGCTCGGACATCAGCCAGTCGTGCAGGCTTTCCTTGGGGTCGGTGGTGGTGGAACTGTTCATCGGGTACGGGTACGCGGATCTAGGACTTTGTAGAGCAGGTCGGACAACAGGTTCAGGCCGATGAAGATCGAACCGACGACGATGGTGCCGCCCAGCACCGCATTCATGTCGGCGTTCTGCAAGGAGTTGGTGATGTACAGGCCCAGGCCAGGCCAGGCGAAAACGGTCTCGGTCAGCACCGAGCCCTCCAGCAGGCCGGCATACGACAAAGCCACCACAGTGACCAGCGGCACCATGGCATTGCGCAGCGCATGGCGCCAGATGATGCGGGTCTCGGACAAGCCCTTGGCGCGCGCAGCAATCACGTATTCCTGCGCCAGCTCATTGAGCATGAACGAACGCGTCATGCGGCTGATGTAGGCGAGCGAAAAATACCCGAGCAGGCCGGCCGGCAGGATAAGGTGTGACAACACGTTGCGAAACGCGTCCCATTGGCCCTGGCGCGCGGTGTCGAGCAGCAGGAAGCCGCTCTCCAACCTGACCGTGTATTCGTAGGCAACGTCGATGCGCCCCGGCCCTGCGATCCAGCCCAGTTTGGCGTAGAACAGCACCAGGCCCATCAGGCCGAGCCAGAAGATCGGCACCGAATAACCGATGAGGCCCATCACGCGTACGATCTGGTCCACCATGCCCCCGCGTCGTACCGCCGCCCATACCCCGAGCGGGATGCCGAAACCGGCGCCGATGATGATGCCCAGCGTGGCCAGTTCGATGGTGGCCGGAAAGGTGCGCTTGATGTCCACCATGACCGGGTTGGATGTCAGCACGGAGGTGCCGAAGTCGCCAGTGACCACTTTCTTCAGGTAGATGCCGAACTGCGTGTAAAGCGGCTTGTTCAGCCCCAACTCTTCACGCACCCGCTGCACCACATGTTCGGGCGCACGGTCGCCGACGATAGCCAGCACCGGGTCGATAGGCATCACCCGGCCGATGAAAAACGTCACCGCGAGCAGACCCAGGTAGGTCAACAGGATGACCCCCAGGAAATTCACGCCACCCTTGATGGCGCCCATCAAACGAATGCCGCCCGGACGACCGGGCGGCGATTGGACTGCAGCGTTCAAACCGAAATCGTCAGCGCAGTGTTACTTGCTGACCTTGAACATGTAGGTCGCGTCGGACGTCGGGCCGATCTTGAAGTCTTTCACGTCGCTGCGGATCGCTGCGGTCTCGATCTGCTGCCCGATCATCACGAAGGGACTGTTCTTGCGATGGTCCGCTTGCAGTTCCGCATACATGGTCTTGCGCTTGTTGGCGTCGCGCTCAAGCACGGCGGCGTCCGCCTTCTTGGTCATCTCGGGAATGTCCCATGCATTACGCCAGGCCAGCGGCTTGGACTTGGCGTCGTCCGCGTTGCTTGGATTACGCGCGAACGTGTCGGCATTGGTGTGCGGATCCCAGTAGTCGGCGCCCCAGGCACCGATGTAGATGTCGTGCTGGCGTGCGCGGTATTTGGTCAAGGTCTGCTTGCCGTCGCCCGGCAGGATCTCGATGTCGATGCCGGCGCGTTTGGCGGTCTGCTGGAATGCCTCGGTCATGCCCTGGATCGGCTGCGTCGTGCGCATGTCCATGGTGATCTTGAAGCCGTTCGGATGGCCGGCCTTGGCCAGCAGTGCCTTGGCCTTTTCGACATCGAGCTTGTAGGGCTTGTCGGTGCTGGCACCGAGCAGGCCGACCGGCAGGAAGTTCTGGTGCACGACACCGATGTTCTTGATCATCGTGGCGCCGATGGCGTCGTAGTCGATCAGCCACTTGAAGGCCTCGCGCACGTCGGGCTTGGCCAAGATCGGATTCTTCTGATTCAGGCTGAAATACCAGACCGTACCTTTGGGAGTGGCCGTCGTCTTGATGTCTTTGTTGCTGGCCAGCGCTTCCAGGTCTTGCGGTTGCAGGTTGCGCGCGATGTCGGCATCGCCTTTTTCCAGCATCAGGCGCTGCGTCGCGGCTTCCTTGACGTGGCGGTAGATGACACGTGCCAGCTTCGCTTTTTCGCCGTAGTAGTTGTCGTTGCGCTCGAGTGCAATCACTTCGTTGGCGCGCCACTCACGTAGCTTCATCGGTCCTGAGCCGGCGTAGTTGGTCTTGAGCCAGCCATACCCCATGTCGCCGTTGACTTCCTTGGACATCAGCAACTTCTTGTCGAGGATGGACGCGATGTTGGCGGTCAGACAGTTGTAGACGAAGGTCGGCGCGTAGGCCTGGTCGGTCTCCATCGTCAGCGTGAGCGGGCCGGTTTGCTTGATCTTGTCCTTGACGTTGTCCTTGGTCAGGCCGAACTGGGTCAGGATGAAGGCCGGGGTCTTGTCCAGGATCACGGCGCGCTGCAGTGAATACGCCACGTCTTCTGCGGTCAGCGCGTTGCCGGATGCGAACTTCACGCCCGGGCGCAGTTCGAAGGTATAGGTCTTGCCGTCCGCCGATACGGACCACTTGGTCGCGACGTCGGCCACCAGTTTGGAGGGGTCGTTCACGTCGTAGCGCAGCAAGCGGTCGTAGGAATTGCCCATGACCTCGCCCGCCGAGATCTCGAACGCCTCGGCCGGGTCCATCGTGATGATGTCGTCAATGGCCCAGGTCACGACCAGCGTGTCCTTGGGGGTGGCTGCCAGCACGGTGGTGGCAGGCAATGCAAACGCGGCAGCAACAGCCAGCGCAGCCGCAGAACGGATGAACAAGGTTTTCAATTGGCTCTCCTAAAACAGGACGTGAAAATGAAACAAGGTGGGGAGATGTTACCCCAACGGCGATGCAAAAAAGATAGCACCACGATGGCGCGAGGTGCACCAACACGACGTGGCAATGCACCGCACAGGAGCGAGGATTCTGCGCTTTCAGCGCCGCATTGATATCGGGGTTTACCAGTGGGTAAAACTTGGTAAATGGTGGGGGCTCATGTGCCGGGCTGCAGCCTGAACACTGCCTGGCGCTCGCCCACCATCAAACCGACCACATTGCGGATCGCGCGCGCGCGCCAGGGCGCCAGTTCCTGCCGCTGCGTCTCGTCCAGCCAGCCCAACTGGTCCAGTACTTCGACGGTGGCCGCGTGCAAGGCAACCTTGCTGGCGTCGATGATCTTGAGTGCGAAACCTTCGCCGCGGCTGCGACTCGCGAGCACCTGTACGCCGTCCGCACCGATCTTGCTGACCCAGTCGCCACGTCCGGCGCGCATGAAGGCCAGGTCATTGCGACCGGTGCCCGAGACCAGATCAGGGTGGGCTGTCATCGCATCGGCCAGTTGCGTGAAACTGTCGCCGAACGCGTCGTCGCTGGCGCCGCGGGCCAGCCGGGCATACGCCTGTGCGAGCCGCGACAGGGGCAGTGCATAGTTGGGTGCCGAGCAACCATCGATACCCATGCGCAGATCGTCGGCCTGCATGCCGGCGGCCCGTGCCACATCGCGCCGGATCGCCGCTTGCAGTGGATGCAGCGGATCAATGTAATCGTCCAGGCTCAGGCCCATCTGGACGCAGTAAGCCAGGAAACCGGCGTGCTTTCCGCTGCAGTTGTTGTGGCGTTCGTCGAACACCGTGCCTTCTGGCGGCCTTTGGCCCAAGGTCTCGAAAACACTGGGCACGTGGCAGCCGCAACGCAGCGCCTTGTAGGTCAGACCGGCTTTGTCGAGCATGGCCTGGGTCTGGGCCACATGCATCGCTTCGCCGCCATGGCTGGCACACATCATGGCGATCTGCGCGGGTCCGAAACCGAATTGCTCCGGTCCGCCGGCCTGCATGAAGGGCAGCGCTTGCAGCGCCTTGAGCGTCGAGCGTGAAAAGCTGAGCCAATGTGGATTACCGGCCTGGGCCAGCAACTTGCCTTGGCGGTCTACGACCGCAACGGCGCCGAAATGCTGGCATTCCATGGTGCCGGCGCGGGTGAGTTCGATCAAGGGTATGAAATCGGTCATCGTCCGATTGTCAGGGTTTGAGGCCATGGCCATTGACAGCTGGTAGCGGCGGTGTGCCGGCTTTGCGTAGGCGTTCGTGCAGAATCAATGCCGGCGTGCCAAAATGCTTTTTTGACCAAAGGAGACTTCCATGCCCGGCTTGTTGCCCCATGTAGACCCCAAAGGGTTGCTCGAATTCTCGGTCGTTTATACCGACCGTGCACTCAACCACATGTCGGGCAGTTTCCAGGGTGTCATGCGTGATATTTCCGGTGTACTGAAAGAGGTCTACAAGGCGCATGCGGCGGTGATCGTTCCCGGTAGCGGCACCTTCGGCATGGAGGCGGTCGCGCGCCAGTTCGCCACTGGTCAAAAAGTGCTGGTGATCCGCAATGGCTGGTTCAGTTATCGCTGGACCCAGATCTTCGACATGGGCTCCATACCGTCCGAGTCAATTGTGCTCAAGGCCCGTCGCGTGGGTACTGGCAAGCAGGAGCCGTTCGCGCCGGCACCGATCAACGAGGTAGTGGCCAGCATCCGTGAACACCGACCCGCCGTGGTGTTTGCGCCGCATGTGGAAACCGCTTCAGGGATGATCCTTCCAGACAACTACCTGCGTGCCGTCGCCGATGCGGTGCATGCGGTAGGCGGACTGTTCGTGCTCGACTGCATCGCCTCGGGCACGATCTGGGTCGACATGGTGGCCTGTGGCGTAGACGTGCTGGTCAGCGCGCCGCAAAAAGGCTGGAGCAGCTCACCGTGTTGCGCCATGGTGATGCTCAGCGAGTTCGCCCGCACGCGTATCGAGGAAACCACCAGCACCAGTTTTTCCTGCGATTTGCGCAAGTGGCTGCAGATCATGCAGGCCTACGAAGGTGGTGCGCATGCCTACCACGCGACCCTGCCCACCGATGCACTGACACGGTTGCGCGATGTCATGCTCGAGACCCGGGACTATGGTTTCGCCAAGGTCCATGCCGAGCAGCAGGCGCTGGGTGACGCGGTGCGTGCGCTGATGGTGCGCCATGGCTTTGCCAGCGTGGCCGCCCAGGGGTTCCAGGCGCCGGGCGTGGTGGTCAGCTATACCGAGGATCCCGACATCCAGTCGGGCAAGAAGTTCGCGGGTCTGGGCCTGCAGACGGCCGCAGGTGTGCCCTTGCAGTGCGACGAAGGAGCCCACTACCAGAGCTTCCGGATCGGCCTGTTCGGCTTGGAAAAGCTGCACAACCGTGAACGCACCGTGGCGCACCTGGCGTCGGCGCTTGCGCATCTGGCGCCGATCGTTGCGGCGGACCAGCCGCAGACGGCCCTGCAAAACTGAAAAAGGCCACTCTGCCGGTGGCCGGGCGCATGTTTGCGCTGGCCGCTGCAGTGCCCATGTCACCTGTGCCGACCCTCGAATCACTCCCCTTGTTTCCACTGGGTACGGTGCTGTACCCCGGTGGTGTGATGCCACTGCGCATTTTCGAAGTGCGCTACCTCGACATGATCGGCCGCTGTCACAAGGCTGGCGCCCCGTTCGGCGTGGTGGCACTGACGCGTGGATCGGAGGTGCAACGTGCGCCATCCGCCGAGCCTACAGGTGACGCGTTCGCCGACGAAGGTTTTCACGATACCGGCACGCTGGCGACCATCACCGAGCTGCAGCGGCCGCAGCCTGGCCTGATGGAGATCCGCTGCCTCGGCACGCAGCGCTTCACGCTGACGCGACGCGAGCGATTGCGCCACGGCTTGTGGGTCGGTGATGTGCGGCTATTTGCGCACGATCTGTCGACACCGGTGCCGGCCGACCTGCTGCCGATCGCACAGGCACTGGGGCGTCTGATCGAGCGGCTGCAGGCGCAGGACGATCCCGCGCTGCGCTTGTCGATGCAACCGCCCTTGCAGCTCGATGACTGTGGCTGGGTTGCCAACCGCTGGTGCGAACTGCTCGGGTTGCCGCTGTCTTTGCAGCATCGCCTGATGGCGCTGGACAACCCGCTGGTGCGCCTGGAACTGGTAGGCGACCTGTTGCAGCGTCAGGGCATTGCCTTGTAGGCGGCACGCGCGGCGCATCCGGATGGGCTGGCGCTGCGGCCCATCGATAATCCGGGTTTGTCGACGCGTGCGGTGGTGGGCCTGGGTGCCCGTGTGCTGCATCCGCCGGCATGGCTCCCTCCAACGCCTGCCCCGCCTGCCTGCGCTTTCTGTGAACCCATCTTTCGCCGCCCTGCTGGAACTACGCGACGTAACCTGCGAGCGGGGTGGGCGCGCCTTGTTCAGCCAGCTGCAGTTGCAGTTGGGGGCGGGCCAGTTGCTGCGGGTACGCGGGGTCAATGGTGCCGGCAAGACCAGTCTGCTGCGCCTGGTGTGCGGACTGCTGCCGCCGGCCAAGGGTCAGGTGTTGTGGCGCGGCGAGCGTATTGCCGACCTGGGCGGGCAATGGGGCCGGGAACTGGTGTATCTGGGCCATGCGGCCGCACTCAAGGATGACCTGACGGCGCCAGAGAACCTGCAGACCGCCTGTCTGCTGGGCGGACAGGTGGTGACCCCGACCCAGGCCCGTGCCGCTTTGACACAGGCGGGCCTGCCCGGCCGCTGGCGAGTTCCGGCGCGCCAGTTATCGCAGGGTCAACGTCGGCGGGTCGCGCTGGCGCGCCTGTTGCTCAGCCCCGACGTGCCGCTGTGGGTGCTCGACGAACCTTTCAATGCGCTGGACATGGCCGCCACCGACTGGTTGTGCCGCGTCATCGCGACCCACCTGGAGACGGGCGGCGTGGTGGTGCTGACCAGCCATCAGGACGTGGCGCTGGACACGCTGGCCGAGCGGCTCGTGCCGCTGGAGCTGGGATGAGGCCATGAACCAGGCCAATGACACTGCCACCCGTCTGCCTGCGGCTGGCCTGCTGGACGCGATGCGCGCCTTGCTGGCACGCGACCTGCGCCTGGCGCTGCGCCGGCGCGCCGACCCGCTGAGTGTGCTGGTGTTCTTTGTGCTGGTGGCGAGCCTGTTTCCGCTGGGCGTCGGACCCGAGCCCGCCTTGCTGCGCACCATGGGGCCCGGCGTGGTGTTCGTGGCGGCTTTGCTGGCTGCCATGTTGTCGCTCGGACGGCTTTTCGCCGACGATTACCAGGACGGGACGCTGGAACAGTTGTTGCTGTCGGCCTGTCCTTTGCCCTTGCTGGTGCTGGCCAAGATTCTGGCGCACTGGATCAGTTCGGGGCTGCTGCTGGCGCTGGTCTCGCCGCTGCTGGCTCTGCAGTTCGACCTGGGCTGGCCGGCCACCGGCGTGCTGGTGCTGGCCTTGTTGACCGCCACGCCGCTGCTGAGCCTGATCGGCGCCGTGGGCGCGGCGTTGACCGTTGGCGTGCGTGGCGCGGCGGTGCTGATGCCGTTGCTGGTGCTGCCATTGTGTGTCCCGGTGTTGATATTCGGCACGGCCGCGGTGCAGGCGAGTGGTGCCGGTATGGTGGTCGACGGCCATTTCTCGCTGTTGCTGGCGTTTCTGGTGCTGGCCTTGGTCGGAGCGCCGTGGGCGACCGCTGCCGCGCTGCGGATCGCGCTGGAATGACGTTCAAATCGCAACGGATTACCCCGATAGGTGCTGCAAGCTTGGCGACTAGGGTAAATTCACAGGCTTCCAATATTTGTCATGGCTGATACCCGGATCAACTGGTTCAAATACGCTGCGCCGCAGAACTTCTATGCTCTGGCGGGGCGCCTGGTGCCGTGGCTGTCGATCGCGGCGGTGCTGCTGTCCGCGGTCGGCCTTTACCTGGGACTGTGGGTTGCGCCGACCGACGCCCAGCAAGGCGAGGCGTATCGCATCATCTTCATCCACGTTCCGGCTGCCTGGATGTCGATGGTGGTCTATCTGGCCATGGCCTTTTGGGCGGCGATCGGGTTGATCTTCAATTCGCGGCTGTCGTCGATGCTGGCCACGGCGCTGGCGCCCACTGGCGCGTGGATGACTTTTCTGGCCTTGTGGACCGGCGCCTTGTGGGGCAAACCGACATGGGGCACCTGGTGGGTCTGGGATGCCCGGCTTACCTCCGAACTGGTGCTGCTCTTCCTGTATATCGGTTACATGTCGCTGCATGCGGCAATCGAGGATGCACGGCGTGCCGACCGCTCAGCGGCCCTGCTGGCGATCGTGGGCGTGGTCAACGTGCCGATCATCTACTTTTCGGTGCAATGGTGGAATACCCTGCACCAGGGCGCATCCGTCAGTCTGACCAAGGCCCCGAGCATGGCACCGCCGATGCTGATCGGCATGCTGGTGATGAGCCTGGCGTTCTGGGCCTATTGCATTGCCGTGTCCCTGGTGCGTGTGCGCACCGTCATTCTCGAGCGCGAGCGGCATACACAGTGGGCACGCAAGGTGGTGGCCGCATGACGTGTCTCGCTTTCCGCTTCGGCGCGGCGTGCCGCCTTTCGAAAGGTCGAGTATGAATGGGTCGAGCTGGTCCGAATTTGTTGCCATGGGCGGTTACGGGCTTTATGTATGGGGCTCGTTCGCGATGTGTGCTGCGGTACTTGCGCTGGAACTGGGCTTGTTGGCCCTGCGCCGGCGCGCGCTGCGGGGCGATTTCGAAGATGGCTTGGACAACCCAGAAACAGGAGCAAAGGCATGAAACCTCGTACCAAACGCGCGCTGGCCGTGGTGCTGGCATTGGCGGCGTTGGGTCTTGCCAGCGCGCTGGTGCTGCGCGCCTTCCAGAGCAACCTGGTCTTTTTCTTCAGTCCCAGCCAGGTGGTGGCCGATGAGGCGCCGCGTGAGCGCAGCTTCCGTATTGGCGGGCTGGTGGAAGAGGGCAGCATCCAGCGCGACGGTGAGAGCCTTACCGTTCGGTTTGCCGTGACCGACCTGGCCCACAAGATTCCGGTCAGCTACACCGGCCTGCTGCCGGACCTCTTCAAGGAGGGCAAGGGCGTGGTTGCCGAGGGCAAGCTGGGCGCTGACGGCGTTTTTAAGGCCAGCCAGGTACTGGCCAAGCACGACGAAAATTACATGCCACCGGAAGCAGCCGAGGCCTTGAAGAATGCTGCCGCGCACAAGGAGCAGGCCACTGCCACCTTGTCGATCCCGCCATCCACTGCTGCAGGAGTCAAACCTTGATCTACGAACTGGGTCATCTGGCCCTGATATTGGCGCTGGCCATGGCGCTGGCCCAGAGTGTTTTGCCGTTGATCGGCGCGCATACTGGCAATGCGGCCTGGATGGCATTGGCTCGGCCGTCGGCGCGCGGGCAGTTCCTGTTCCTGGTGATTGCCTACGGCTGCCTGACGCATGCCTTTGTCGTCAACGACTTTTCGGTTGCGTTGGCTGCGAACCACTCCAATTCCACCTTGCCGCTGATGTACCGCCTGACCGCCGTGTGGGGCAACCATGAAGGCTCCATCCTGTTGTGGTCGCTGATTCTGGGCGGTTGGACGCTGGCGGTGTCGATCTTCTCGCGCCAGCTCGACGAGCGCATGGTGGCGCGGGTGCTGGGTGTGATGGGCCTGATCAGCTGCGGCTTCACGCTGTTCACGCTGCTCACCTCCAATCCGTTCGAGCGCATGTTTCCGCCGCCAGCCGATGGCAACGACCTGAACCCGCTGTTGCAGGACCCTGGCATGGTGATCCACCCGCCGATGCTGTATATGGGGTATGTCGGTTTTGTCGTGGCTTTCGCGTTTGCGGTGTCGGCATTGTTGTCGGGTCGGCTTGACGCCGCATGGGCACGCTGGTCGCGCCCCTGGACCACGGTGGCCTGGTGCTTCCTGACCGTCGGCATCGCGCTGGGCAGCTTCTGGGCCTATTACGAACTCGGTTGGGGCGGCTGGTGGTTCTGGGATCCGGTGGAAAACGCGTCCTTCATGCCCTGGCTGGTCGGTACCGCCCTGATCCATTCGCTGGCCGTGACCGAAAAGCGCGGTGGCTTCAAGATGTGGACGGCCTTGCTGGCGATCATGACATTTTCGTTGTCGCTGCTGGGCACCTTCATCGTGCGCTCGGGCGTGCTCAGTTCGGTGCACGCGTTCGCCAGCGACCCCGCGCGCGGCGTATTCATTCTGGGATTCCTGGCCCTGGTGGTTGGTGGGTCGCTGACCCTGTTCGCGCTGCGTGCACCCCGGGTCGGTCTCGGCGGCGGTTTCGAGCCTGTTTCGCGCGAGTCCATGCTGCTGGCCAACAACGTGTTGTTGCTGGTGGCGGCATCGGCTGTGTTGCTGGGAACCTTGTATCCACTGGCTATCGACGCGCTGGGCATGGGCAAGCTGTCGGTCGGCCCGCCTTATTTCGACACCGTTTTCGTGCCGTTGATGACGCCTGCCTTGTTCCTCATGGGTATCGGCCCGATCGCACGCTGGCGCCAGGCCAGCCTGCCCGACCTGGCCTACCGCCTGCGCTGGGCGTTCGGCGTCAGTGCCGTCAGTGCGCTGGTCGCCTTCTTTACGCTGGGCAAGTGGACGCCGATGATCGGCCTGGGTCTGGCGCTGGCCGCCTGGATTGCCAGCACGGTGGTGGTCGCGCTGGTGGCGCGGCTGCAAGAAAACTCCTCCGCAACATGGTCGCGCCGCTTGCTGGCCCAGCCCGGCAGCTTTTACGGCATGCTGCTGGCGCATTTCGGTGTCGCGGTATTTGTTGTCGGCGTCACCATTGTCAGCGGGTTCACCAGCGAGAACGACGTGCGCATGGAGCCGGGCGACACGGCCAATGTGGCGGGTTACCAAGTGCGCCTGGACAAGGTTGAAGATGTGGTGGGGCCGAATTACCAGGCCTCCCGGGCTACGCTCACGATCCGCCGCAATGGCGCGGTCGTGTCCACGGTCACGCCCGACCGTCGCGTCTACAACGTGAGCCGCTCGCCGATGACCGAAGTGGCGATCGATCGCGGTCTGCTGCGCGACGTGTATATCGCGCTGGGTGATCCGGTCAGCGCCACCGCCTGGAGCGTGCGGCTGCACCACAAGCCCTTTGTCAACTGGATCTGGATCGGCTGCATGTTGATGGCATTCGGCGGTCTGCTGGCCGTGATGGACCGTCGCTACCGCAAGGTGCGCGCACACAGTCCGGTGGCCACACCTGCAAGCAGTGGCGAGCTCGGGCGCGCCATGCCGTCCGCCGGTGTTGCCGTCGGGCGCAGGGACGCGAGCGTCACATGAAGAAGTTTCTGATCCCGTTGGTGTTGTTCCTGGTGCTGGTGGGCTTCCTGGCCGTCGGCCTGGGCCTGAATCCGCGCGAGGTACCCTCGCCGCTGATCAACAAGCCGGCTCCCGCCTTCAGTCTGCCGCTGCTCGATACGCCCGAGCAGAATTTGTCAGCACAGGACTTGCGTGGCAAGGTCTGGATCCTCAATGTCTGGGCCTCCTGGTGCGTGGCCTGCCGGGTCGAGCACCCCTTGCTGGTCGAGTTCGCCAGGATGGGTGTGGTGCCGATGTATGGCCTGAACTACAAGGACAAGCGCCCTGATGCCATCAGCTGGCTGAACAAGTTCGGCGATCCGTATACGCGATCCTTGTCCGATACCGAGGGCCTGGTGGGCATCGATTTTGGTGTCTATGGCGTGCCGGAGACTTTTGTCATCGACAAGGAGGGTGTGATCCGCTTCAAGCAGATTGGTCCCGTCACCCCTGAGGTACTTCGTGACACCATCATTCCGCTGGTCAGGAAACTCGGTGCTTGAGCGCTTGGCCATGGGCTGGCAATTCCTGCGTGCGCCACTGCTGGCCTGTTTGCTGGCGCTGGTCGCAGTCGGCGTGGGTGCCAAGGAAGCCGTACCGATGTCGAACGATCCGGCGCTCGAGGCGCGTGTGCTCAAGATCGCCGAGGAACTGCGTTGCCTGGTGTGCCAGAACGAAACCATTGCGGCATCACATGCCGACCTGGCGGTCGACCTGCGCAAGCAGATCCGGCTCAAACTGGCCGCCGGCGAGTCGCAGCAACAGATTCTCGATTTCATGGTCGCGCGTTATGGCGATTTCGTGTTGTACCGCCCTCCACTCAAGGCCAGCACGGTCATGTTGTGGCTGGGACCGTTCGTGTTGCTGGTGGTGGCTGCGGTGCTGATGACGTTGAACATCCGCCGCCGTCGCCGCGCGGTCATGGCCCCGCAGTGGAGCCAGGAGCAGGCGCGACGTGCGCGCGCCTTGCTCGGCGAGGGCGAGGGGCCGACATGAGCCGCAGGGCCGTGAAGTGACCCGGGTGGCTTGGATATTTTTTTGCGTCCGGCAGTTGCCGGGGGTTTCGATTGATTGGGGGCGCCCCGGCGTTTTTGCATGAGCATGTTTCTGGTGGGGATGGTGGGCCTGATTGCCCTGGCTTTGACCATGGTGTTGCCGTCGCTGTTGCGTCGCACGCCGGCGGGTGCGACCACGGCCACCGCAGTGGATGCACGGCGCGTGAATCTGCAGGTGCTGCGCGAGCAACTGGCGACGCTGGAAGTCGACCTGTCCGCGGGCCGCATCGATACCGATCAGTATCAGCAGAGCCGTACCGATATCGAGCGGCGCGCACTGGACGAGGAACAGATTGCAGAGCAGTCCGTGACAGCGCCGCGCCGCGCAACGCGCACGGCGGTGGTGGTGGGGCTGGTGATCCCGGTGTTCGCGGTTTTGTTGTACGCCACGCTGGGTCAACCGCAGGCGGTGGAGCACACGGTGGCGCAGGTACCCGAGGGCCAGGTCACGATGCCGGAGATCGAAGCCATGGTGAACCGCTTGGCCAAGCGACTGGAGAGCCAGACCACGCCGCAGGAAGGCGATCTGCAGGGCTGGACCATGCTGGCCAACTCCTATGCCGTGATGCAGCGTTTCCCGGAGGCGAGCAAGGCGTATGCCCGGGCCCGCGCACTGGCGCCCGATAACGCCCAGTTGCTGGCCGACCATGCCGACGTGCTGGCAATGCTGCAGAACCAGAGCGTCGAAGGTGAACCCGGCCGCCTCGTGATGCGTGCGCTGCAGCTCGATCCGCAGAACCTCAAGGCCTTGACCATGGCCGGCAGCTGGGCCTTCGAGCGGCGCGACTATGCGGGTGCCATCCGGTACTGGAGCATGGCGCAACCGATGGCGCCGGCCGGCAGCGAGTTCGCAGCGGGCCTGACCAACAGCCTGCAGCAGGCCCGGGCGGCTGCCGCGCAGGCCGGGCAGGTGGCCACAACCGAAAGCCCCAACACCGACAAGGCGCAGCACCAGGGTGCGCTGGACAACGCCAACAACAAGCCGGTGCCTGCTGGCAACGCGGGCGCGTCGCAGGTCAGCGGTGAGGTGCAGGTCACGCCGGTGCTGGCCAAGCGCATCCGACCGGGCGATACCTTGTTCGTGTTTGCGCGCGCGGTGGACGGTCCGCGCATGCCGCTGGCCATCGTGCGCGCGCCGGCCGCCGGCCTGCCGTTCACTTTCACCTTGGACGACAGCAGCGCGATGGCGCCACAGTTCCGTATTTCGGGATTCAAGCAGGTGATCGTGGGCGCACGTATTTCGCCCAGTGGTGACGCTACCGCGCGCACCGGCGACCTCATGGGACAGATCGGGCCGGTCGAGGTGGGCGCGGGCAAGCTCGTGCTGATGATCGACAGCGTCGTGCCCTGATACCGGGCCGCCTACTGCCACGGCCCACGGCACCATGAAGCGGCTGCCACCTCTGACCGCCTTGCGCGCATTCGACGCGGCCGTGCGCACCGGCAGCTTCACCCGGGCCGGTGAGTCGCTGCATGTGACGCAGGGTGCGATCAGCCGTCAGATCAAGGCGCTGGAAGGCTGGTTGGGCAAGCCGGTGTTCGTGCGGCACTACCAGGGGCTGATACTCACCCCGGCCGGCAGCCTGCTGGCGCAAAGCCTGGAGGCCGCATTCAGCACCATCCACGATGCCGTGGAGCAGATTGGCCACCTGGGGGCGCGCCAGCGTATTTCGGTCAATGTACCCGAGACCTTTGCCTCGCGCTGGCTGGCGCCGCGTCTGCGCGCATTTCACGGCCGGCACCCCGATATCGATCTGACCATCACCACCAATGCCGTTGGGAACCAGCGCGAGGCCCAGCAATACGATTGTCTGGTGCTGTTTCTGGACCAGCCCTGGTCCAAGGGCGACTGCCGGCTTTTACGCCAGGAGCAATATGTGGCCGTGGCCAGCCCCGAGTTGTGGCAGGACGGTCTGGCGCCAGCGCTGGGCAAATGCACCTTGCTGCATGTGCTGGCGGGCAGCAAGCGTCTGCCGTTGTGGGAAAACTGGCTTTTGTCGCTGGGCATCCGGCATATCGATGCCCGTCCTGGCATTGCGTTCTCGACCATGGACCAGGCGATCAGCGCCGCGGTCTCGGGCGCCGGTGTCGCCGTCGTGGATGCGCCCATGGTCGAGCGCGAGCTGGCCGAGCAGCGGCTGCGCCGGCTCGATCAGCATGAACTGACGGCCCGCCACGGCTACTGGTTTGTCGAACCGCGTGAACCCGGCCTGCGCGACCCGGCGCACACTGCCGTGGTGGCCTTGTTCCAGGCCTGGTTGCTGGAGCTCAGCCGTGCGCCGGTGCCGCAGAGCTGATTCTTTGCCCGTGCCGGCATGTGGAGGCGGCTTCAGGCTGAATGCGCGCACCAACTTGCTGGACCGCGTACTGTCTTTCGCTGCCGGCGATCAAGGCCCGATCACCACCGCGTCCAGTTGCAAGGCACGTATCTCCTGTGCCGCGGCATCGGCTTGCGCGCGGCTGGCGAATGGCCCGACCCGCAACCGCGTCAAGGTGCTGTTTCCCCTTTGCAGCGCTTGAGTGGTCGCAGGCAGACCGGCAGCGCGCAACCGTTCGAAGGCGCGGCGCGCGTTGGCATCTTGCGCAAACAGGCCCACGTTGATTTGGTAGCGGCCGACCGAGGCCGTTGGAACAGCTGCTGTTACGACCGGCGCAGGTAAGGCCGATGGCGCAGCGGTTTGCGCCGTTGGCGATGTGTTTGCCGCGACCCGTGCTGGCCGCTCCCGATGTGCTTTGCGCGAGCGTGCAGTCATGGCGGCGTGCCGGATGCCCGCCTCGACAACTGCCGGTGTGTTGCTGGAAGGATCCGGTGCAGGCAGCGCTGTCGCTGAGGTCTCGACCGCAGCCGGGGCCGGTTGCGACGCGGGCGTCACGGGTGGCAGGGCCGAGACACGCACTTCGCCTTGGTCGACGCGTGCCGATTCGCGTCGGGGTGTGCTGGGCCAGACCCAGACGGCCGCGACCAACAGCGCCAAAACGACATTGGCCGCCACCAGCAAAACCAGACGGCGCCGCGAACTGGCCTGTTGACCGAGCAGCTGGCAGGCGTCCGTCACGGTGGGAGTGGCGCTCAGGGCGCGCGCCATACGTAGCCGATAGTGACCGAACAGCCAGATGTTGCCGAAGAAGCCGGGGACCAGAAAGGTCAGCGTGGCCAATGCGGCCCACAGGCCCCACTCGACCGATGACGGCATCGGCGCGGCGAGTCGGGTCACCACAAACAACGCTGCCATCGCGAGCATCAGCCCGCCCAGATACGCCAGCGCCGGCATCCACATGCCGCGAAACGCCATCCAGTTCAGCGTGCACAGGCTCGCGGCCCAGTTCCAGCTCGGGCTGCCTCGGTCAAAGGTTTCAAAACGCGACAGGATGGGGCGGTAGTAGTCGGCGCCGACGGGCCCGATGGCCGCACGTTGCAATTGGTCGATATGGCCGTCTTGCGACTGGTCGAGCACGGTGGTCACGGCCCGCGACCGGCTGGAGGGATCAAAGGTCTCGGGCATGGTGCATTCTGGCATCGCCATGACCCGGCCCGGGCTCATCGGGCGCGGTCGTGGTAGCGTGACAGCCGCCGCCGCGCTGGGCTGGTGGCTTGCTTGAGGGAGAAAACTGCATGTCCGCTGATTCGAAATCCCGTCGTGTGCGTATTGCGATGGCCCTGGCCTTGCCGGCCGTAGCCGTGGCGCTGCTGCTGATGTTGCGGGGCAACCCTGCCCAGGCGCAGGTCCAGGGGCCGATGTCGGCGCCGGCTTGCCAGTGCTCGCCGGCGGTTGCCATTCCCGGTATGGGCTCCCGGATAACGCACTGCATTTGTGGCGTGATGGCCTGTGCCGTGACCGAGCCGATCGATGCGACGCGCGGCAGCAGCATGATGCAATGCGTGCGGCAGTGACGCCACGCGACCGTCACCCCAGTCCTGCGTTGGCCTGGCCCGATGTGGCCGAGCGGCCGTTCAGGGTGTGTCGCCGGTCCACACCGGCAGCGCATGCAACGGTACGTCCAGTGCATCGAGCACCGCCCACGCAGCAAACGCGTCGTTGGCGGCATACAGAATCTGGCGCGTCTCCAGCGTGGCGTTGGCCCAGTTCGACGTGGTCACGCGCTTGGACTTGAGCAGACGGCGGTTGAACAACAAGGCGATCGCCGCCTTGACGCCGATGGAGCGTGGGTAACCGCGGCCGCTGAAAACGAAATCGAGATCGAGCAGTGGCTGGGCATAGACGCCCAAAAGGTGTTTCAGCTGCTTCTGGTCGCTGCGCAAGTCGAACCCGGCCTTGACGACGTGGCGCGCTGCCAGCACCTCCCGTACGAGTTCGGTGTTGTCCTCGTCGTGCATCTGGAACACATACGCGGCAGAGCCGGTGGCGAACTGCACCACATCCGGTCCGCGCATGGGTTCGCCGGCCTTGAATGTGGGCTTGACCTCGGTGTCAAAACCCAGGAACGGGCTGGCCAGCAATACCTCACGGGCTTGAGCGAGCTCGGTGTTTGAGCGAGGCAGATGTATCTGCTCGCGCAATATGCCCTCGAACGGCGCGAGTTGCAGCACCTCATCCTTGGGCATGGGGCGCAGACGCGACTGCGGAGCTGATCGATCCGGGAGGTCTGGTTTTGTCGTGGTCACCGGGGCAGTTTAGGGTATGACCCGAACCGCATTGCGCAAAGGGGGCGGGCACGCGCCGCTAGGTGCACACATGGCATCAATGCGCCTATCATGGCGGGTTGTACTCGGCGCGCGCCGGGCGGGCTCTTCCGCCACGGGCCCGCTGCCGGACCCTGCTTTTTGCCCCCGCCCTATGCCCCTTGCCGACAGCCCTCCACCCCCCGTTTCCCATCCCGCCCACGGTCGCATGATCAGCATCCGTGGCGCCCGCACCCATAACCTGAAGAATGTCGATCTCGACATTCCGCGCAATCAGCTGGTGGTGATCACCGGCCTGAGTGGCTCGGGCAAGTCCAGCCTGGCCTTCGACACCTTGTACGCCGAGGGTCAGCGCCGCTACGTCGAGAGTCTGTCGACCTATGCGCGCCAGTTTTTGCAGCTGATGGACAAGCCCGACGTCGACATGATCGAGGGCCTGAGTCCGGCGATCTCGATCGAGCAAAAGGCCACCAGTCACAACCCGCGCTCGACCGTGGGCACGGTGACGGAGATTCACGACTACCTGCGCCTGCTCTACGCGCGTGCCGGCACGCCGTATTGCCCGGATCATGATCTGGCGCTGCAGTCGCAGACCGTGAGCCAGATGGTCGATGCGGTGCTGGCCATGCCCGAAGGCACGCGGCTGATGGTGCTGGCGCCGGTGGTGCGCGAGCGCAAGGGCGAGTTTGTCGACCTGTTCGCCGAATTGCAGGCCAAGGGATATGTGCGGTTTCGCATCGGCGGCGAGTCGTTCGAGGTGGAGAAACTGCCCAAGCTCAAGAAGACCGAAAAGCACAACATCGATGTCGTGATCGATCGCATCAAGGTGCGTGGCGACGACGACATCGTCGCGCGCGACCAGCTTCGCCAGCGGCTGGCCGAGAGCTTCGAGGCGGCGCTGGCACTGGCCGATGGCCGTGCGCTGGTGGTCGAGATGGATGCGCTGGCCGGTGCAGACCCTGCTCACCCCAGTGGCGAGCACTATTTCAACGCCCGCTTCGCCTGCCCGGTGTGCAGTTACTCGATCGCCGAACTCGAACCCCGGCTGTTCTCATTCAACTCGCCGATGGGAGCTTGTCCGTCGTGCGACGGTATCGGCACGATGGAGTTCTTCGATCCGGCGCGGGTGGTGGGGTTTCCGACGCTGAGCCTGGCCAGCGGCGCGATCAAGGGCTGGGACCGGCGCAACGCATATTACTTCGCGATGCTCGAGAGTCTGGCAAAACATTACCAGTTCAACATCGACACGGCTTTCGAAGACCTGCCCGATGCCACGCGCCAGGCCGTGTTGTTCGGCTCCGGCGAGGACGAGATCAAATTCAGCTATGTGATGGAGTCCGGCGCGCAACAGGGCAAGAAACTCACACGCAAGCACCCGTTCGAAGGTGTGATTCCGAACATGGCGCGGCGCTACCGCGAGACCGATTCGGTGGTGGTGCGCGAAGACCTGTCGCGCTACCGCAGCACCCAGCCCTGTGCGCAGTGCCAGGGCACGCGGCTGCGCCGTGAGGCGCGGCACGTGAAGATCGGCGAAGGCGACCAGGCACGGGCGATCTACGAGGTCAGCCACACCACCTTGCGCGAGAGCCTGCAGTATTTTTCGACGCTGGAAATGCACGGCGCCAAGGGTGAGATCGCCGCCAAGGTGGTCCGCGAGATCGGTCTGCGCTTGAAGTTCCTCAACGACGTGGGCTTGAACTACCTCAGCCTGGATCGCAGCGCGGAGACCCTGAGCGGCGGCGAGTCGCAGCGCATCCGGTTGGCCTCGCAGATCGGATCGGGCCTGACCGGTGTGATGTATGTGCTCGACGAACCCAGCATCGGGCTGCACCAGCGCGACAACGACCGGCTGATCGACACGCTCAAGCATTTGCGCGACATCGGCAACAGCGTGCTGGTGGTCGAGCATGACGAAGACATGATGCGCGCCGCCGATCATGTGATTGACATGGGGCTGGGCGCCGGCATTCATGGCGGCCGCGTCGTGGCGCAGGGTACGTTCGATGACATCCGCGCCAACAGCGAATCGCTGACCGGCCAATACCTGGCAAATGTGCTGCGCATCGAGGTGCCGCGTCGACGCACAGCCTGGTTGCCGACCGTGGCGACGCGAGTCGATCCAGCGCGCACCACCAAGGGGCGGCCGAGTGCGGCTGCCGTGGCCTGGGCCGAGCGGCAAGCTGAACATGTGGCCACACAGGGCGACTTGCAGGCGATCAGGCTGGTCAAGGCCGCTGGCAACAACCTGCGCGATGTCGACGTGGCGTTTCCGGTCGGACTGCTGACCTGCGTCACCGGCGTGTCCGGTTCGGGCAAGTCCACCTTGGTCAACGACACCTTGTATGCGGCCGTTGCGCGCCAACTGTATCGCTCGCATGTCGAGCCGGCTGCGCACGCGGAAATCCACGGCATCGAGCATTTCGACAAGGTCATCAACGTGGACCAGTCGCCGATCGGGCGCACGCCGCGCAGCAATCCGGCCACCTACACCGGCATGTTCACCGCGATCCGCGAATTGATGGCCGAGATGAACATGGCGCGCGAACGCGGTTATGGGCCGGGCCGATTCAGCTTCAACGTCGCTGGCGGGCGCTGCGAGGCCTGCCAGGGCGACGGCGTGAAGAAAGTCGAGATGCACTTTCTGCCCGATGTCTATGTGCCCTGCGACGTGTGCCGCGGCCAGCGCTACAACCGCGAGACGCTGGAGGTGATGTACAAGGGCCGCAACATTGCCCAGGTGCTGGACCTCACCGTGGAGGCGGCGGCCAAGTTCTTCGAATCCGTGCCCACCATCGCGCGCAAACTGCAGACGCTGCTCGATGTGGGCTTGTCCTATATCAAGCTGGGTCAGTCCGCCACGACACTCTCGGGTGGCGAGGCCCAGCGCGTCAAGCTGGCGCTCGAACTCTCCAAGCGCGACACTGGCCGAACCCTGTACATCCTGGACGAACCGACGACTGGCCTGCATTTCGCCGACATCGCCTTGCTGCTCAAGGTGTTGCAGCACCTGCGCGACGCCGGCAACACCATCGTCGTGATCGAACACAACCTGGATGTGATCAAGACCGCCGACTGGATCATCGACATGGGTCCGGAAGGCGGGGCTGGTGGCGGCAACGTTGTCGGTGAGGGCACGCCTGAAGATATCGCCGCGAATCCGGCCAGCCATACCGGGGTGTATCTGAAGCGGGTGTTGTAGCGGACGTTTTCCGGGGATCTGAACCCTGGTGTTCGATTTGCGAATTCTCGAGTTCGGGTTTTCCTGATGCCAATAGCTGGCACGACCGCGCCTGCCGTCGCCACAATGGGACATGCTGGTTTGCTGTGCGTTCGCTGCGCCAACCGTTTCAATTAACCCCTGCACGGAGACACTATGGCCAAGGACTTCAGCACCATGGAGGACAGCAACCGCTCCTCCAACCCCTCGATTCGCGACGTATCGGATCCCACCAGGCGAGTGGTGTTGCGCGGTAGCGCCGCTGCAGCGTTGATGTTCTTGCTGGCGCCCATGACAGGTTGCTCCTTGCCTGGCACGATGGCCAGCGGGCCCCGATTAGGGTTCAAGGGCATCCCCGCCGGGCTTGGCGACAAACTGGTCGTGCCCGAGGGGTATGTAGCCAAGGCGATCGCCGCCTGGGGCGAACCGATCGGCGTGCCGGGCAATATGCCGGCGTTCCGTTTAGACGCATCCAACAGCGCGGCCGAGCAAGCGGTGCAGATGGGCATGCACCATGACGGTGTTGAATATTTCCCTGTCGGTGGCAGTTCAAGCCGCGGCTTGATCGCCATCAACCACGAATATACCGACGATGGCCTGCTGCATGTCGGCGGCTTCAACGACATGAACGCCGAAAAGGTCAAGAAGTCGCAGAACGCGCATGGACTGGCGGTGTACGAGGTCGAGCGCAAAGGTGACGACTGGCAGATGGTGCGACCGTCGAGTTATGCGAGGCGATTCACGATGGATACGCCGTTCACCGTGCATGGGCCGGCTGCCGGCCACGCGATGATGCGCACTGCAGCCGACCCGGCAGGTCGCACCGTGCTGGGCACGCTGAACAACTGCGCCAGCAGCCAGACGCCGTGGGGCACGTATCTGTCGGGCGAAGAGAACTGGATGGGCTACTTCGGTCACGGTGACAAGACCGACGCGCACCAGAAACGCTGGGGTGCGCGCAAGGACAGCGCGTATCTATGGGACAAGTTTGACCCGCGTTTCGACGCTACGAAAAATCCGAACGAACCCAACCGCTTCGGCTGGGTGGTCGAGGTCGATCCGATGGACCCGACCAGCAGACCGATCAAGCGTACCGCGCTCGGCCGTGCCGCGCACGAAGGCGCCTGGGTTGGTGTCACCAAGGACGGCCGCGCCGTGGTGTATTCGGGCGAGGACGCGCGCTTCGAATACATCTACCGATTCGTCAGCCGCGACAAGATTGCAACGGGCGGCGCCAAGGCCAACCGAGAACTGCTGGATCACGGCGTTTTGTCGGTGGCGCGTTTCGATGCCGGTGGCCGCGGCCAATGGATACCGTTGGTGCACGGTCAGGGCCCCTTGACGGCGGCCAACGGGTTTGCCGACCAGGGCGAGGTGCTGATCAAGGCACGCCAGGCCAGCGACCTGCTCCATGCGACCAAGATGGACCGCCCGGAGTGGCTGGCGATCGACAAGGCCACAGGCTGGATCTATTGCACGCTGACCAACAACAGCCAGCGTGGCGACAACAACCGTCCGGGTGTCGACGCCGCCAACCCACGCGCCAACAACACCATGGGCCAGATCATTCGCTGGAAGGAAGACGGTGATTTCGACGGCGCAGGCTTCCAGTGGAACCACCTGGTGCTGGCAGGCGACCCTGCCAACGAGCGTGCCGAGGCCAAGGGCAACGTCCGGGGCGACATCTACGGTTGTCCGGACGGCATCGGTTTCGACAAGCGCGGCGTGTTATGGATCCAGACCGACGCAGCGGCCGCGCAGATGTACAAGGGAGAGTTCAAGAACATCGGCAACAACCAGATGCTGGCCTGCGATCCGGTCACTGGCGAGACTCGCCGCTTTCTGACAGCGCCGACAAACTGCGAGGTGACCGGAGTGACGTTCACGCCCGATGGGCGCACGATGTTCATCAGTATTCAGCACCCTGGCGAGACGCCGAGCGAGCGCAGCGACCCGACGGAGCCGAACAAGTATTCGAACTGGCCGGACTACCAGCCAAATGGGCGGCCGCGCTCAGCCACCGTTGTCATACGCAAGAAGGATGGTGGGATGATCGGGACCTGAGCGTTGATCGATCTATCGGTTTTGCGCGGGCTTGCGGTTCTGAAATTCTGCTCGTTGGCAGGACGTAAGTCATTCTCTGCGTGTTTCCGTGGTGGATCAGGCCGGCGAGGCACTCTGCTCCGCGAATGTCCCCCGGCCTTTGGCCTCCGCCTTTATTTCGCTACGCAGAGCGCCTCACCCACCCCGCTGGTCCCACCGGCGCCGTATCAGACTGGTGGAAAATTACCCAAGCCGTCAGTCTTTGCCGACAGTAGCATGACCCCCAAAACCCTTGCGCATCAGCGACAGCAGCTTGTTGCTGGTATCAGCCTTGCCTTGCGAAGAGAACCGGGCCATCAGAGCGGCTGCGATCACCGGCACTGGCGTGCCTTGGCGGATTGATTCGTCGACGGTCCAGCGGCCTTCGCCCGAATCGGCGACGACCGGCGCGATTGCGGCCAAGGCGCCGGGTTCCTGCAGTGCGGTGGTGGTCAGGTCAAGCAGCCAGGAACGCACCACGCTGCCGTGGCGCCAGAGCTCGGCCACCGATCCGAGATCGGGCGTGAGTTCGGGCCGGCCAGCCATCAGCGCGAAACCTTCGGCATAGGCCTGCATCATTCCGTATTCAATCCCGTTGTGGACCATCTTGGCGAAATGGCCAGCGCCGCTGGGGCCGCAATGTTGCCAGCCGCGATCGGGGGCGGGCGCCAGGGTTTCGAACAACGGCTTCAACGCCGCAATGGCGTCGGTCTCGCCGCCTGCCATCAGGCAATAACCTTCCATCAGCCCCCAGACGCCGCCGGACACGCCGCAGTCGACAAAGTCGACACCCAGCGTTTTCCAGTGCAAAGCCCGCGCCTGTGAGTCGAGGTAGTTGGCGTTGCCGCCGTCGACAAGGACATCACCCTTTGATAGCAGCAATTCGAGTTCGGCCAGCGTCTGCTCGGTGATCGCACCCGCCGGCAACATCAGCCAGACCAGTCGCCGGCCGGTCTGCGCCGACACGCTGGCGGACAGCGTCGCATGCAGTTGTACGCCCGGCTCTGAGGCCAAGGCCTCGCGCGCTTCGGCCGACGGATCGAAGCCATGTACCGTGACGGCGCCCCGGGCGAGCCGGCGCGACATGTTGGCACCCATGCGGCCGAGACCGACGACGGTGATGACGGGGGTGCAAGAATTGGATTTCATAGCTGGATGGGCTCGGATGTGATGGGCATCATTGGTTTTGCAGGCCGTTGTGCCGTGATGTTACTGCGCACGTTGTTGTCAGGCGCCGCCGCGCCGGCCCCTGGCCTCATCTCGCGGTGTGGTTTTGCGGTCGGACCGCAAAGAAGAACAGCAGCGAGCCGCAACCGGCGGTGAGCGCCAGCACCGTGAACCCGGTGCGATAGTTTCCGGTGAGGTCGGCCAGTATGCCGGCCACCATCGGACCGGCGATCTGGCCCAGGGCGATGATCACCGAGGAAAGGCCCAGGATCATGCCGATGGCATTGCGGCCGAAGTAGTCGGCGCGGATCGACTGCATCAGCGGTCCGCGCAGGCCCCAGGCCATGCCGTGCAGGATCGCGAATGCGGCCACCTGCGCCGGATGCGTGGCGTAGGTCAGCAGCAGCAATCCCAGCATGTGGCCAAGCATGCACAGCGCGGCCAGATAGCGCTTCTGGAAGCGGTCGCCGATGGTGGCGCTCAGCGTCACGCCGATGACCTGACCAAACGTCAGCACCATGATGAAAAACGCGGCCTGGGTGACCGAGTAGCCCAGCCCTTCCTTCATGTGGGTGATGGCGTGCACGTTGACCGCCGTGACCACCAGCAATGCGAATCCGTGGCCCAGTGCGAGCAGCCAGAATGCACGTGTGCGCAAGGCCTGGCGGACAGTGAATTCGGTGCGAACGGGAAAGCCAACCGGTGCGTCGCCGGCCACCGTGTCCGGGATCGGCGGCAGTCCGTCGACGTTCAGCCCATGGTCCTGCGGGCGCCATCGGATCATGCGTGCCAGCGGCAGGCCCAGTGCCATGACGATGATGCCCGAGCCAAACGCCGTGGCGCGCCAGCCAAAGGTCGCCATGCACCATGCCACCACTGGCACCATGACGCCGCCCAGTGCCAGCCCCATGCTCATGATCGACAGGGCGCGGGCGCGGTAACGCTCGAACCACTGGATCAGCGCTACGGTCAGCGGGAAATAGCCCCCCAAGCTGACGCCGATGGCCATCGTCACGGCGGCGGTATAGAAGCCGCCGATGGTGTCGATCTGGCTGAGCATCAGGAAGCCGGTGCCGAACACCACCATGCCGACCTGCACCATGGCGCGTGGGCCGAACCGATCGAGCAGCCAGCCCAAAGCAGGACCCAGGATCGCGGTTTCGACCGATTGCAGCGCGGCGGCACCGGACAGCGCGGTCTTGCTCCAGCCGCGCTGTTCCGACAGGATGGCCACATAGGCGCCAAATGACTGCATTAACAGTGCCGACTGCAGGAACTGCAAGGCGGCCGCGGCGCCGGCCATGCGCCAGCCATAGAAAATCTTCACGCTGCGGTCGTGTCCTTGTGCCTCACGCCCTGGAGGCCACGATGCGCCCGTTCAGCGGGTAGGCCGGGTCGGTGTAACCGGGCGTCGACGGATGGCCCGACGGCACCAGCGAATCGACCAGCGCCTCATCCTGCGTATCGAGCGCAAACTCCACTGCCGGCAGGTAGTCCTGCCATTGCGCCAGCGTGCGCGGGCCGGCGATCACCGAACTGATCGTGTCGTTGGCCAGGACCCAGGCTGTGGCGAACTGCGCCAGCGTCACGCCACGCTGCTCTGCATGGCGGGCCAGCGTCTGCGCGATCACGAGTGATTCCTGGCGCAACTCGGTCTCGACCATGCGCTTGTCCGCGCGTCCGGCCCGGCTGGTTGCGTCGGGCGCAGCGCCGGGCGGGTATTTGCCGGTCAATACGCCGCGCGCGATCGGGCTGTATGACGCCACGCCGATGCCGTAGTGCCGACATGCCGGCAGGATCTCGACCTCGGGCATGCGATTGAGCAGGTTGTAGTACGGTTGGCAGACCACCGGCGCCGGTACGCCGAGTTGCGCGGCAATGCGCACGATCTCGGCAATACGCCAGCCGCGGAAGTTCGACACACCCCAGTAGCGGATCTTGCCGGCGCGCACCATGTCGCCCATGGCACTTGCCGCTTCCGCCAGGTCCATGTCGTCGATGTCCCGGTGCATGTAGTAGATGTCAATATGGTCAGTCTGCAGCCGGCGCAGGCTGGCCTCGACTTCGCGCATCATCCAGCTGCGCGAGTACTGGCCTTCGTTGATGCGCGCCGACATGGCGTTGCCAAGTTTGGTGGCCAGCACCCAGTCGTGACGCTGCCCCTTGATCAGCGCGCCGGTCATTTCTTCCGATGCGCCCTTGGTGTACACGTCGGCGGTGTCGATGAAGTTGACCCCATTCTCATGGGCATGGGCGACGATGCGCTCGGCTTCGTCGCGATCGGTCTGGTCGCCGAACATCATGGTGCCCAGACACAGGGCGGACACTTTCAGATTGCTTTTGCCGAGTTTGCGGTATTGCATAGGATAAATATGAGTCAGGGCCAAAGGATCGTCAGGGAGAGCCTGAG
>Ga0105048_10002509_pt1 | contig 29860 bp, 20 predicted proteins | sample MAT05_FD_78382 | JGI IMG/M metagenome (GOLD analysis project Ga0105048, IMG submission 78382) | Freshwater microbial communities from Lake Fryxell liftoff mats and glacier meltwater in Antarctica - MAT-05 | ecosystem: Environmental > Aquatic > Freshwater > Ice > Liftoff microbial mat | place... | reverse complement strand
TTACTTAGTTCAAATTAGTCCAAAGGATAATTTGGGCTTAGTATTGTAAATGCCGATAGAGTAGCTGTTTGAGTCCAATATCTATTTTGATATTGGACTAATACAGATACCGTATCGGTATAAGTGTTCATCCTGTCATAAAAAAAATAGAACGCATAGAAGGAAACGAATACAAAATTTTTGAAACGTTGAAAATTATGTTCATTCCTTGCTCATTTACATATTTTGCGACGGTAGGAAATGAAGGAAACCGAAAAGTTATCTTAAAAGCAACTGTGATGAAATTCACAAAAATTGACATGGTTTTTCAACTGAAAGAAAAAGGGAAAAGCTGCGCAATAGACGAAGAAATAACCATCCAATCAAAATTACCGATTAAATCAATGTTGGGTAAAATCCTCAAAAAACAACATCAACAAATTTTCAAAAACATCGAAAATTTAAACTAAATATTCTTTAAATTTTTGAAATTTTTGTGTGATGAATTTGAACTCCGTCATAAATTTCTATCAAATAAATTCCAGAAGGCAAATCAGAAATATCTATAACCACAGAATTTCCATTCAACGTTATTCCTTCGCGAATTACATTTGATTGCACATCAAAAATTTTGATAGATGCATTCACAAAATAATAATCACTCAAGATAGTTACATTTCCATTACTTGGATTTGGAAAAATAGTGAACGTGTTTTCTCCATTTCCATTTTCAAAAAATCCGATTCCTGCAATATTAAAACAAGCAGAGGTATCAACACAACCATTCAACGACTGAACAATAGCAGCATAATCACCATTTGAAGTTGGAGTAAAAGTTTGACTGTTTGCTCCTGGAACTAATGTCATTCCTGCATTACAATCTGCCCACTGATAAACTGTTGCAAAACCGTCAATCACATTTAAATCATATCCGGACTGAGTTGTAGTAGCATCGCCTGAAAGGATTGTTAAATCAATTGTAATGATACTATCGCACCCAATTGTGTTTGGAATAATATCATCATAAACTTCAGATACTGTTTTTACAATACCACTTGGACTTGTGTATGAATCACAAGCAATAGGACTAATTGTATTTGTTGAATTATTATTGACTGTCAAATTCACGGTAATCAAACTATCGCAACCAATGGAGTTTGGAATAACATCATTATAAGTTCCGTTAACAGTCCAAGTAAATAATCCACTTGGGCTTAAGTATGATTCACACGCAGTTGGATTAATTGTATTTGTTGTACTAGCAGTAATTGTCAAGTTAACCGTAATTACACTATCACAACCAGTAAAATTTACAATTGTATCGTTGTAAGAATTTGTTGAAGACCACACATACATACCACTTGGACTAACATAAGTATCACAAGAAGTAACATTGACATTACTTGCCGATGGACTACAAACAGAAATTCCACCAATAAACATTGGCCATAATTTGGTAGCATCATAGAACGCAATACCAGAGCCTCCTGCATCAAGCGCTGATAAACTAGTGTATTGACCTGTTGTACCAACTGATGCTAAAATTTGAGTTGCCGCCCAAGCAATTCCATTTGATTCTGTTGCGTGAATGTATTTCAAATTTCCGTTTGATGCGTCGTAATAACTTATGGCTGGTGTACCACTAATTACTTTTAAGGATGTGTACTGACCAACAACTCCGACAAACTCCAACGTTAAATCAGTTGCCCAAGCATTACCATTTGCATCTAAAGCACGCACATATTTTAAAGCTGTGTTTGTTTGATCGAAATAACTAACTGCAGGAAAACCATTTACAATTGTCATAGAAGTAAATTGTCCACCGCCACCAGCATCAACTGTAACAGGTGTTCCCCAATTTAAACCATTGGCATCGTTAGCTTGAACATATAAAAGACTTGTATTTGTCAAGTCAGAATAACTAATGCCTGGTTTGCCATTTACAAAATGGAGTGAACTATATTGACCAACACTTGCACTAGTTACATTATCAACCATTACAGAGGGCGCCACCCATCCACTTCCGTTTACATCGGTGGATCGTACATATTTTAATGCAGAATTTGTTTGGTCATAATAACTAATAGCAGGATTTCCATTAATGATACTTAAAGAAGGAAATGTGCCAACAGTGCCAGCAATATCAATATTGGCAGCAGTTCCCCATGTTGTTCCGTTTGGATCATTGGCGCGAATGAATTTTAATCCGGAGTTTGTTACGTCGTAATAGGCGATTGCAGGATTACCGTTTACAATTGCCATTGAACAATACGTACCAACTATCCCCACTGCATCAACAATTACAGGCGTTCCCCAAGTTGTGCCCGTTGCATTTGTTGCGCGAACAAATTTTAAATCATCATTTGTATCATCGTAATAACAGACAGCAGGATTTCCATTTGCTTTCGCCATTGATGTATAAGTCCCAAGCCCCACATTGATATCAAAACTTGAGGGAGTACCCCATGTTGTTCCGTTTGCATCTGTTGCGCGAACATATTTTAAATTTGTATTTGTCAAATCATAATACGCAATTGCAGGATTTCCATTGATGATTGTCATTGCTGTATACTGACCAACTGTTCCTGTAATTTCAATTGATACAGGCGCTGACCAAACGGCACCATTTGCATCGCTTGAACGAGCGTATTGTAAGCCAGTACCCGTGCCATCATAATAACTTACAGCAGGATTTCCGTTTACAACAGTCAACGAATTATACGTACCAACTGACGCCAAATTGTCTACAAAAACAGGAGCGTTCCAAGTTGTTCCATTTGCATCAGAAGCACGAATGTATTTAAGTCCAGAACTTGTTAAATCGTAATAACTAATGGCGGGATTTCCATTTACAATTTGCATTGAATTATATTGACCAATAATTCCTGCAGCATCTAATGAAATACTAATTCCCCAAACTGCCCCTGTTGCATCTGTTGCACGCACATATCTTAACTCGGTATTAGTAATATCATAAAATGCAATAGCAGGATTTCCATTTGCAACTGCTAGCGAGGTATATTGACCAGTAAGGGCTGTAGTATAAACTGACACCGGCGTTCCCCAAGCTGTACCATTTACATTAGTGGCACGCACATATTTTAAATCATCAGTTGTAGTTGTATAATAACTAATTGCAGGATTACCTGCTACTACAGCAAGCGAAGTATGATCCCCAACAAAGCCCGTTGCATCAACCGTAATTGGAGTTCCCCAAGTGGCACCATTTACATCGTTTGCTCTTACATATTTTAAATCTAAATTAGTTTCATCATAATAAGAAATTGCAGGGTTTCCGTTCACTACAACCATTGAATTATATTCACCAACCGATCCATTTGCATCAACAATAGCGGGCGTCCCCCAAGTTGTACCATTAGCATCTGTTGCGCGCACATACATTAAACTTGCATGCGTAACATCATAATAACACATAGCAGGATTTCCATTTACAGTAATAATTGATGAATACGTACCTGCATTACCACCCGTGCCAACCGGAGACTCAATATTAACAGGTGATCCCCAAGTTTGTGCAGTAGAATTTGCAACAATCAACAAAAGACATGCTAATGTTAATATTGCTTTGCGAAAAATGTAAATGTTTTTCATATAAAACAATTTAGATGATGAGATAATAGTAAATGTACGATTTTAAGTTGAGAGTTGAATAAAGAATATGGAAGCCCATGTTTCGATAAATAACTTGACACAATTTAATAAAAATCAATTTAGTTAAAAAACTGCTTTTAATCAACCAATATGTTCACCATTTTTACACAATAAATTTGGAGAAAGCACTGTAACAATTTTTTCATCACCCACAGCGCCAAGTACCAGACATTCACTCATAAAATTTGCAATTTGTTTAGGCGGAAAATTTACAATAGCTACAATTTGTTTTCCAATTAAATCTTGCGGTTGATAACGATGCGTAATTTGCGCTGATGATTTTTTTATTCCTAAATCGCCAAAATCAATTTTCAATTTATAGGCTGGAATTTTGGCCCCAACAAAAATTTCAGCATCTAGAATTGTACCTATACGCATATCTACTTTTGAAAAATCGTTCCAGCAAATTTCTTCCATTTATCCTATCGTCAATTTAAAACCAACTCCGTGAATATTAGCAATAGCAACTGATTCATCTTCTTTTAAATATTTACGAAGTTTAGTGATGAAAACATCTAAACTTCTTCCAACAAAATAATCATCTTGTCCCCAAACGGCATTTAATACAACATCACGCGGAAGTACTTTGTTTTGATGTTGAACTAATAAGGATAAAATTTTCGCTTCCTTTTTTGTGAGTTTTTGAATTTCACCAGAATGATATTTCAAGACAAAATTTTCTACATCAAACGTCATTTTACCAACTTTAAAAGTCGTTGGTTCTGCAACTTCTTCCACTAAATTTACACGTTTCAAAATTGCTTTTACGCGCAATAAAAATTCTTCTGTGCTGAATGGTTTTGTCAAGTAGTCATCACCGCCCGCTTTAAAACCTTCTATTCTATCTTCCGTTTGATTTTTTGCAGTGAGGAAAAGAATTGGCACATTTTTATTTAATTTTCGAATATCACGTGCTAAAGTGAATCCATCTTTTTTTGGCATCATCACATCAAAAATGCACATTTGAAAATCCATTTCGTTGAATTTTTTCAGACCTTCTACTCCATCTGTACACAAATGAACTTCAAAATTTTCGTCCTTTAATTTATCTTGAATTACAAATCCTAAATTGTAATCATCTTCAACAAGTAAAATTTTTAATTTTCCTTTCATACTTATTCGTTTATTGGAAATGAAATAACAAATTCAGTGCCTTTACCGAACGTACTTTTAACTGATATTCCGCCACCCAATTCTTGTGTTATTGTTTTTACGTAATATAAACCAAGACCGTAACCTTTCACGTCATGCAAATTTCCGGTTGGCACACGATAAAATTTATCAAAAATATATTTAATATTTTCACGTGAAATTCCTTTTCCATTATCTTTCACACTAATGTATATTCTGTTTTTTGCATTGTGCGTACCGATGATAATTTTTGGAATCGTGTCACAATATTTTACTGCATTATCTAAAAGGTTGTAAATAATATTGGTTACATGAACGATGTCTCCTTTTATTAAATGATCTTTTGCTGTTAAGTTTAATTTAATTTCGCCACCTAATTCTTCTAGCTGATTGAATTCAAAATTTTCTTTAGCTTCTTCAATTATTTCATGAATGCAAAAAGTTTCCAGTTTTAGTTTAATTTCGTTCTTGTCTAATTTAGCAATGTTTAAAACGCGTTCAACTTGTTGTTCTAACCGTTTATTTTCTTTGTAAATAATTCCTGCATAGCGTTGCAATTTTTCTGATTCATCTTTATTAGAGTCGATGTTGAGCAATGTTTCACTTGAAATACGAATTGTTGCGATGGGCGTTTTTAATTCGTGTGTCATGTTATTGATAAAATCATTTTTAATTTCAGATAATTTTTTCTGTTTTAAAATAATGGAAACAGAGAAAGCAAAAAAGACAACAACAAATAATATAATGGCAAAAAGATAATACCACGGTGTTACATCATTCGGTAATTCATCAAGCACAACACCTTCTACATCGGGGAAAAATACGGTGAAATAATGCAAGTCAGTATTCAATTGAATTTGTACGGCTTTGTTCAAATCAGAATTATCAGCTAAAACATCATTTGTAAAAGTTGAGTCATTCACAAAACGGATATAAGGGCCATATTCAATTTTGCCGTCATAACAATTAAAAATACCGTATCTAAAATCCTCTTCTATATTTTGATGATAAAATTCTCTTTTCAAAAGTGTTTCAAGAAGATAAGGATTTAGCGTATCCTGCAATTCAACCGTAAAATAATTAGGCGATTGCTGTTTTACACTTCCATAAAGATCACCAGGAGCATTATTCATTCGCTGAATTTCACTTGCAACATTCTTTAAAGCTACAGTTACATTATCATTGAATTGCTTTGTGCTGAGTAAATTTTGACGAAATTGAATTTCAATATTACTTTCTTGAAATTCGATGTTTTTTTGAATCCAGAATAATTGAATGGTAAGAATAGAGAGAATCGAGATGACACCCAAAATAACTACCATTCTTATACTTCTGTTACTCATAGAAACAATAAAGTTAAATTAAATCGGGATTGTAAATACGTTTGACTTGTTAAAGACTTGTTAAAGTAGCTATATTCAGTATAGCGCTAATTGTTTATCAACTAATTCAAAAAAAATTCTCCGGCAGACAACCTTTCTATTTCAGTATTGTATTTAATCTGTATTTTTGAACTAACTACTATATTATGAAAAATCTATTTAAATTATCTCTTTTGTTAATGACCGCTTTATGCTACAATTCTGATGTTTGGTCGCAATGTCCGGTAATACCAGCAACAATAACCCCCACGGCTAATCCTGCTGAATATGAAATTGAATTCGATTTCACTGGTGTTGCGGTTCCGAGTGACTACGGGTGTTATGTAAGTTTTCACAATTCATTGTCAGGTCAAACAGTTTGGTCACCAACAATTACAATCATTGACAATCCTGTACTTTTTACAATTCCTATTAATGGCTATTTTGATACTTATGCTGGTACTTACGCCATAAATCCGCCATATTGTTCAGACTCTATGAGTTTAGGAATATTGTCTATTAGTAATTATCCGACAGATTGTGATGCTTCAATAACTTCAGCGAATATTACATCCAATGAATTTACTTTTTTTGCAAATATTGCGTACGGTGGAATATCTACAACGCCTATCTATTCTTGGGATTTTGGTGATGGAACAACAGGAACAGGCAATCCAGCAAATCATATTTATCCAATAGGACTAATGACCAATTATGATGTCACTTTAACAGTTACAGATATTTATTGTGCAGATGATGCGACAACTACTATTTCAGCAGGTACATATTCCTCTTGTATAACTTACATGTACAATGTTGTCGATTCTAGTTCTGCGCCAGGTTCTTGGTTCGTCGTTGGAGGTTCATTTGGTACAGGTGCAAATATTCTCTGGGACTTTGGTGATGGAACAACATCTAATTTAAATCCAGTGCATCATACTTTTGTTTCAACGGGTGGCGTTAATCTTTTTGAAGTGGTGTGCATCGTTGATGATCTATCGTGTCAAGATACCGCATCCATTACTGCCTATTCAGGTCCAAATTCGCAATGCGAAGCCTTGTTTACACTTGAAGCAGACACAATGAATCCAGGCGATTATAACGGATTTAATTTTTCAACTACAAACGGCATTACTTCTTATTTCTGGGATTTTGGTGATGGTGGTACAAGTACAGATCCTTATCCAACACATACATATACATCAATTGGTGTATTTGATGTTTGTTTAACTATCACAACCGATAACAGTTGTATCGATACACTTTGTTTACCTATTGATGTTTTGATGAAATCCGGAACAACTATTAATATTATGGATCCTGCACAAAGTCTTTCAATTGTTAATCATTCAACGACACCAGAAATTACAATTTATCCAAACCCTACAGATGGAAATTTTTCAATCACATTTCAAAGTGCGAAACAAGAGTTTTACAAAATTCTACTTCAAGATGTGACAGGTAAAATTATCTATACTGACGAATACAATGTTGCTGAAGGTTTCAACAAGATTCAAGTGTCGTTAGAGAATTTCGCAAGCGGTATTTATTTCCTCAATATGAACGGAACAATTGTTTCAAAACTAATTGTAGAATAAAGTTTGGGTTTAGTTTTAATTCGCTGGACAGGATGAACTTCCTGCCCAGCTTTTTTTTTGCCTATACAATAATTAATAGTTTTTTATTCAAGCTGGTATCTCCAAACGCCTCTTCCATACAAGCCTACAGTCAATAATTTTTGACCTTGGTGATAATGCAATCCATAAATTTTACAATGCGGTAAACCAAATCCAACTTGTTGCCAATCAGATTTTCCTTTTTGTGTTTTTGCAGTACCATAATAAATTCCTGTTCGTGTTGCGATGAATAATTCCTTTTCATTATTAAAAACACAAACCATATTAAATCTACCAGCGATTGAATTTGGAATATTTTCTGTGATATCAATTTCTCTTTTTAATCCATTTGTTTTTTTATTGTATTTTAAAGAATAGACTAAACCTGGCGTTATTTCAGGATTTGCAATAACATCACGCGAAGAAGAATAGGATAAAAAAACTTGATTTGGACTTGATGGGTCGCCTTCTACATCACCAATCCACGAGCTGTATGGGATTTCAAGTTCGTACCAAGATTCAATCACAACATTGGCAGAATCACGCGCCTTTTCGGTTTTAAATAATCGATGACGTGTAATATTTTTTCCAGATGAATCTTTATCCAAATGTAAAACATAAGCATATAAATGATCGGGATAAAATTCATTATTAAAAATGCCATAAACTTTGTACGATTTTAACTCGTGTGATTCTAAAAAATCAGAAATACGTTCGGCCGATTTAGGTTTGCCTGCATCAGGAGTTCGTGCAATATCAAAGTTTCCTTTTCCTTCACTTTCTTTTACGGCGAAATTGAAAAACAAAAGTTTCTCATCTACCGGATGCAACACGGCGCCCAGTTCCCAACCCGATGTTCCAACACTATTTGAATTGTGAATATTTGTATAATTATTTGACGTATCGGTTGAATAATACAATCCACCACCAACATATTGAGTTGATGTATAAACAATTCCTGCATCAGTTGGATCTATTAAAGGTGTTAAAGCATCACCTCCATTTACAGTTCGCCAAAAATAATTTCCATCTTTATTAAAATCAGCACGCACCGATGAACCATCATGATAACATCCAATTACAACTTGATTTGGATCAGATTCTGAAACATCCATTCCCATCACTTCTGCATTTCCTAATCCTTTGCATTTGCTTATCCAGGTTAATCCTGCATCGTTCGAAATATAAACACCTCCATGACAAGCTAAATATAATTTTGAAGTATCAACAGGATCATAAGCGATAAATTCTACATCAGGATGATAACTACCACCCAGTTTTTGTTCTTTTAAATTTGTGTAGTTCCATTTTTTCATTGTGATAGAATGTCCAATTATAAATTCAGTACTATCATGTGGTGAAACGGCGAAAGAATGCCCAGCACCAAAATTTATCATTTGATTATTCATTAGTTTTTTTAGTTCGGCTGTTTCAATTGTATATTCATAAAGTGCGTCCGAAACATCTTTGTAATCAATTAAAATCAACAAGTTTTTTCGAAAAGGTTCAAAAGTAATGGTGAGTATTTTATCTGTTAAACTTCCTATCTCTGTAATTTTTTTCAATTCTAATTTATCTCTATTTGAATAAAAAATATTCCATTTTCCTTCTGCAAAATTTGAAACAAAAACCATTTCACCTTGAAAATCCAAGTCGTAAATCCAACCGTTTAAATTTTCTAAACGAGTCCATTTTACTGCCTCTTCAAGACAATTTGATGTTAAAAACAAACCATCATCGGTCATCACAAAAAGCATTTTGGCGTTTTTAGGATGAAAGCGAAAACCATAAACGGTTCGATATTCTGACCCTCCAAAAGACGTTGGATTTCCAATTAATGTCCAGTCTGTTCCTTCATTTGTTGTTCGATAAATTCCACCCAATGCGCCCATTCTGCCAGGTTTACCGTTGTTGTCTACAACTTGCGAATAAGCAAACCAAATCTTTTCATTTTCAGGATAAAAATCGGCCCAACCACAACCTGAATAAGGCCAGTTATCGGAACCACTGTTAATCCAATTTTCACCGCCATCGGTACTAAAAAATAAGCCACCCAAGTTGGAACCCGCTAATAAATTTTTAGAATTTTTTTGGAATACACGAATAAACTCAATTGGCCCCACACCTGATGCAGATTGTGGTTTAACAACACTTGGTTTGTCATCAGGCCCTAAAAATTCCCACTGTTTATTAAAGTTATACGCTTGTGAAAATGAAAAAAAAGGAACAAATGAAAAAAAGAAAATTAGTTGGCGCATAACAATGATGTTAACTTCAAAAATAATCTTTTTAAATAGAACGAGGCCTTAAAAAACGAATGCAAAAAAAACCGCTCAACAAAGTCGAACGGTTTTTTAGATCAATTATAAATTCTTAGTGATGCACAACTTTTTCAATGTAATTCAATTCATCTTTTTCAATTCGAACAAAATAAATTCCATTTTCATAAGTAGATAAATCAATTGTTGTATTATCAGTTGCATCGCTATTAAGAACAACTCTACCGGCAGCATCAGTAATAATTACAGCATAGTATCCACTTCCGTCAATATGAAAAATTCCAGTTGTTGGATTTGGATAAAGTTCAAAATTAATTGTAGCAAAATCATTTATACCAACGGTATTTTTAATTTGAAAAGTAGAATCTTTTGCACAACCATTTGCATCAATGACAGTGAGTGTATAACTTCCTGAAGCCAAAGAATTAATATCCTCAGTAGTTGCTGAATTGCTCCAGTTTGTTGTGTAAGGAGCTATTCCGCCAATTATTGTTGCATCAATTGAACCGTTTCCGCCGCCTGCATCATTAGTTACAATTGCAGTAATTAATATTTCAGCAGGTTGTCCAATTACGACTGCATCTGTCGCTATACATCCATTATCATCTGTAACCGTTACATTATAAGTTCCTGCTAATAAATTTAAAGCGGTTTGACTTGTTTGAGAAAATGCATCATCCCACAAATAAGTAAAAGGAGATACTCCGTTCGTTTCAACTGCAGTTGCTTGACCATCTTTTGCATTAAAACAATTTGCATCAGAAGAGTTAATGTCCACGGTAAATTCAAGTGGTTCGCCAATTGTAATATTACCTAAACCTTCGCAACCATTATCATCGGTAACGGTTACAGCGTAAATTCCGGAAACAAGATTGGTAGCAGTTGCAGTTATTTGCCCTGCCATATCGTTCCATAAATAATCAAAAGGAGAAACACCAGTTAAAACATTCGCAGTTGCTTGACCATCATTAAATCCAAAACAAGAAATATCAGTACCTGTTACGTTTACAGTTACTTCAACAGGTTCGTTAATCGTTATTGTACCAATGCCTTTACAACCTAACCCATCTTCAACATCTACATTATAAGTATTTGGCACAAGACCGGTTGCCGTAGCATTTGTTTGAGCCAATATATCATCCCATAAATATGTATAAGGACCTGTTCCATTAGCAGGTGTTGCAATAGCTTGTCCATTTAAATCACCAAAACAAGTAACATCTGTTCCGGTAACATTTACAATTATATCAGGCAATACTGTGATTGTTACAGTAGCAATATCATCACATCCAGATATATCTGTCATTGTTAATTCTGCTGTGTAGCTTCCAGGTGTTGGATAACTATAAACAGGATTTTGATTAATATCTAACGCTGAGCCATCACCAAAATCCCACGAATAACTTACTATTTTATTTAAATCACTTGTTGAAGCATCTGTAAATGTTACTGGCACATCTGCACATACAGTAGTTAAGTTTTGAGTAAATGCTGCATTGCGATACATACATACACGATGTTCATTAAACGCACCACCACACGCGGCCGTGAATCCCCAATAAACTGTTGGGTTACCGGTGAATATATTATTGATAATATCACCATTATACGCAAAAATAAAATTTCCATTCAGGAAAGCGGTCATTACTTGTAGACTTGGATTCCATATAACCCTAAACGTATGATATGTTCCAGTTTCTAAATTAGGAACTAAATAAGGACCACCTAAATTGTGTTCAACACTGCCGTTAGATTCAATACCCATGTGATCCGAAACAGCGTTGTCAATATCAGTTACTACAGCTGGAGAACTATTCCAAGTATCGAATTCAATGGCTAGAGATTTTAAAGAAATAGGAGGAGAGACAAATGGTGCAAGATCACGATAACCTAAGCCAGCGCCAACATCACCCATACCAGTAGGATTTTGCTGAAGCACAAACGCCATTCCATCTGCTCCATCAAACGCACCAGCGTAAATGCTAAATGTCATATCAAACGCATCATTTAAACTGAAAGGAGCAGGACTCCATATAGCACCGCGATCGTTAGCAGAAGCCGCAGTTAATTGATAACAATCACACGTGCTCATCATCGTTGAACTGGTCATTGTCATTTGACCGTGCGCCAAAGTAGACAAAGCAAACCCTAACATTAGTAAAGATTTTTTCATAAAACAGTAATTCATGGATATACTAGTATTACGCTAAAGATAAGAAGAAAGTTGGGTTAGACAGATTACTTCCCTGTCCTTAAATAGATGAAATAGTCCTTCAACAGCACTGCATTTGAACTACTAAACGTTTTAACCTCAAGTAAAGCTGGTCGGTTATTTGATTGCTCTGAATAAAAAGCAGACGATAGTGTTTCAAATTCTTCTGTATTTGAAGCGCTATAATAATTAATCGAAAAAGCATTACAAATTGATTCAATATTGGCTTGATATGGTGAGAAAAAAATGGGAGCTTGTTTTACACTATTAGATCCGTCCAGAATTTGAAAAATTCCACCACCACCATTATTGATTACAATGATTCTAAAATTAGTTGTAAGATAGGAATTCCAAAGACCGTTTGAATCATAGAAAAAAGAAACGTCACCCGAAATCAACACATTTAATTTATCTTTTTTTGCTGCAGAAAATCCTGCTGCCGTGCTTGTTGATCCATCAATTCCGCTCACACCTCTATTCGAAAAATAATGAACACCATCAATTGGATTAAAGAGTTGACAATAACGAACCACAGAACTATTACCCATGTGCAAAATGGATTTGTCGGGCAAAGTGTCAACAATTATTTCGAAGGCTTTAAAATCTGAAAATTGAATTTTTTTTAAATAATCAAGATGTAATTCTTGCGCAATAAAATCTTTTTGTTTCCATTGATTTCCGAAATTAGAATCGGGAACATACTTTATTGAATTTACAAAATCAAAAAAATGATTCGCTGCACAATTGAAAGAGCAAGACAAAGATTGATAGGTATCTTCTTCAAATAAATATTTGCCAACGCGCCAATTTGTTTTTGGTTTATTAGATCTGAAAAATGCTTTAATTTTTTTTGAGACGATTGCACCTCCTAAAGAAATTAATAAATCAGGTTGATATATTTCAATTTCATCTTCGCTGATTACCGCCAAGGTCCGGTCTATGCAATGAACAATTTTTTGAAAATTTTGAATATTCGATGTGTTTTCAACTAAAATTGCAACAGAAGAATCGTTAACGATTCCTAATAAAATTTCTGATAAATTTAAATCTGGTGCGAGTTGACCAATAAGTACCAATTTCTTTTTTGAGTTTTTCCAAACAGTTTCTATTTCTGTTTTTTCTGTTTGAGTTAATTGATTATTTAATGGTTGGAACTTTTCAATTTTAGGTAAAGCAACTAAATCTGTTATTCCATACAAAGGTTCATTTAAAGGAATATTAACATGAACGGGCCCCTGGGGATTTTGAATGAGTTGATTAATGGCTTGATTAACGATTTCGTCCGAAGAATTTAAATCATTCATCAACGAAAAGTCGGGTAATTCAAACGAAGCTTTTATGTAATTCTGAAAAACATTTTTTTGACGAATAGTTTGTCCGTCACCTTGATCGATGAAAGCAATTGGACGATCTGCCGTTAAAACCAAAATTGGAATATTTCTGTAATAAGCTTCAGCAATTCCCGGCGAATAATTTAAAGGGGCACTGCCCGAAGTACATGTAATTGCAACAGGTTCATTCAGTGCCTCAGCCAATCCAATCGCAAAAAATGCAGCACTACGTTCGTCGTGAATTAAATACGTTTTTATTTCAGGATGTTCATCAAAGGCAATAATTAAAGGAGCATTTCGTGAACCAGGAGAAAGCACAACATGTTTTACTCCACGCTTTGCACAAATTTCTACCAGGTGCGCAATATGAGTCAAATTAGTTGTTGGCATTCGTTGTACAAAACTACATGGAATGCTTTAATAAATAAGAATTGGACAGACTATTTTTTTATCAGAAGACGGAAACCTTTACCGTGAACGTTCATAATCTCCACTTGCTTAGATTGACTCAAGAATTTACGAAGTTTAGTTATGTAAACATCCATACTTCTTCCATTAAAATAATTATCATCACCCCAAACATGTTTTAATGCCTCGTTACGATCCAAGACTTCTTCCTGATTTTTTATAAGCAAATAAAAAAGTTCGTTTTCTTTTGTTGTCAATTTATTTTTTTGGCCATTGATGTCTACCGTTTGTTGCAAATAATCATAATCAACATCGCCAATTTTAAATGTAGTTTCTTTTTTACCGTCTTTGTACGAACGTTTTAAAATAGCATTGATACGCGCCAACAACTCTTCCATTGCAAAAGGCTTCGTTAAATAATCATCGCCACCTGCTTCAAAACCTTCTAGTTTATCTTCTTTCATTGATTTCGCTGTCAAAAACAAAATCGGAATTTCTTGATCCACTTGTCGAATTTCTTTCGCCACTGTAAAACCATCTTTCACTGGCATCATTACATCCAAAATGATAAAATCAAACAACTGTTCTTTGAAACGTTTCATTGCAATTTCGCCATCAACGCACAATGTTACATCAAATGATTTCGCTTTTAAATAACTCGATAAAACGGTTCCAAGATTTGTATCATCTTCCGCTAATAATATTTTTACTTTTTCACTCATGTTTCATTGTTATTTTAAATGTTGAACCTATACCTATTGAACTTTTTAAACTGATTACTCCTTTATGCAGTTGCACGACAGAAAAAACGTAACTTAAACCTAAACCAAATCCTTTAACTGTATGCACATCACCAGTTGGTACCCTATAAAGTTTTTCAAAAATTCGTTTTTGATCTTCCTTTTTAATTCCAATTCCATTGTCCTTAACCTCCAATGTAAAACCATGATTTTGTTTTTCAAGACGCACTTCTACTTTTGGTTTTTCTTCACAATATTTTAGAGAATTATCAAGCAAATTAAAAATCACATTGGCAAAATGAATTTTATCTACTTTCCAAGAAATTGAATCTGCTTTTTCAAGAATAATTTCTCCGCCTTTGTCTTTGTATCGAATTTGAAATGAATCAACAACTTGCTTTAAAAGTTCATCAATTTGACATTGTTCAGCATTCAATTTTAATTTGCCTTTATCAATCAACGCGGTTTGTAAAACATTCTCAACCAATTTTCCAAGACGTTTATTTTCTTGGTCAATCATGGAGATGAAACTAGCCACTGTTTCGGGGTCGTTTTTTAAATCAGGATCTTGAACAGCTTCACACGCCAACGAAATAGTTGAAATTGGTGTTCGTAATTCGTGTGTCATATTGCTGATAAAATCATTTTTAATTTCGGATAACTGTTTTTGTTGAAAGATGGTTGAAACCGCATAATAAAAAGCAAAAATTACAATCAACACTAATAAAATTGAAGCAATCAAAGTTCCCGACATTTCACCCCAAACATAGGCTCCTTGTTCAGGAAAAGCGATCAATAAATTAAATTCACTTGGAATTGGGTCGTTAGGATAAAGCTTTGTTCCAAGACTACTATCGACTAATTTTTTGTCGTAATGCGAACTACTTCTATTAAAATCTATTGGTCGGTTACGAATGGAATCTAAATAAACAATATTAAAACGAAACGTTGTATCAATTCCATTTTTTTTAAGATTCTCCATCAAGACAGAATCAATTGTATATAAATTTAAACGAAGGCGAATGTCATCAACAGGACTGCTATTGAACGTTCGTTCCATCATCCAATTTAGGTGGTGAATTTTTTTCTCGATTTGAGATTCGAACGACTCATTCCATTGAATTGCAAACGAATTTGAATCATTGTCGAGACCTAACATGGCATTGTCGATATTAGCCGGAGTAATTCCTCTTAAATCTTTAATAATTGCTCTATTCTCAGCTCTTAAACCTGTTGAAGTATCAATTAAAATTCCTTGCACCAAAAGCCATTTAACGCGTTCGCCATTTGCAAAAATAACGGTGTCACGTACAGAAAAAGATTCATTCGACGATTGAATAACTTCTCCGAATTCATGACGCACAATTGCATTCAAAGAACCTTCAAAACTTTGATGGAGGGCTTCTGGGTCCATCAATTTCATGGTTTCAATTTTTTCTAAATCGAGCGCAGATTGATACAGGCATTTCGCTACATCTTCTTGAAACTTTTTCTCTGTTAATTTATGTACATTACGAATCCAGCCAAATTGCAAAAGCAACAAGCCCAATACCGCAACGGACATCAAAAAAATGAGAACTTTAAAACGATTCTTGTTCAAGAGAAAGTATGATTTGAGTCAAAAATAACTTCTCTAAAGTAATAATCTTTAAAGGTTAACATATTTTAACGCTAACAATATGATAAACATGGGGTGTCCAGAATGTGATTTCAATCAGAAGAAAAATAAAAATTGAGAGAAATTGCTAATTTTGTTCAGCACTATGAAACCGATGTACTTTTTTCTGCGAATGACTGTGCCTTATTTGATGAGGGTTTTTTTTGGCAGAAGAAAAACACTCAATTCCCAAAATAAATTTAATACCAGAACAATCTTTGTCAGCAATCATCCGAGCGCATTTCTTGACCCTATGATTGTGGCCACAGCTCAACGATCTATTTTGTATTTCATGGTTCGAAGTGATATTTTTAAAAAATGGTTACTTCCTGTTACATGGGCCAGTCACATGGTTCCTATTTATCGTTTAGCAGAAGACGGAAAAGAAAATTTAGAAAAAAACGCGTCCACATTTCGTGATGCAATAAATATTCTTCGTAAAAATAATTCGCTTTTAATGTTTGGCGAAGGATACACCGATAATGAATTCATTAGAAGTTTAAAAATAATAAAGAAAGGACCAGCTAGAATTGCATTTAGCGCAATGGTTGAAACTAATTGGTCACTTGATATTTTGGTACAACCCATTGGAATTAATTATGCTGATCCAAACTATTTCAAATCGGATGTGCTCGTTTCATTTGGTGACATAATTCATTTACTCAATTACAAAGAACTTTATTTCGAAAACCCTGCAAAAGCATATACTGCGTTGACAAGAGAAATTGAGCTAAGTATCCAAAAACAAATTACCTACGTGGAGGATGTAAAACTTGCACCATTTGTAGAAAATATTCAAAAAATTTCGAGAAAGGGAATGAATCATTTCTATCACGAAGATTCAATTTCATTAGTTGATCGCTATCACTATTCTCAAAAAACCGCACTATTTATAAACGAAAATTATTCTGATTCAACTAAAAAATTGCAAGAAACAGAATCCCTCCTTTCAACTTATTTTTTGGATGAGGAAAAAGAAAAAGTAAACGACAATTGGATACACGACTATTCAAAAAATAAGAATAAAAATTTAGGACTGCGATTTTTATATCTGATTTTACTTTTTCCAGTTTTTGTGCTTGGGTTGATTCATAATTTATTGCCTTACTTATTCATTAAACTATTTGTTGAAAAAAAATTCGAACGACAAGTGTTTTGGAGTGGTGTTAAACTATTAATGGGCGCACCCTTTTTTGTGATTTACAATTTGCCTTTCATTTGGATTTTTTATCATTTAATTTATCAGAACTATTGGTTAGCTGTAATGTATGTCTTGATTGTTCCGCCGCTTAGTTTTGTAATTAGCCATAGCTATTTTGCACAATTAAAAGACACAATTACGTTGATAAAAACGCCAAAAACTATTTTAGAAAAATTTGCGAATCGGCGAAAAATACTTGTTGAAAGAATTGAAGAGTTGGGGTTGTAGGATTATTCAATAAATTATTTTTTTTGCCACGAATACACGAATAAAATTCAGAAGTAACTAAACAAAAATTCGTGCATTCGTGGCAACCATTTCAAACAAACATCCAATCAAAAAATGCTTACTCAAAATCTGTATACAACAAATATTTTTTTCTAATCTCTTTAAATTTAATTAAACCTTCTTGCCAAGTTGCTTCAATTTCTTCTAACGATTTTCCGGAAATAATTTGTGCTTTTAGTTGGTCTGTGCCAGCTAGGTTATTGATGAAATTACTTTTGAGAAAAAAGGCGGAACCCATTTTTAATTTTTTGTAAAACTCTAACAAATAAGACAAATCTAATTTTGCGTTTTTGCGATATTCTTTTACATCTGTTTCATGCAAATCATAACCATAACAAATCTGCCCTTTTAATACAGGGTTTTCTGCAGCGGCATTTGGTGTAGGTGTAAATTTGTATAATTTTTCCAACACATCTACTTCAAATTTTGGATGACCAAATACTTGAAATGGATAATCAGTTCCTCTACCAACACTTACTACAGTACCTTCAAAAAAGCAAAGACTTGGATACAAATAAATCGCGGTCATGTTTTTTAAATTAGGAGATGGAGCAATTGGTAATTCATAATATTTTGTATGATCCCAACCAGTGCATTTTATTACTTGTAAATCGCAAACCAATCCGCTGCCTAACCAACCCTCGCCATTAATCATTTGTGCATATTCTCCAGTTGTCATTCCGTGCACAACAGGTATTGCATGCATGCCAACAAAGGAGGAAAATTTTGGATTTAAAACGGGTCCATCCACGTAATGACCATTTGGATTTGGACGGTCTAACACAATTAATTTTTTTCTGTTTTCTGCAGCAGCTTGCATCACATAATGTAAGGTTGAGATATAAGTATAGAATCGTGCGCCGACATCTTGAATATCAAAAAGTAAAACATCAATATCTGCTAATTGTTCAGCCGTTGGTTTTTTATTGCTTCCATAAAGCGAGATAATTGGCAAACCCGTTTTTTCATCTTTTCCACTTACAACTTTTTCTCCAGCATCAGCATCGCCTCTAAAACCATGTTCGGGAGAAAAAACTTTGACAACATTAACACCTAAACTTTTTAAACTATCAACCAAATGTGTATCGTAAATCATGGAAGATTGATTGCCAACAATTCCTACTTTTTTATCTTTCAATAAATCAAGGTATAAATTAATGTTTGCCGAACCAACAACAACATCTGCATTGCAATACAGAGGCTCTTCTTTCACAATTGTATCTATAACAATTGCCTCATTATCAGTTAGATTTTCAGTTGATTTTTCAACTCTTGAAGAACAGCTCAAAAACAAAAAATAAAATGACAAAAAGTAAAACCTATTCATAACTAATCAATTTAAATTAAGTAAGCGAAAGTCAGATTCCAACCGAATATGTCTTACTTTTGAAATCAAATGTAACAATTGAATACGGAATTTTTCATATCAAAAAAAATAATAAAAGGCGATAAGAATTCAAGTCGCCTTACAAAACCGATTGTTTTTATTTCAACAATTAGTATAGTTTTGGGCATTGCATTAATGATTATTTCCGCTTCTGTTATCACCGGGTTTCAGCAAGGGGTTCGTGACAAAGTAATTGGATTTGATGCACACATTCGTGTAACCGATATTAACGAAAATTCATCGAGCGAATCCAGTCCTGTATTGATTGAACAAGATTTTTATCCGGAATTAGAAGAAGACGAACGAATTCAAAAAATACAAATCTATGCCTATAAACCGGCCATACTTCAATCATCACAAGACTCGGTAATGATTGAACTTGCCGACAAAGACACAATAGAATCGCGAAATGATATTTTAGGTGTTGTTTTTAAAGGAATAGATGCGGATTACGACTGGAGCTTTTTCTCTGATAAATTAATTGAAGGTCGTTTGATCAATTTTGAAACAGACAACGATGAAGTAATGATTTCAAAATACATGGCAGATGTGATGGGTTATAAAATCAACGAAAAAATTGATGCCTTTTTTATTAATGATGACTTAGGACCTAAAAAAAGAAAATTTACTATTTGTGGAATTTACAGCACAGGTTTTGAAGATTTTGACAAACAATTTATCTATACACAAATTCAACACATACAAGAGCTAAATAATTGGGGGGTTCAAACAAACATTACTGTACTTGATACCTGCATAAAAAACTATTATGTTTTAAAAGCTAAAACTTACAACGGCTCCGGAGCATACCGCTATAACTGGGAAGGTGGTTATAGTGAAAATAGTTATTATTTGATAAATGGACATGTTCCTTTTGATTTAAAATTAATTTCTACCGACTATGATTTGGATATTTATTTAGGACTTTCTCCGAATCAAAATTCTGTACCAGATACAGCAACAGCGAAGATAATTATTGACGAACCGTGTTCTTGTTCACAAGAAATTTTGGACCAAAAACCAATCGAATATAAATCAGAAAACGAAATTATAATGCCTTTTGGAAAAATCAACATTCAAAATGGAAAAGGCACGCATCACCTTTATACTGGTGGTTTTGAAATCATGCTAAAAAACTGGGAAGATTTAGATGAAATGGATGAAATTATTGATGCAGAACTTCCACTTTTACAAATGAAAACAGATAAAATTACTGATTTATATCCTGAAATATTTAAATGGTTAAAATTTTTAGATATGAATTTGATTATCATTATCATTCTTATTTTGATTGTTTCTATGATTAATATGGTAACGTCGCTATTAGTTACCATTTTAGAGCGAACAAACATGATAGGGATATTGAAAGCGTTAGGAACTACAAATTCCTCCATTCAAAAAATATTTATGTATAATTCATTTTACTTACTTTCAAGAGGGTTGATTTTAGGAAATATTTTGGGTATCGGTTTGATATTACTTCAACATTATACCGGTTTTGCAACATTAGATCCGGAAGTGTACTATTTGGATCGAGTTCCGGTTAATATCAGTGTGTTACACATTCTATTAATCAACTTAATGACTATTGTAATCTGCATCGTAACCTTGCTAATACCAAGCAGGATTGTTTCTAAAATTTCACCTATTAAAGCGATTCGATTTAATTAAACCATTCGAAAGCCTTGTATTCTTAGGCATTTATACGCTTATTTTTATTTTGAACATCAAATCAATCAAAGAAAAAAATACCTTAAATTTGTTGACTTAAAAGTTAAGGAAAACAATCATGGCTGAAATAGAAATCAGACTTCCGAAAATGGGAGAAAGTGTAACCGAAGCAACAATCACCAATTGGTTGAAAGAAGTTGGTGACACTGTTGAAATGGATGAACCTTTGGTAGAAGTTGCTACTGACAAAGTGGATAATGAATTACCATCAGAAGCAAAAGGAATTCTTGTAAAAAAATTATTTCAGAAAGATGAAGTGGTTCAAGTTGGGGATGTGATAGCGATTATCTCGACAGATGCCGCGGTAGCCAAAACAAGTCCAGTAAGTTCAAGTCAAACGGCAGTTGCAGTTGCAGAGACAGTTACAAAAACAGCAGTTGTAGAAAAAGTAGTAGCCGATACTGGACATTCAGAAGTTGTGGCTAAAAATAGCCCTTCTGGAAAATTCTTTTCTCCATTGGTTAGAAGTATTGCAAAAGAAGAAGGAATTAGTGTTGCCCAACTTGAAGCAATTCAAGGTTCTGGTGAAAATAGTCGAGTTACAAAAAAAGATATTCTCAGTTATATCAGCAATGGTGGAACAGCAGCTGTAACTAAAGTTGACACCACTGCCTCTGTTGTTAGAAAAGTTGAACAACCAACAAATAATGTAACATCACAAAAAGAAATTAAAACACCCGAAATACCAATTTGGGAGGGAGACGAAATTGTTGAAATGGACCGAATGGGCAAAATCATTGCCGATCACATGGTCATGTCAAAACATACTTCTCCTCACGTTACTTCCTATGTTGAAGCCGATGTGACCAACATTGTAATGTGGAGAGAAAAAATCAAAGATGCTTTCTTGAAAAAAGAAAAAGAAAAGCTAACGTTTACACCAATTTTTATTGAAGCAATTGTAAAAGCGATTAAAGATTTTCCAATGGTCAATATTTCTGTTAGTGGAACTAACATCATTAAGCGAAAAGCAATAAACATTGGAATGGCAACCGCTTTGCCAACAGGAAACTTGATTGTTCCGGTGATTAAAAATGCTGATCAACTTAATTTGGTGGGATTAACAAAACAAGTAAATTCATTGGCCGACAGAGCAAGAAATAATAAACTAAATGCTGACGACATTCAAGGCGGAACCTATACCGTTACTAACGTTGGAACATTTGGCAATGTAATGGGAACACCTATTATCAACCAACCACAAGTTGCAATACTCGCAGTGGGTGCAATTCGTAAAATGCCATCAGTGATTGAAACATCTTATGGTGATACCATTGGAATTAGACATAAAATGTTCTTATCTCATGCTTATGACCACCGTGTAGTCAATGGAGCCCTTGGCGGACAATTCGTTCGTCGTGTTGCAGATTACCTTGAACAATTTGATTTTAATCGGGAGTTATAAACAATCAACCGTAAAAAAGTATAGAGGCCTTCCTATTATAGAGAGGCCTTTTATTTTTTCCTTTGGAGATAATTTAGACTCCAACTGTGCTCAAAAACAACCTAATTCTAGTGTTTTTATTCGCTGCTTATGCAGTGTTTGCACAGCCACGCCCTACACGAGAAGAACTTCGTGAAAATCTTATAAAAGCAACTTTTAACGAAAAATTTGAAGTCGGTAACGGCATGATGTTCGATAAAATCTATGCCGAAGCTTTATTTGTTTGGGAAATTGTATTGGAAGAAGATCCAACAAATGCAAATATTCTTTACAAAACAGGAATGTGTTTGGTTTACATGAATCGTGAAGTTGAAGCATTACCTTATTTTGAAAAAGCGCAATACTCAGTTAGCAAAACATACAATCCATTTTCATCTTTAGAACGAAATGCGCCACCAGAAATTTATTATTACTTGGCCAAATCAAATCACAGTAAAGGCAACGTTGATACAGCTTATTATCAATATGATTTTTTCTTAAGTAACGTAAAGAAAAAACATGAAAAACATGAATTAGGTTCACTAGGTATTACACAGTGTATTGTTGCAAGAAGATTGATGGCTGATCCAGAAGAATTTGTCATTACAAATATGGGAGATGTAATGAATTCACCAAATCCAGAATATTCTCCAGTTGTGACAATTGATAATTCTGCCATCTTTTTTACATCAAAAAGATTGAGAAGAGATAGCACCAATTCAAAGTATATCAACATGTCTAATGGTCAGCACTATGAAGATATTTATGTGAGCTACCGTAATTTTGATGGAACTTGGGCAGCACCTAAATACCTTGAATTTTGTAAACCAACAAAAAATGATGCTTCTGTATCGGTCTCTCCAGATGGTCAAACAATTTTTGTTTATCAAGATTTAGGCGGTGGTGATATTTATTTTTCTGAATTAAAAGACACAGTTTTTGTAAACATTATTCCTTTTCCTGCAGAGGAGTTAAATACGTTGGCCTGGGAAACACATGCAACAATTAGTCCTGATGGAAATTACCTTTATTTTGTTTCTGATCGAGAAGGCGGTTTAGGTGGTCGTGATATTTATCGTCTTAAAAAATTACCGAACGGTGAATGGAGTAAGGCATTAAACTTAGGATCTCCAGTTAATACGCCTTACGATGAAGAATCTCCTTTTTTAGGTGCCGACAATAAAACAATGTACTTCAGTTCTAATGGCGCAACAAGCATGGGTGGCTTTGACATTTTTGTTACGCAAATGGATGAAGAAACAGAACTTTGGTCGGATCCAAAAAACATGGGCTACCCGTTGAATTCATTTGATGATGACATTTTTTACACAACAACTGCAGATGGATTAACAGGATATTATTCATCCGATCAAGTGGTTGGTGAAGGAGATAAAGACATCTACAAAGTAGAAACTGAAAAATCATTAATTAGAAATATTGCTGTTTTAACTGGCTATATTTTTACAAGTGACAACAGTATGATTCCAAAAGGTATCACAATCCACGTCACTGATTTAACGGATAACACGCCAACAAAAATTTACACACCACGTCGTCGTGATGGTGGATATGTGTTGACCTTGAAACCATGTCATACTTACGATTTAAATTACAAACTTGATACCGCATCATTTTTTCAAACAGAACTTTATGTACCCTGCAATTCATCTTACCAAGAATTAAAACATGAATTATTACTAGACATTGTAAATCTTGAAGCAATTGGAATGCAAGATTTTCCGCTAGATGGAACAAGATGGGAGTTTGAAAATCCTGAATACGCAAACCAAATGTCTGGCAAACAAATTCTCGTTTACGAAGGTCAAGAATTAAGATATGAAGAGTTAATTAATAAGTATGGTCAATTTCCTTATAAAGGTTTAGATGGTACAAAATCTCATCTATTAAAGATTAACGAAGAAGATTTTAACTTTTGCGAAGATCTTGTTTTGAATTTAATTGATAGCACAAATACAATTATCGACTCTTATACTTTTAAAGCAAATTGCGAAACAAAGTCAACTGTAAGTGAATTCTCAACAATCCTTACCACCCCCATTTTTCAACACAATTTTGGATACAATAAAGATAAATTTGACACAAAAAATGATGCGTTAAAATTATATGTAAAAGGAATTAAACAATTAGTAGATAATGGAAAAACAGTAACTATAATTGTTTCATCAAGTGCATCAAAAGTTCCAACCAAAACGTATTCAAGCAATCGCGAATTAGCAGAAGTAAGATTACAAAGCGGAAAAGAAATTCTAATTAAATTATTAAAAGCCGAAGGAATTGATGTAACCAAAATTCATTTTATTGAAAAAGAATCATTGGTTCAAGGACCTGAATATAATAATGACGCCGTTGAAAAAGCAAATGTTTATCAAAGGTATCAATACATAAAATTCGAAATCCAGTTTTAAAAGATGAATAGTTTATTTAAAATACTTTCACTCTTATTATTCTTTTTTGGGATGTGTGTTTCCACTGCTTCATACGCGCAAGATGAAGATGAGGAGGAAGATGAAAAGGAAGAAAAAGTTGGAGGCAAAGAAAAAAAGTTTGTTCGTAAAGGGCGCAATGCTTATCGCAAAGGAGAATACTGGAAAGCAAAATCATATTACGATAAAGTAACGGCAGAAAAACCAATAAAACCAGAGTTTTGGTTAGAAACCGGAATTGTATATTACGAATCGCAAGTAGAACGCGAAAAATCAATTACATATTTTTTAAAAGCGTTAGAATTATCCAAGCAAGATACCATGCCTGAGATTTTATATTATGCCGCAAAAGCTTATCACTTTAATGGCGAATATGAAAAAGCAATTGAATTTTATAACCTATTCCTGAACAATGTAAAAAATTCAAAAAAAGGAATGGAAACCCGACAAGAAGTAATTCGGGAAATTGAAATTTGCAATAACGGAGTTGATTTAAGAAGTCAAAAAGCGAACAAAGATGTAACAGTTGTAAACATGGGGCCCAATGTAAATTCAGATTATCCTGATTACGTTCCTGTTGTTACAAATGATGAAAATTTAATTTTGTTTTGTTCACGTCGTCCACCAGGAAAAAAGAAAAATTTAGATGGACTATATTTCGAAGATATTTTTTACACGACCAAAAAAAGTGATGGTGTTTGGCAACCTGCAAGCGTGATTGATAAATCATCCGGTTACCTCAGCAAAGAAATCAACGATGGTAAAGCACACGAAGCACCAATCAGTCTCTCGCCAGACGGAAATACACTTTACATTTATAAAGAGAACAGCGTTTGGAAGAGTACAAAAGATGCAAATGGAAAATGGTCTATTCCGGTACGCATGAATCAAAACGTTAACATAGGTACTGCAAATCCGAGTATCTATATAACACCAAATGAACAAGAATTATTTATTGTTTCGGTAGGTGCAGATGGTGGATTTGGCGAACGCGATATTTATTACGCAAGAAAAAACGAAAATGGAACTTGGGATAAACCAACAAATTTAGGTGGCGTTATTAACACACCCTATAAAGAAGATGCTCCTTTTCTTTCTAAAGATGGTAAAACACTTTATTTCGCTTCAGAAGGTCATAACTCAATGGGTGGCTTTGATATTTTTAAATCTGTGCGTGACGAAAATGGAATCTGGTCAGAACCTGTTAACATCGGTGCTCCCATCAATTCGGCTGGAGATGATATTTATTATGTAGAAAACGAAGAAGGAACGTTGGCTTATTACGCATCAATGCGTCCAGGTTCATTTGGATATTTAGATCTTTATACGGCTACGTCGGGTTGCAAAAATATTCCAACAACTGATATTAAAGGTTATGCCATTTTTGCTGAAAATCATTTACCAGTAAACGGTGTTATCAAGATTACAAATAAAGCGACAGGTCAAGTTATGGGAACTTATAACATTGATCCAAAAACAGGAAAATACAATATGGTATTACCGCCAGAGCAAACTTATTATTTGGAGTTGATGATTTATCAAAGCAAGTACAACGAGATTCGTCCGCACAAAGAAGAGTTTACCATTCCTGCTCAATGCGAAGCTTACAATTTATTTCAACAAATTAGTGTAGATTATTTAAAAAATGATGAAGGTCAAATTTATGCACAACGTGCAACATTCAGCAATGCCATGTTTGATATCGATTCAGAAATAAAAAATAAATATGGAAATACGGTTCCAGATAATTCAGGAACCAACGATCCAGTTTCACAAGGTATTTCAGGAAATCTTGCTCACAATAGAACGGTAAACGCACGTTTTGTTGAAGTAATTTTGATGAACGAAAATCATCAAATTATACGAATGACTCAAACAGATGAATTTGGAAATTTCTTTTTTGAAAAAGTAGATCCAACACAAAATTACATCATCATGATTAATGAAGATGATGCAAAATCAAGTTTTCTAGGAGACAATGTTACAGGCACCTCAAACGTAACTGTGCAAGGTATTATAAATGAATTCCGTGACCGAATGCCAACCATAAAACAAAACGTTACTGTTTATATTGCCAACAGCGAACGCAAAATTTCTAACACCGTAAAAACGGATGCAACAGGAAAATTTGAATTTACAAATGTGGCAACTGATCCAACTTTAATTGCCAATTTAAATAGTACAAAAACCATTTCGTACAACTTAGATTTTTCAAATGTGGAAGTTGTTTACTCTGCTTACATTCTTCATTTAGACCCAAACAATACTGAACTTTCTTACACAGAATACATCGATATTATTGAACTAAAAGACATGGCATCAAACAGTGCAGGCAGTGGTCAAGATTGGGAAAATATTTTGTTTGATTTTGATAAATTTTTCTTGCGCAACAAAAGTAAAAACGTGTTGGATAATGTTTACAATTTTATGAAAGCAAATCCAACAGTTCAAATTAAATTAGATGGTCATACGGATTGGTTTGGATCAGAACCATACAATGTGAAATTATCAGAAAGAAGAGCTTTATCTGCGCACAAATATTTAATTGACAAAGGCATTGCTCCAAACAGAATTAAAAATGTGTGGTTTGGCGAAACAAAACCGGCTTACGATAACATGAATCCAGATGGTTCTGACAGCCAGGAAAATCGTCAATTAAATCGTCGTGTTGAAATCAAGATTGAAATTCCTGAAATGGCTGACTTATACTTATCTTTGTAAGAATAAGAAAAATTCTTCATGCAACTTAATTTAAAAAAAGCCATTTCGTTTTTCGATTTAGAAACAACGGGATTAAACATTTCAAAAGATAAAATAATTGAAATTGCGATTCTCAAAGTTAATCCTGATCAAACAGAAGAGCGGTATATAAAACGAATCAATCCTGGGATATCTATTCCGAAAGAATCACAAGAGATTCATGGAATATCAAATGAAGATGTAAAAGATTGTCCAAAATTTAAAGATCTAGCTGCAGAAATTAAAACCTTTATTGGTGATTCTGATTTGGCAGGATACAATTCTAACAAATTCGATATTCCTTTTTTATTAGAAGAATTTTTAAATCTTGGAATTGAGATTCCGATGGAAGACAGGAAATTTATTGATGTTCAAACCATCTTTCACAAAATGGAACAACGAACATTAGGAGCAGCCTATAAATTTTATTGTCAGAAAGAAATTGAAAACGCACACAGTGCAGAAGCTGACATCAATGCAACTTATGACGTACTAAAAGCGCAATTAGATAAATATCCAGAAATTGAAAATGATGTAAATTTTTTATGTGACTTTACGCAAAACGGAAAACATAAAAAAATTGATTTTGTTGGTCGTTTAGCGGTGAATGAAAATGATGAACTGATTTATAATTTCGGAAAACACAGTGCAAAAACAGTAAAAGAAGTTTATTTGGTTGAGCCTGGATATCATCGTTGGATTTTAGACAATGAATTTCCACTTTACACAAAAAACATACTTAAAAAGTACACCGACAAATTAATTGTTGAAGTAAAAGACGCAAAAGAAAAACAAAAAATTAAAGAAGCCGCGGAATTAAATTCGAAGTTGGATCAATTGAAAAATAAATTTAAAGGGTAATATTCAAAAAACAAATTTCTCAACCTTCGCTAAAGCTGCGGTCGATAAAAAAAACAGACTAAATAAACTTTCAACTATCAACTAATAAACCATTTAAATCGCAATGCCTTCAACGCTAACGCTGGACGGGGCGAGCCCGTCCACTACACTATTTTTGTTGCTCCCCTTTTTTCAAGGGGAACTGTCCGACGAATTGCGACGGTTATTTAAGAAAATGTTAATGGACTGAGGGGTGATTTGCATCACCATATAACAACCCTTCAACATAAAAATAAACTTTCAACGCATCAACTCTAAACTAAAAAACTATGAAAATCATCTGCATAGGCCGAAACTACGCTGACCACGCAAAAGAGATGAACTCACCAGTTCCGATAGAACCCATCTTTTTCATGAAACCGGATACTGCTATTCATCGCGAATTGAATTATTATTTACCTGACTTCACCAAAGATTTGCATCACGAAATAGAAATTGTGGTGAAGATTAATAAAGTAGGAAAAAACATTGCTCCCGAATTTGCAGCAAATTATTATTCAGAAATTGGTTTAGGAATTGACTTTACGGCGAGAGACATTCAAAAATTATGTAAAGAACAGGGATTGCCTTGGGAAAAAGCCAAAGCATTTGATAACAGCGCTGTAATTAGCAATAACTTCTTGGATAAATCAAAACTTGATTTGAACAATATCAATTTTTCTCTTTCTATTAATGACAAAGTTGTGCAGTCAGGAAACACGGCGCAAATGATCTTTGACATGAATCATATAATAGCGCATATCTCTAAATATGTGACACTCAAAGTAGGCGACCTTATCTATACTGGAACACCTGAAGGCGTTGGGCCCGTTAAAATAGGTGACAAACTTGAAGGCTTCATTGAAACGGAAAAACTATTTGAATTAAATGTACTTTAAGGTGAATTGTTAAATCCATTTTTTTTAGAATTCACAAGGGTTCCGAAACCAAAAAGGCCGATTTTAGCTCACAAATTGTTAAAGATTGTTAAGAGAATTTAACAAATGGCCTCTTTTGAATTTGTACTGGAGCAATAATGAAAAAGTTTCCATACGTTTGTCGGCAAATTAAAGAAAATCAATAGTTAATCAATTGTTATTTAAAAAATCAAAATTATGAAAAAAGAATTCAGAAAAATCGGATTTGTATTAGTAGCTGCAACTTCAATGTTTGCATTTAGCTGTGGTGGTGCTGAAGAGCCTACTACTGAAACTGCTCCAGAAGCTCCAGTTGAAGCTCCAGTTGTAGTTCCTGTTGAAACTCCAGTAGTAGTTGATACAACTGCTGCTTGTGAAGCGGGTGCTTGCGAAGGAACAGAAGCTCACTAAGAAGAACAACTTTTAAAATTAACCCCGGCCTCTCAGAGTGTCGGGGTTTTTTTT
>Ga0105048_10002507_pt1 | contig 29866 bp, 21 predicted proteins | sample MAT05_FD_78382 | JGI IMG/M metagenome (GOLD analysis project Ga0105048, IMG submission 78382) | Freshwater microbial communities from Lake Fryxell liftoff mats and glacier meltwater in Antarctica - MAT-05 | ecosystem: Environmental > Aquatic > Freshwater > Ice > Liftoff microbial mat | place... | reverse complement strand
TGACCCAACTGGCTTGATGCCTGTCTGGCTTTCGGGCGACCACCCGTGGGTCACCGAGGGCTGATCACTTTTCGGCCCTCCGTCCACCCAACCACGCCAGAGGCAATGTGAGAGGCAACAGGGCTCTCGACCACTCAGCGGTAACTTCGAATTTCCAGGGGCTTTCCCGAAAACCGTCCACCTTGGGCCCTGATCAGCTCCCAGGGCGGGAATATCACTGGAAATCCATATGCAGAACCGTGAACTCACGGACAGCCCAAAACAAACAGGTGGTTCCTGATTCGATTTTGGGCGCCAAAGCGGCAGACCGGATCGTGGACCCGGCGCCACCGCGGCAGACCAAACCCGAATCAGGTCCCGGCGCCATGGCGGCAGGCTGGATCGTGGACCCGGCGCCACCGCGGCAGACCGAACCCAAATTCAACTTTGGGCGCCATCGTGGTAGCCCGAACCAAAATTCGATTTTGGGCGCCAATGCCGTAGCCCGCCGCCAGCCTCAGAGCCGCCAATACGCTTTCTGCGCCCTTTTGATCTCTTCAAGCCTCTCCGGCCATCCGTTATCCGCCGACCCCTCCGGGGCATAAGGATCAGTCAGATCCGTTTCGAAATCCCCGAATCCGGAGAGGATCGCGTGGTCCAGGAGCGGCAGGGTATCGAGGTTGTAGCCACCCTCATGGAGGGCGACCATTCCGATCCCATTGCGGGCGGCGAAATCCGCTGTCATCTTTGCGAGGCGGTTGTAACCGGTGGTGGTGATCATCTGGTTGGCCAGCTGGTCGGCCGCGTGGGCATCCTGGCCGGCCGAGACGATCAGCAGTTGCGGGTCGTATGCCTCGAGGACCGGTTCGACCACCTGCTCCATCGCTTCCAGGTGCTCACGATCGCCTGAGGAAGGTGGCATCGGCAGGTTCACCGTAAATCCTTCGCCTTCGCCGGCACCGACCTCATCGAGCCATCCGGTTCCGGGATAGAGCGGCCACTGGTGCATCGAGATGAAGAGGGCGCGGGGATCACTCCAGAGGATGTCCTGCGTGCCGTTGCCGTGGTGAACGTCCCAGTCAAGGACGGCGACCCGTTCCAGGCCGTACTGCTCGGCGGCATAACGCGCGGCAACCGCAGCGTTGTTGAAAAGGCAGAAACCCATCGCCCGCTCCCGGGTGGCGTGATGCCCGGGCGGCCGGATCAGGGCGAAAAGGCTGTCCGGGGAGCCGGTTTTGCCTGACATCACAGCGTCCACCGCTTCCATCGCCCCGCCAGCCGCTTTCAGGGCAACGTGGTAGCTGGCCTGACTGACCGGAGTGTCGCCATCGATCCAGGTCGGGCCCATCGCCGCCGAGCTGCGAACCACCTCGATCTCTCCCGCTGAATGAGCGCGGGAAATGTCTTCCACCGCCGCTTCGCGGGCCTCGAAGATCTGAAGCCGGCCCCAGTCATCGCTGCGCTGGAGACGGTCCAGCACCGACGGGATTCGCCGGCCGTTCTCGGGATGGGCCCCGGTGTCGTGAAGTGCCTGGTCAGCCAGCAGAACCAGCCCGGTGTTGCGGCTCATTGGTCTTACTTACTCGGAAGCCGGAATCCGGAGAGCAGTCTCTTTTCGCTCTCCCCCTTGACTTCCGCCAGCACTTCGATGTGATCGGCCAGCGGCGTGTCACGGATCTTGGTGGCCAGGAGGTCATCGACCTGGAAGATTCCGGCCGAATTGTTCAGCTCGATTTCGATCCGTATCGCCCGGTTCTCGCCGGCCGAGATATTGACCTGGTCGATCGCCGCCGCGGAGATCGAGTGGATCCCCTCCTGCCCCGCCTCAAGCGGAATCCGGGTGCGGCCTTCGGCCATGTCGAGGGCATCCGCGACCCGCACGATTCCCGCCTCGACTGTGTAGGGCTGGCCACGACGTCGATGGCCGATGATCGTGTGAAGAATCTCGGCGATGACGATCGAGCGTTCCGGTTCTTCGTAGATGTCAGCGAGCAGGCGCTGCAGGGCCTCACGAGCGAGGAACAGGCTGTAAGCCTCGTGGTCGGCCCGGTGGATCGACATGCCGACGTCGTGGAGCAGGGCTCCGCCGGCGATCACCACCTCCGCATCCCTTGCGCTCATGCCATGGTCGGTCACCATCGCCGGCTCCACCCCGCCCTTGGCGAGCAGGCGCGAGAGACGCAGCGCGATGTTGAGGACTATCTGCATGTGGACCCAGGAGTGGTCAGACATGCCGAGCCTTTCGGCGTGGATCTGGGCCATGTACCACCAGGTGCGGACCTGGTCGTCGTGGTTCACGGCTTCGAGGAAGCTTTCGAGGCGACGGTTGCCTCGGGTCGGTGCCCGTACCTCCGTATCGAGGATTGTTTCGCGGGTCTGCGGTGCCGCGGCGGCGTCAGGCTTCGCGGGAGCGTCACTCATCGGGCCTGCCCCTCCTGACTCTGGTTGCGGCTTTCGGACAGCCAGTAGCGTCCGGCAACCGAATCGCTGGGGACCGGTTCCACCGGAATTCCGAACACATCAGCCAGGGCCGCGTGCCCGACGATCGCCCCGGGCAGCAACCTGGACGTGGCAGCCTCGATCCCGAACCATGCCGAAAGGTCGTCGCTCGTCTGACCCAGAATCGAGTCGAGTCCCCGACAGGCGTTGTCGTGGGTGATGCGGTTGCCACAAAGGTGTTCGATCACCGGCGCGAAGCCAGAGGTTGCCATCAACCGGTCCATCGGCGGGGGTGACAGGGACTCGATCCGACGGCAGGCGCCGGTGATCGCTGCCTCGATCTGCACCGGCATCGGAGGGTTGTTGAACCTCGCCTTTTCAGTCATGAGTCGTGCCCCGGCCGGCCTCGATCCGACCCAGTCCGGCACCGAACCTGCCGATCCGACCCCGAGCCCGAGCAGGGAAGTGCCGATCACCGCCACCCCGATATCTCCCCCAATCTGGTCACGCTGCGGACGGGTTACGGCCAGGAACGAAGCAGCGATGCTGTCCTTCCCGCTGAAGATGCGGATCCGGCCGGCGCCAATCGACTGCGAAGTACGGTCGAGGAGTTCGATGAGCAGTGATCCGCGCAGGGTCGACTCGGCGGAGATTTCCACAGTCTCGACACCCATGCCCCGCGCCGCCTCAACCTCAGCGGTGATCAGGGCGGTCAGACGTTCGAGGTTGTCGAGCCTGGCGGTGATCGCGTGGTTGCGCTCGTTCATCCGGAATGAATCGCCACCAGTGACTTCGACAACGCTCAGGCGAGTCGAGCGCTTCGATATTTCAATTGCCCCCAGGATCAAGTTGCTTCCATCCTCGCAGCTTTGTTCCGGGTGGATTAATTCAGGAAGTGAAGGGAAAGGGATTTCAGTAACCGCAAACCGGCCACTGGCCCGGGCCCGAACGCTCATAGAGAAGTGCCGCCCGGAAATCCTGCTCCCTTTCGGGCGCCTCTGATGGCAGACCCTTGCCACCGACCGACTCCCAGGTATCGGGGCTGAACTGGTACTTGCCATGGTAGAGCCCGTTCGACGAGACGATCCTGGGATCCCCACCTGATTCGCAGGAAGCGATCGATTCCAGGGTCGCCCGGGTGACCGTCCCCGGCAGGTCGCGAAACTGATCCAGCCGTTTCTTCTTCTCTGCGGCGATTTCAGCCAGACGTGCGGCTTTGCGATCGCGCAGCTTCTCCACTTCCGACGTCAGGTTGAATACAGGCATGGTCGACGATTCCGACGAAACGGGTCCGGTGTTGGCCGCGACCGTGGCTGAAGCTTCAGCTTCCGGACCGGACTTGTCGATCAGGATGTTGCCACCGACCAGCAGCGCGGCAATCAGGGCAATACTGGCGATCGAGACCTTGGTGTTCAAGGCGCAGGGAGTGCGGATCGGTGATTTTCGACAATCATTAGCGAATCTTCATATCAAATTCACCGATACGCCCGGTCCCGGGGACAACCTTCGATGAAGCCTGAGTTCCAGCTTCTTCGCGAAGCATTTCCAGAGCAGCCAGAGGTCGGGCCGTCGCTTTCGAGGGTTCTGCTCGCCCAGGTTGCTGCCGGGGAGCGCCCGGCAACGGTTCGCCTCAGCCGGCCGGGACGGGTGGTTGCTTACGGCCGCCGGGATACGAAGAGTCCCGGGTACCCGGACGCAGTCAAGGCCGCATCGCAGCTGGATTTCTCAGGCATGGAGCGGCTCACTGGCGGCCGGGCTGCGGCTTACACCGAAGGGGCGCTGAGCCTCACTCTGACCATTCCAGACCCGGATCCGGGAGAACGCACGAACAGCCGGTTTGAAGAAGCCGCGGGCATCGCCCGGAACGCCTTGGAAACGCTTGGTATCGACGCCCGGATCGGTGAGGTTCCCGGTGAATATTGCCCCGGGGACTTCAGCATCAACGCCCGCGGTCAAATCAAACTCGCCGGAATCGGCCAGCGAATGGTCAAGGGTGCGGCCCACGTCGGTTTCGTCATTGTCGTCAAGGATTCCGCGCTCACTCGGGAGGTTCTCGACCCGGTTTACGCCGCGCTTGGGCTGGAATGGAATCCGGAGACAGTCGGCGCAATCGAAGACGAAGTGGCCGGTGTGACCCTCGAAATGGTCGAGTCTGCCCTGCTCAGCGAACTCGAAACCGGCCGGCACTTGACCCCGGCCCGGCTCGATCCGGAAACTCTGGAGCTGGCGAAGCGGGATTCGCAGCGGTTCCGCTCGCCAGTCCCGGAATGAACTGCAGGCTGGCGAAATCGCAGTAGGCTGAAAAAGATGACCGGGGATGGAGACATGAACGGCAACGGCCCTCGTCAAGAGGAGCCCCGGACTTTGGCCGGTCGGCTCGTTTCGGGCGGAACCCGCAGCGCCCAGAGAGTCGCCGGGGTAGCCGGTCTCGACAAAGCACTTGAAACGGCCATCGAAGATGCGATCGTCAGGGCGGTCGAGTCCGACGCGACCGAACGGGCCGTAACCCGGATCCTCAACGGTCCGATGATCGAACAGGCAGTTCAGCAGGCGCTTCGCTCCGAAGCGGTCGAGCAGGCGCTGCTGGAAACCGTTGATTCCGAAATGGTGGACCGGCTCTGGGGACGGATCCTCGACAGTGACGAAACCCAGAAGCTGATCGAACGGATCGCCGAAGCCCCCGAGGTTCGGTCGGCGATCGCTTCCCAGGGAATCGGCCTGATCGGCGATATCGGCCGCCAGGTTTCCCGAGTCACCCGCAAGCTCGACTTTCTCGGAGAACGTGTTGCCCGCAAGGTCTTGCTGAGAACAACACCCGTGGCATCGACCGCGCACGCCGGGTTCTTCACCCGCGTCCTCGCGCTCGGTATCGACGCCCTCGTCGTCAACCTGGGCCTGATCACCGCAACGGCGTTGATCTCCATGATCGCCACCGTCTTCGGCACCAGTTTCTCCGATCTCCCAAACGGCCTGCTGGCACTTGGCGCCACCACCTGGTTCGTGATCAGCTCGCTCTACCTCTTTACATTCTGGTCGTTGTCCGGGCAGACCCCAGGCATGCGATTCCTTGACATCCGGATCGAACATGACGGCGAAAAGCAACTCGGCCCAAGGGTCGCCCTGCGTCGTCTGGTCGGATTCTGGCTGGCCGCAATTCCTTTTGGACTGGGATTCATCGGTGCCCTGGTCCGGATGGACCGCCGGGCATTTCCTGACCGGCTTGGCGGGACGGTGGTCTATTACGTCGATCCGGCAAAGGCCGACGCACCCCATGAGTTGGCCGCGCTCGACGAAGCGCACGAACTCACCGCTTCGTAAGACCTGCGGTACCGCTACAATCGAAATCCTTCACGGGAGGCGTGGGGGACATCGAATTGGGAGGAATCATCTTGAGTTTCAATCGCGTCGTTGCGTTGATCGTGTGCTGTCTGCTTGGCATGTCAATCAACTCGTCCATCGCCAGCGCCGATCCGGCACCCGTACTGCCGACCGGACCGATCCTGCAGCAGGGTGATTGGCCGAACGATCCCGGATTCGCGCGCTGCGAATTGCAGGACCCGGTCACCGGGTGCACCGATTCCGAACAGTGGAACCTTTACGGACCGATGGACGGCCTGTGCAAGGCGCCCGGTGGAGCCGTTTTCGACCAGCCACGCAGAAGCACCCAGCCCAGTGGAGGCGGTCTGCCCTGTTGGGCCCGCAACGCCTCCGACCCTGAAGGCTCTTCCGGCATCAACATGACCGGCGCCTGGGCGCAGGGCAACCTGGGCCGCGACGAAATGCTGGTCGCCTACATGGAAGGCGGCGTCAACTACAGCTCGAACGACATCAAGGACGGGCTCAATTCGGTTTATCTGAACAAGGGTGAACTGCCTTACCCCCAGGGCTGGGACGGGCAGGACCTCGGACGGTACGACTACGACGGAAATGGCCGTCTGGACATCCGTGACTACGCCAAGGATCCCCGGGTCAACCCGGAGTGTCCGGTTGCCATTCCGGCCGGCGGTGAAGTAATCGAAAACGAAGGCACGACCCGCGGTTGTGCCAACACCGGCGGACACAACTACATCGACTCGGTAAACATCGCCGGCCCGAAGACGCCTTACCTCTCTCCGCACGACCTGATCGTCGTCTTTGGCAAATGCCGAATCGTCAACCATCAGACAACCGACTGTGCCCCCGGTACGAAGGTGGACAACGACGGCAACGGTTATCCAAACGACGTCAGCGGTTGGAACTCGTACAACAATACGAACGATCCGCAGACCGAAGATCTCGACTACAATCACGCCCCTAGCCTGATCAGCCTGATCGGCGCGGAAGCGAACAACAATTACGGTGACGTCGGTGTCTGCCGCGAATGCCGCGTACTTCCGGTCAAGACCGGGGCCGAATCCGTCGGCAAGGCCGACAACTGGGCCCCCGGCCTGACCTACGCAGTTGACGTGGGCGCCAAGTCGGTCGCGTCGGTGGTCGTCTCCTACACCTATTCGAGCGCGGCTCGTGAGGCGGTCGAATACGCGATCTCCAAGAATGTTCTTCTTTCTTTCGACTCGAACGACTTCGATTCGATGGACCACACCGACGGCCACCTTTATGAACAGGTTTTTCCTGGTAACTCGGTGATCCAGGACATCGGGGGCAAGGACGTCAAGACTTTCCGCGCCCGTTCAAACGTGACCAGCTACGGCACACATTCGGTGTTCTCCGGCGGTGAAACCACGACTTCCGGCGCGACCCCGTTCCAGGCGGCTTTCCTCGGCATGGTGCAGTCGGCAGCGATGGATTCCGTCGACAACGGTGACTACCCGCGCACCCTGACGCCGAACGAAGTCCGGCAGGTGTTGATGAATACGGCCAGCCCGGTCGTGCCGCAGGTGGACCACCCCACCGTTCCGAAACAGTGGCCCGGCAACCCGGATTCCGCCACTGACGCGACCCACTCGAACTGGTCGACCCAGTACGGCTACGGCCGCGTCAATATCGGCAAAGCCACCAAGCTGATCTATGACGGAAAGGTCCCGCCGGAGGCTCTGATCACTTCACCCTCCTGGTACAAATACGTCGATCCGGCCCGCGATGCCGACATCGAGATCAAGGGCCACGTGAAGCCGTCCGCCTGGGGATCCCAGGGGATCGGCTGGACTCTGGAGTGGGCCCTCGGAGCCGATCCGAAGGACTCTGACTTCCAGACGATCTCGACCGGCACCCAAGGCAAGGACGGTGTGCTCGGCAAATTGGACGTCAGCCAGATCCCGGCCAGCTACGCCGCGAAAAATCCGGCCAACCCGATCACGCCTTTCGGCCCGGAGCAGTACACGGTGTCAATCAGGCTGCGTGCCCGTGACGGCAACGGCCTCAAGGGTGAAGACCGCCGGAGTTTCGGTGCCCGCACCGACCGTGACCTGGTCGAAGGTTTCCCCAAGAACATCGACACTGAAATCAGTGCCGCGCCAACTTTCGTCGACCTGAACGGCAAGCGTCAGCAGGAGCTCGTCTTCGGCACCATGGACGGCGTAGTCAGCGCCCTGATGCCGGACGGCAACCAGGCGCCCGGTTTCCCGGTCCATACGAAGGAACTGCGGGCAATCGATCCGAACAACCCGCAAAACTTCGACGCCGAGTCGTACAGGACTGTCCCGGCGCTGCGTGAGGCTCGCGACCCGATCAGCGGCATCGCCGTTGGTGACCTCGAAGGCACCGGTTCACAGTCGATCGTCGCCGCCACGACCAGTGGCTGGGTATATGCGTGGAGCAACCGGGGCGAATTACGTCCCGGCTTCCCGGTCCGCCCGCAAGCGATCTACGACACGAAGCCCGTTCCGACCCCGCCGGCTGGCAACCGGAAGCGGTCGCCGACCCGCGGCAACTGGTCGGCCCCATCACTCGGCAACCTGATGGGCAACGGACAGCTCCAGATCCTGATGTCGTCTTTCGATGGCCACGTCTATGCGTGGCAGCCGAACGGCAAGGCGGTTCCCGGATGGCCGGTTGAAGTCAAACTGCCGGACTCGATCAAGAACGCGATTCCGCCTAACGACTTAATTCAGGATCCGAAACTGATGACCACTCCAGCCGTCGGCGATGTGCTCGGCACCGGCACCGATCAGGTCTTCCTGCCTGGTTTCGACTGCGATGACAGCAAGAACGATGTATTCGGCTACGGCATCCAGTCCGAAGGCAACAATGCTCCCGGTGGCAAGTACCTGCCAGGCTGGCCGGTCAGGATGAAGAGCTTCGGCGGCTGCTACTCGCAGTCGATCGACTTCGTCCAGGAAGGCGCCAACGCCCCGTCGATCGCCGATTTCGATGGTTCCGGCGTGAACCGGATCCAGATAACTCCGGTGGCCGGGTTCCCGTTGATTTTCAATCCCGACGGATCGGTTTACAAGAAGCTCGCCGGCTCCTGTACGACCCTGGTCTGCCAGGGGATCCCGCCCTACTTCGGTGCTGACGCGCTCACTGTCGGTGTGACGGGACAGGGCGCGATTGGCGACCTCGATGGAAACGGATCACCGAACTACATGCAGCCGATGGCTGGTGGAATAACCCTGTCGGCCGCCCTGGGCACGGCCGGTCAGGCATCCCTGCCCCATGTGTTCGACATGGCCTGGGATCCGACCGCGGGTGATCCGGAAACCGGCAAGGTGATGGACAACTTCCCGGTCAACCAGGAAGGTTTCCCGTTCTTCGTTTCCCCGATGGTTGCAAACCTGACCCCGGACGGGAACCGCTCGATGATCGCTTCGAACGATTCCTACTGGATCCATGCCCGCGGCCCGGACGGCAAGGAAGCTCCGGGCTTCCCCAAGTGGACCGGACAGTGGACATCGTTCGGCGGAGTCGTCGGCGACCCGAAGTTCGACGGCCAGCAGTACATGTCCTATGGGACCCGTGAAGGCCAGATCTTCCTTTGGAGGGTCGGTGGAACACCCGAGCTCAGTAACGAGTGGTCGCACTACCGCCATGACGAGCACAACTCGGGCCGCTACGGCAACGACACCCGTCCCCCGGCCGGCATGAAGGTCAAGGTAAAACGCTTCAAGAAGCAGGCGAAGCTGACCTGGGCCGCTCCCGGTGAGAACGGTGTGAGCAACGGTAAAATCACCAAATACGAGCTGTACCGCTCGGCGACTCCGGTCAGCCTGGACGCGCTGAACAAGGCCGGAAAGGTGAAAGCACCGAAGATCGCTGCGCCGAACAAGACCCAGACGATCAAGCTGCCCGCGAAAACGAAGAAGAAGTTCTACTTCGCGATCCGCGCCCAGGACTCAACCGGCAACTGGTCGCAACTGGCCAACACGAAGATCAAGCCATACAAGATCAACTACAAGCTGATCAAGAAGAAGACGAAGGTCTGCAAGAAGCAGCTGAAGTCCCAGAAGAAAAAGGCCAGGGGCAACAAGCGCAAGATCTCAAAGGCCAAGAAGAAGTACCGCTCCTGCGTGAAGAAGGCCAAACGCGCCGGCGGCCTCAGCCCGGGCAAGAGCAAGCCCGGCAAGAAGTAGGACTGCCCCGACCACCGTTCAGGTGGTCGGAGCCGCCTGAGTTCCGGGTCGACTTTGCCTCCTATGCGGGGGCGAAGTCGACCCGGAACTCCCTTTTCTTCAGATGCGGCCGGCGGCGAGCAGGCGTCGCAGGAACTTCTTGGTCTCCGGCGCCTTGGGATCGGCCAGGACTTCCTCCGGTGTGCCGGACTCGAGGATCTTTCCTTCGTGGATAAACGCGACTTTGTCCGCGACCTCGCGGGCGAAGCTCATCTCGTGGGTGGCGAGGATCATCGTCATCCCCTCCTTCTTAAGCTCGCGGACCACCTCGAGCACATCACCGACCAGTTCCGGATCGAGGGCGCTTGTTACTTCGTCCAGCAGCATCAGGCGCGGCTGCGTGGCGAACGCCCGCGCCAGCGCCACCCTCTGCTGCTGGCCTCCTGAGAGCTCATCGGGACGGTCGCCCTCACGACCTCCGAGTCCAAACCGGTCGAGCAGGGCCCGGCCGCGATCCTCCGCCTCCTTGCGGTCCACCTTCTGCGCCTTGATCGCTCCGAGGGTGATGTTCTGGAGCACGGTCATGTGTGGAAAAAGGTTGTAGGCCTGAAAGACAACGCCGAGATTGCGTCGCACTTCCACCGGACTCACCGATGGATCGGTGATGACTTTGCCGTCCAGCAGGATGTCTCCATCGTCGATTTCGGTCAGCAGGGCAACGCAGCGCAGAAGGGTCGATTTGCCTGAACCGGAAGCCCCGATCAGTGCGATCGCCTCATGTTCGTCGACCGAAAGGTCGATGCCGGCGAGCACGGCCCGGTCACCAAAGTCCTTGGTCACACCTTTCGCCTGGAGAACCGGCGCGCTCACGAGTTGATCTCTCCTTTGGCCGTGATGTGATCGAGGATGCGGGCCATCGGGATTGTGACCAGCAGGTAGAGCAGCGCGGCCGCGATCAGCGGGGTGTAGTTGAAGTCACGGTTGGTTTCGATCTGGGCGATCTTGAAGGCCTCGAGGATGCCGAGGATCGAAACCAGGGCGACGTCTTTCTGGAGCGAAATGAAGTCATTGAGGATCGGTGGCCGAACCCGACGGATCGCCTGCGGCAGGACGACGTAACGCATCGCCTGGACCTTGGTGAGCCCGACCGCGAGGGCCGCGTCGGTCTGGGTCTGGTGGATCGAACCAATGCCGGCCCGATAGACCTCGGCGACGTACGCGCTGTAGGCCAGGGTGAGCGCGATTCCGGCCAGCAGGATCGGGTCTTTCGGCACACCGGAAAGCTCCAGAGCCGGAATGCCGAAGCCGAAGAGGTAAATCAGGATGACGACCGGGACACCCCGGAACACATCGCAGTAGACCGCAGCCAGGGCCCGGATCGGAAAGAGGGCCGCGTTGTGACTGGTTCTGACCAGGGCCACGACCAGGCCGAGGATCAGCACGGCCACCTCAATCACCATGAACATCTTGATGTCGAGCCAGAAGCCCCGGGCAACCTCCGGGAATGACGTCTGGAAAGCCTCCGGGGAGAAGAACCGCTCCTGAACCACCGGCCAGCCTGAACTCGTCAGGACGATCGCGAAAAGGCCGCCGATAATCATGACCGACGAACCGACGGCAACCGCCTGACCGCGCCGCGATCGGGCCTTTCGGGCCTTCTCGCGGGCGGCCTGGCGCTCGCCGGGTGCTGCTTCAGTTACTGCGGGGGTGATGCTTTCCTAGCTCAGTTCCGGCGCTTTGGCCGAATCGCTCATCCACTGCTTGGTGATCTCTGCGAGCGTGCCGTCGTCCTTGAGCGTCGTGATCGCTTCGTCGACGCAGGCGGTCAGGCTGGAGTCCTTGCCGAGGAGTGCCCCCCACTCGTCTCCGCCCGGAGCGTCGAACTGGCCGGCGACAACGGCGCCATCGAGTTCGGCGTCACGCAGGTAGATCGCCTGCGGCAGGTCAACCACCACGGCATCAACCTGTTCCTGGTCAAAGGCGCTGACGACGTCATTCGAGTTGTCGAACACCTTGGGGTCGCTCGACGGGTCGATCTGGTCGATCACCGCGTCGTATGAAGTGGTACCGAGCTGGACACCAATGGTCGCGTCCTTCAGCTGTTCGAGGCTGGTGATTCCGTCGAGATCCGAACCTTCCTTGACCAGAATTCCCTGGCTGGAGGTGTAGTACGGAGACGAGAAGTCCACATTCTCGGCACGCTTCGGGTTTATCGAGATCTGATTCAGGTCGAAGTCGAACTTCTTCTCGCCGGGGGCAAACGACACGTTGAAAGGAACCACGGCCCATTCGACCTGTGACTTGTTGAAGCCGAGCTGACCGGCAATCGCGTAGGCCAACGCGCTTTCGAAGCCTTTGCCATTGGTCGGATCGTCATCTTCGAAGTACGGCGGGTAAGCGGGGCTGTCGGTGCCGACGGTCAGAACCCCATCCTTGAAGGTGCTGAGACCCTCCGGGGTGCAGTTCGTCGCTGCCGTTGTCGTGGAATCGGACGAGTTATCGGTGGACGAGTCATCGCTGCCACAGCCGACGATGAACGCCATGGCGAGGATCGGGACGAGAATCAGGATAAGACGAAACTTGTGAAGCCGGGTCATGGGTGTACCTCCGGTAGCGGACGAGAACGGCGAAAGCCTATTTGAAACTGAAGATTTAGACTCAGGCGACCTTGGGGGGACCTTGAACATCGAGGATGCAATCAAGGCTGCGGCGACGTTCGCAGCCATGGTGTTCGTGCTGCTTCTGCTGATTTCAGCAGTGACCCTGGTCATTCGCCGCCGGAAAGGACGGTCCCGGCGCGAGCGGTACCCGCACCTGGGCCGGTATTTCGCGATTCGCGTCGGCATCGCCCTGGGTATAGGCGGCGCGGCTTTCGTCCTGATCACGGCAGGGCTCGTGTTGAACAGCCACCGTCCGCCAGAAGACAACTCCCCTGCAATCAGGGTGGACGAAGCCGCTGGTCCGGTTGCCGTCAACCTCGGAATGGAGGACTGCGGCGGTCCCGTCGATGTCACCCTGACCGTTGCCGGCACGGGGGCCCGGAATGCCGAGGTCTACTCGGACCAGGATGGAAAGCGCCCGCTGAAGCTCGACCGGCAAGGCCAGGCTTCTTTCGAGCTGAACGATCTGACCGCAAAGCGTGGCCTGCTCTCCTGCTACATCCAGCTGCCGCTCGTGCGCGGAGGGACGGGACCCACCAGGGTGTCACTTGGACTCGGCGACCAGATGGAGGTGGATACGGTCGCATCGATTCCGGCCCCGGACCAGTACACGAACGGGGACTGGGTCTGGTTATGCCCCGAAGGCGACGTCTGTCCATCCCTGGCGACTGTGAACTACGCGGTCGAAGATGGAACCAAGCAGGTGATCGTGCTGGTCCTGGCCGCCCTGTTCGGATCGATCATCGCCCTGTTCATCGGTGAAGCTCTGATCGAACCCGTTCGCCAGAAGTTCCGTGGGCCCGAAAGAAAACCTTAGGCAGAGAGGTCCGGCGTGACGATTCGGCTCGATCTCGCTTCGAGGTCGACCTCTTCGACCGGGCGGGGCCGGTCCAGGTGGTATCCCTGCACGAAGTCAACCCCGTATTCCCGAAGCAGTTCCAGGGTCTCAGCGTCTTCAACCTGCTCGGCCACCGTGAACTTGCCCATGCCCCTGGAAATCTGGACCAGGGCCCTCACGAGCAGACGGTCAGTCGGGTCGTCGGCGATGTGCCGGATGAATTCACCATCGATTTTCACGTAGTCGCAGGCGATGTGTTTGAGGTAGTAGAACGAAGCGAATCCGGTACCAAAATCGTCAAGGGCGAAGCGGCAGCCGAGGTTGGCGAGACTCTCGGCGAATACCTGGGCACTCGAAATGTTGCCGATCGCCGAAGTTTCCGTCACCTCCAGAATCAGGCCGGACGGATCAGCTCCGGTCCGTCGGATCTCGGATGAGATGACTTCGAGGACGGACGGGTCTCCAACCGAGCGTCCGGACAGATTCACACACAGCCGGGGACTATCCTCCCCGCCAGGACATTCAGCCAGTATGCGGATCGCCCGGCGGATGACCCACTGATCGATCTCCTGGATCAGGTCATGCCGCTCGGCGATCGGCAGAAAAGCGCCTGGGGCGATTATCGAGCCGTCTTCTTCATCAACCATGCGTATGAACAGTTCGTGATGGGCCGGTCCTCCCGGCCGGAATGACGAGATCGGCTGGGCGTAAAGCACGAACCCATCATTGCTCAGTGCAGTGCGGATCCTCTGAACCCAGTCCAGGCTCTGACCGACCGTCGACTCTTCCTGCGGGTCATACAGCCGGGCCCCGTTCCGACCGGAGTCCTTGGCTTCATACATCGCCACATCGGCCTGGATCATCAGCTTTTCTTCAGTGATGTCCTGCTCGGGACCGGCGAAAGCGACCCCGATGCTGGCGGTGACCCTGGCGGAATAGCCGGGCCCGTCAACCCTCACGTCGGACGCCACCAGTTCGGTCAGTTCGGTAGCCGTTTTCAGGGCTCCGGCCCCGTCGACATCGTGAAGCACAACCACGAACTCGTCCCCGCCCTGTCGGGCGAGGGTGTCCGACGTTCGCAAGCGTGACTTGAGCAACTCCGCAGTCCTGATGATCAGCCGGTCACCGACTGAATGGCCGTAGGCGTCATTGATGAACTTGAAGTTGTCGAGGTCGATGTTGAGGATCGCGAGGCCTTTGCGTTCGACCTCGATCGCATCGATCGCGGCCTCGAGTTCCTCTTCGAACCGACGGCGGTTGAACAGCCCGGTGAGCGGATCATGGTCAGCCAGATGCTGAAGCTGGTTGCTCAGTTCATGACGTTCGGTGATGTCTTCAACCGTCGATAGCGCCTGGTTGGTGACTCCGCCGGCACCGGTCAGCATCCTGGTGGTCAGGTAAACCCAGACGATCTCTCCGTCCTTTCGGACGTAGCGTTTCTCCATCTCGAATCCTTCGATATTTCCCGCGAACATCGCGGAGCTCGACTCGAGGTCCTGGGCCAGGTCATCCGGGTGGGTTATCTCGGCGAAAGTCATGTGCTTGAGCTCAGCCGCTGAGTAGCCGGTGATCTTTTCGAATGCCGTATTCACATCGCCGAAGCCGCCGCCCGGGGACACCAGGCATAGACCGATCGGACTTTGCTCGAATACCTGCCTGAACCTCGACTCGGCGTTCTTCCCGGCCCGTCTGGCTTCGTGTTCCTTGGAGATGTCGGACTTGACCAGGATCAGGACCGGACCGTGCACCGGATGCTCGGAGAGAACGGCATTGCATCGGCACCAGACCGAAGTCCCGTCACCACGAACGGCGCGGCTCTCGTACCGGGAAGATCCGGATTCGACCAGCTCCAACGTCACCCGGTTGCGTTCACGGGCCTCTTCTTCGCTCAGGTCGCCCGGCTTGATCTCGTCGACATGCGCACCGATCAGGCCGCCACGGCTCCGGCCATGCAGCGAATCGAATTGCGGGTTGGTCAGAACGATCCGGGAATCATCGACCCTGATGACCGCAACCCCTTCCGACATCCCGCGCAGCGCGTCGGCCTGCTCGGCGAGCACCGCAGTCGCGTCCCGCCACCTGCCGTAGTAGCGCTGAAGCCGCTGGGATGAGAAAGCGATCACGCTGAGCAGGACGATCAGGACCAGCATCTCCCCACCGCCCTGACCGAAGCTGCGCTCCTGCGCGCCGAACTTTCCCGCCGCGATTTCCCCGGCACCGATCACAAAGGGCAGGACGACTGCCGTCGGCACGAGATATCGGGCCATTGATGGACCCGGCCCTTCGGAGAGAAGGAATCCGACCAGGCCTCGGTGGGGCCGCAGACAGACGATCGAGATATAAACCAGGACGAGGCCAAGGGCTGTCGTGAAACTGATTTCCTGCTGGACCGCAGGATCCAGAATGGAGTTCACTTGATAGCCGTGCGAGACGAGGGCGGCGAGAACCATCACGCCCAGCAGCGGTTCAAGCAACCTGGACCAACGGAATCCCGGCGAGTCCCGATCGATCGTGACCAGCGCAAGCGAACTGGTGAAGGTGAGAACAAGAAGCTGAATACTGGGCGCCGCCCACGCCCCCCTGGTGGCGAAATCAATTTCGGAGCCGTTGGCAATCTCGTTCGACAGAATCGCAACGGCAGCGATCCCGGTAACCACCGCAAGGAGCCGGCCGGCGCGGGCGTTCAAACCGGCCTCGGTAAAAAGCACAGCCTGCTTTGAGCGAAGCAGGAGGCTCGAACCGCCGAGAAGACCGATCAGCAGGGCCGAAGCGACCGGTGCTGCGGGCGCACCGTAATAAGCGCCTTCCAGGATCCCCACCCCGAACATCCAGCCCACGCAAACAACCAGAGCAAGGAGGATCGCAGCCAGCCCACCGATTGCCGGAGCAATTTTTGCGGCCCGCATCCAGCCGTTCAGCAGTCCGCTGCCGAGGCCTGCGTCGGACTCGATCCGGGCCTTCCACGACAGCGGATCGATTGGCGAGGTCCCGGTTTCGATGTAGTTCCGGGCCCGCGTCCGTACCTCCTCTTCCGCGAGGTCAGGAAACTTTTCGCGTGCGTCTGGGCGCTTTTCAGTAACTGGTGACTCTCCCCGGGCAGCCGTTTCGACGACTGCCCGGCAATCAAAATAACACTGGCATGCTGCTGACGGGCGTCATCTCAGCCCGTGAATGCGGAGCCCCTCAGCCGAGTTCTTTGCTGATCGCCGCAACCAGTTCCGGATCTTCCGGCTCGGTGCCGGCCGGGAACTTGGCGACGAGGCTGCCGTCGCGACTGATCAGATACTTCGCGAAGTTCCATTCCGGCGCTTCGCTGGCGGCGGTGAGTCTGGTGAAAAGCGGGTTCGCCTCGTCACCAACCACATCGGTCTTGGCGAACATCGGGAAGCTGACGCCGTAGTTCTTCTGGCAGAACTCGCCGATCTCGCTGTCGGTTCCGGGCTCCTGGTCCATGAAGTTGTTGGCCGGGAAACCAAGGACCTCGAAGCCATCTTCGTGATGGGCTTCATAGATCTTCTGGAGTCCTTCGAACTGCGGAGTGAGACCACACTTGCTGGCCGTGTTCACTACGAGTACGACGCTGCCGACGTAACTGCCGAGATCACGCTCATCGCCCTCGAGGCCAGTCATCGAACCGGTCAGGACAACTGCTTCGCTTTGATCGCTCATGCCGGCATCTTATCGGCGGCTTCCGCGGCTTCCCATTCTTCGTAGAGCTTCGTCACCTTCGTTTTGGCGCGGTCGTGGCGGCGGGTGTTTTCTTCGGTCTTTTCCGGCGAAGCCCACGCGGCTGGATCCGCAAGCCTGTCCTCGAGCTTGGCCAGTTCGGCTTCAGCCCGTTCGATCTTCTTTTCGAGCCCGGCCACCCGGCGGGCCGCCTTGGCGGTCTCCTTGGCGGGTGATCCACCGCGCTTGGCGTTTTCGCTCCTGCTTTTCGCGGCGATCCGGGTCTGGTTGCCTGCGGTCTCCGCTTCCCGCTCGTCCCGGTCTCGCTGGTATTCAGCCCAGCCGGTCGTGTAGCTCTTGAGGACGCCGTCTTCGACGACCACCGTGCGGCTGCCGACCGCTTCCAGCAGGGCCCGGTCGTGGGAGATCAGGATGATCGCTCCGGTGAAGACCGAGAGGGCATCTTCGAGCGCTTCGCGGGATTCGATGTCCAAGTGGTTGGTCGGCTCGTCCAGCATCAGGACATTGGCACCGGAGGCCACGAGAATCGCGAGCGAAAGGCGTCGCTGCTCACCGCCGGAAATGTCACTGAGTGCTTTGTTCGCGTCGGTTCCGGAAAAGAGGAAAGCGCCGAGCAGGTCACGCACCTTCTGTCCCGAAAGCCCGGTCTCGCGGGCGGCTGCGTCGAGCACGGAACCTTCGCCGGCGGCCGTGTCAGCGTGCTGGGAGAGGTATCCGACTTTGGCGTTGTGACCGAGCCTGACGCTGCCTCCCGCCGGGTTCCTCTGTCCAGCCAGGGTCTCGATCAGGGTCGTCTTTCCGGCACCATTGGGACCGATCAGAACGATATGTTCGTCCCGCTCGATAAGCAGGTTGGCGTCCTCCAGAAGTACCCGGCCGGGAACTTCAAGCCTGCCGTTGACCAGCTTGAGCACAACTTTGCTTGCCCGCTCCGGCTGGGGGAACACGATCTGAAGCTTGCGTTTGTCCTCGGGATCGAAGGAAAGTGCTCCAGCTTTGACCTTGTCGATCTGCTTGAGCTTTGACTGGGCCTGCTTGGCTTTGGTCGCCTTGTAGCGGAAGCGGTCAACAAAGACCTCCATCCGCGCAATCTCGGCCTGCTGTTTCTCGATCGCTTTGCCGAGTGCCACCTGCCGGGCCGCGTGTTCTTTCCGCCAGGCGTGCCAGGGGCCCTTGAAGTAACGCGACTTGCCGGCTTCGAGTTCGAGCACGGAGGTGCCGACCGATTCGAGGAACCAGCGGTCGTGGGCAACCAGGACCACGGCGGAATCGATCTCCTGGAGGTACTGCTCCAGCCACTCGAGGGTCGGGATGTCCAGATGGTTGGTCGGTTCGTCCAGAAGCAGCAGGTCGGCGTGGGTTGCAAGCGCCCGGGCCAGGGAAGCCCTGGTCAGCTCGCCGCCGGAGAAGGTCAAAAGGTCACGGTCAAATTCGGAATCGTCGAAACCGAGACCACGCAGGACGATCAGGACTTCATCCCGCCAGCGGTAGCCGCCACTTAGCTCGAGCCGCTGCTGGGCCGAGGAGTAGGCACGCATCGTCGCGTCATCGTGGTCGCCGGCCGACATCTTCGCTTCGAGTCGCTCCAGCTCGGCTTCGGTCTCGATCGTGTCGGCCCGCCCGCTGAATATGTACTCCTGCAGCGACAGGTTCGATTCCCGCGGAGGGCGCTGGTCATGAAGGGCGACGCGGGTACCTTTGGCCAGGCTCAGGCTGCCCGAATCGTTCTGCAGCTCCCCGGCCAGAATCCGCAGCAAGGTTGACTTTCCGGCGCCGTTTCGACCGGAAAGGGTCATGCGGTCACCACGCACCAGTTTGAATGACACGTCCGAGAAAAGGGGGTCCCCACCGAGGTGGATTCCGAGGTTTGAGGCTGTAGCAATGGCCATTGGAGTGAACGGTCAGTCTGCCAACTAGTGTGCATCCCCGCACCCAGGGGCAAGGTGCCTCCCTCGTTGTGGCAGGATTCGGCGCTTGATGAGCAACGGCGACTTCAGGCCCAATCCGGGCCGCAACCCCCAGTCAGGTTCCCCCTGGGACAGCCAGGTTCCGACCTACGAATCTGCCCACGGGGTCTCGCCCTACCCGCCGATCGCGGACTACGGGTTTCTGTCGGACGGCGAAGTTTCTGCCCTCGTCGCCCCCAGCGGCAACGTCGAGTGGATGTGCCTGCCGCGTTTCGACTCCCCCAGCGTCTTCGGATCGATTCTCGACCGCAGCGCCGGCAACTTCCGCCTCGGACCGGCCGACATCAACGTTCCGACCCACCGCCGTTACCTTCCGGGAACCATGGTCCTCGAGACCAGCTGGGGCACCGGCGACGGCTGGATCATCGTGCGCGACGTCCTGCTGATCGGCCCCTGGCACCACGAACGTGATCGCTCGGGTACCCATCGCCGCGCGCCCACCGACTACGACGCCGACCACGTGCTGCTGCGCATGGTCCGCTGCGTTCACGGTGAAGTCCAGCTGACCATGGACTGCAAGCCGGTCTTCGACTACGGCCAGAAACAGGCCAGCTGGGAATACGCCGGCGAGGGTTACCGCGAAGGCATCGCCACCGCACCCGATTGCGACACCGTTCTGCGCCTGACCAGCGATCTCAACCTCGGGTTCGAAGGGCCGCGTACAACCGCCCGGACCCTGCTGAAGGAAGGTGACGTGAGATTCGTCGCCCTCTCCTGGAGCGAACACGAGCCGCCGCAGGATTACGACGAGGCTTACAACCGTCTGGTCTGGACCGCTCACCACTGGCAGAACTGGCTGGCCCGCGGCACTTTCCCGGATCACCCCTGGCGGAGTTACCTCGAGCGCTCGGCGTTGACCCTCAAGGGACTCACCTACTCCCCGACCGGTGCCCTGATCGCCGCCGCCACAACTTCGCTTCCCGAGACCCCGAAAGGAGAGCGCAACTGGGACTACCGTTACACCTGGATCCGGGACTCGACTTTCACCCTCTGGGCCCTCTACACGCTCGGCTTCGACTGGGAAGCCAACGATTTCTTCTACTTCATTGCCGACGTCGCCCGGGGCAGCGACGACCTCCAGATCATGTACGGCGTCAACGGGGAGAAGAAACTCACCGAAGACATCCTCCACCACCTTCACGGATATGAAGGCGCCAGCCCGGTGCGCATCGGCAATGACGCCTATAACCAGCGGCAGCACGATGTCTGGGGAGCTGTACTCGACTCTTTCTACCTCCACACCAAGTCGCGCGACGGCATGCCGGAGGAAATCTGGCCGATCCTGAAGAAACAGGTCGATGCCGCGCTGGCGAACTGGGAAGGCAAGGACCAGGGAATCTGGGAAGTGCGCGGAGAGCCACAGCACTTCACCTCGTCGAAGGTAATGTGCTGGGTCGCGCTTGACCGCGGAACCCGGCTCGCCCGTCTGCGCGAAGACCATGCGCTGGCTGAGGAATGGCAGCTCGCCGCCGACGCGATCCAGGCCGATATCTGCGAGAACGCGGTCGATAACCGTGGAGTCTTCACCCAGCATTACGACACCGACGCGCTTGACGCCTCCTGCCTGTTGCTCCCGCTGCTTCGATTCCTGCCCGCCGACGATCCGCGGATCAGGGCGACCGTGCTGGCGATTGCCGACGAGCTCACGGTCGATGGCCTGGTCCTCAGGTACAAGGTCGATGAAACCGACGACGGCCTCGAAGGGGAAGAGGGCAGCTTCACGATCTGCTCGTTCTGGCTGGTCAGTGCCCTGGTCGAGATCGGCGAACTCGATCGCGCCCGACAGCTCTGCGAGAGACTGCTCGGCTACGCCAGCTCCCTCCAGCTTTACGCCGAAGAGATCGATCACAACTCCGGGCGCCACCTGGGGAACTTCCCCCAGGCTTTCACCCACCTCGCCCTGATCAACGCGGTGATGCACGTGATCCGCGCAGAACAGAAGCTCACCGAAAAGTAACCACCACCAAATCGCCAACTCCCCCGGGGTTGGTCGACCGGATCGAGCACGGCGATTTGGTGCCTTGTGTCGCAGTTGTGAAAATCAGGTGTCATTGCGGCGAACAGCGCAACCATAGGTTTTCTGCGGTGTTACATTTGCAACCATGAAGACCCGTCTGCTTTCCACACTTGCCCTGATCTCGCTGATCGTGCTCGCTTTCGCAGCGCCCGCCTCCGCGCAGCAGCCGATCCCCAACATCAACCAGACTTCCGAGTTCCGCGCCCTCAAGAAGTACGTTGGATTCCTTGAAGCGAAGCGCGCCGTCCCGGCCAACGCTGAGACAAAGACCACGTACAAGCTCAGCCTCTCGGCCAAGCGGACAGCAGCCAACAACAAGTCGGACGCGCTCTATAACCGCCGCGTGCTTCGTATCAGCAAGCAGGACGACAACAAGCAGCGCCGCCAGATCAAGGTCATCCGCCAGAACCAGAAGGTCAAGACTACCCAACTGAAGGGTGAACTCAGCGACCGGCTGGGCAGCCTCCAGGCGAAGGAAAACGCCGCAGTTGACCGGATCAATAACTCCTACGGGGCCCGCATCCAGTCGCTGACCAACAAACGTTCAATTCTCCAGAAGCGTCTCGACAAGACGACGAACGCCGCCAAGCGCGACAAGATCACGATCAAGATCAACGCCGTCCAGAAGCAGATCAACACCCTGGTCAACGCCAAGCAGGCCGACCTCAATGTCGTTACGGACAAGTACAACGGCAAGGCCGCGAACTTGAACGACCTGTTCGCCGCCAGGATCCAGAGGACCAAGGATTCAGCCGCCAGCCAGATCAAGCAGGCCAAGAAGGCCTACAAGCAGCTTTACCGCGACCAGCTGGCCGCCGCCAAGGCGAAGAAGAACAGCGAGATCAGCCTGATCACCGACCAGGCCAATCGCGGCACCGGTTTCATCACGGAGATGCCGAACATCTGAGCCTCCAGCCCGGAGTTTCGCGAATTAAGCGAAGGACCCGCCACAAGGCGGGTCCTTTCTTTTGCAGGATCTTGATTGTTGACTAAGTCAGGTCCATAACTCATATACTGGCGCGGCCCACCGCTAGCCAACCGAGGACCTTGCAGGACAGATGAGCCCTGAAGCCTGGATAACCGCTGCGATCGTCGTCGCCATGCTTGTTTCGCTGGCGACCGACCTGATGCCGCCTGCGGCAACCGTGCTCACCGCGACGGTCACCCTGCTGGTCGTCGGGGTGATCAGCGAAGAACAGGCCCTTTCGGGTTTCTCCAACTCGGCACCGCTCAGTGTCGCTGCGCTCTATGTGCTGGCCTATGCCGCTGACAAGACAGGTCTGCTGGGCCCACTGGTGAACCGGATGCTCGGCAAGAGGAACTCGGTGACGCAGACGTCGCTGGCGCGGCTGACCATGCCGACTGCCGGCATCTCCGCTTTCATAAACAACACTCCACTGGTGGCGATGCTCATCGGGCAGGTGACGACCTGGTGCAACCAGCGCGGAGTCTCCCCCTCCCTGCTGCTGCTGCCCATTTCCTACGCCGCGATCCTCGGCGGCACACTCACCGTCATCGGCACGTCGACCAACCTGGTCGCTTCGGGCCTGCTGGAAGCCACCGGGGACGCCCCGATCGGAATGTTCGAGATCACGAAGGTGAGTGCGCTGTCGGCCTTCGGTGGACTGCTGGTGGTCGTCTTCCTCGTACCAAAGCTTATTCCCGTACGCCGCACTGCGGTCGAAGAATTCACCGAAGATATGCGCGAGTTCATGGTCCAGATGGAGGTCATCGAAGGTGGGGCCCTCGACGGTTCGACCATCGCTGAAGCGGGATTGCGGAACCTGAAAGGCCTTTTCCTGGTTGAGATCCAAAGGGACGGGGCAGTGCTGCCGGCAGTTTCTCCAAGCCGCCGCCTGAGTGGTCGTGATCGGCTCTCTTTCGCCGGCGATTCGGACTCGATCGTGAGTTTTCAGCGCACCGCCGGACTGAAATCAGCCGAAAACCAGCACATGCTGGCCATCGACAGTCCGGAACACACCTTCTTTGAAGCGGTGATCGGTGCCGATTCGCGACTGACCGGCCAGACGCTCGCTGAAATCGAGTTCCGAGGGCGATACCAGGCTGCCGTGGTCGCTCTGCACCGCGCCGGGGTCCGGATCGATCGCGGTCTGGGACAGGTCGCCCTTGAAGCTGGTGACACCCTTCTGCTTCTGGCGGGTCCCGACTTCAAGGCCCGCTCACGCCGCGGCCGGGACTTCCTGCTGGTCTCCCGGATCGGCGGTCCGCCGCCTTCTGCGACCCGCCGGGCACCTTTCGTCGGACTGCTGGCCCTGGCCGTGATCAGTCTCGCTGCATTTGAAGTCATGTCGATCCTCCAGGCCGCGCTGCTCGCGGCAGGCGCATTGATCGCAACCAGGACGATCAGTTTCTCCGAAGCCGGCGAAGCCATCGACTTCGGCGTGATCCTCCTTATAGCCGCGGCGTTCGGCGTCGGAGAAGCGATGCAGACCACCGGACTCGCGGAAACCGTCGCCACCGGCCTGCTGGACACCTTCGACGGCCTGGGGGACCTGGGCATCATCTTCGGGCTGGCCCTTGCAACCACGCTGCTGACCGAAGTGATCACCAACAACGCGGCGGTCGTCGTGATCTTCCCGATAGCGATGGCGATCGCCGCTGCGTCGGGACTCGACCCACGAATCATCGCGATGCTGGTAGCGGTAGTGGCCTCCTCGTCGTTCCTGACCCCGATGGGGTATCAGACCAACACCATGGTCTATGGACCAGGCGGCTACAAGTTCGCCGACTATCTGCGTGCCGGGATCCCCGTCAACGTGGTCGTCGTGACCCTGGTCAGTCTGAACGCGTGGCTCCTGATCTGAGGAAGGAAGGGCAGGTTGCCACTTGAACGAGAAAAGGCCAACCGCAGGGTGCCGGCTGGCCTGATCTGATTCTCTGGGCGGCCCCTTGGTCGGGTGACCTTGTTGAAACCGTTTATGGAGACGGCGGGAATTGAACCCGCGTCCGCGGTCGCGTGACGAAAAGCGTCTACAGGCTTAGCTGGCGTATTGATCTCGTCTTCCGGGCATCACGCCAACCAACGACTCGGAAGACCAGTCCTTTGAATTTCCCCTTGAGGCCAGGACACTCCTCGCAGGTAAGCCCGTTTCTGAAGCCAGCTACCCACCCCACGGGCCGAGGGTGGACCGACTCTCAAAACCTAGAAGTTATCTAGGCAGCGAGGGCGAACTCATGGTCCGCACGTATTGGTTTTTTGCCGATTTTTTACGAGGCCATCGACATCCTCGACCTGCAACTCTTCGCACGGTCCGACTGCGTCGAAGCCTGTCGTCCCCTTGAATGTTGCTCTTCAATCATACGCCCCAGGTCAATCCGGGTCAAAGAGGCGGCCCGACGGGTACGGTGAAGCCATGACTGAGCAGAGCGCACCAACCGAATTCGACGTGATCGTGATCGGCGCCGGCCCGGCCGGCGAGGTCGCGGCAGGACGCCTGGCGAACGGTGGTCTCAAGGTGGCAATAGTCGAAAAACATTTGGTTGCCGGCGAGTGTTCCTATTACGCCTGCATGCCTTCCAAGGCTCTCCTGCGCCCCGGAGAGCTGCTTGAAGAGGCAAAGCGGGTGCCTGGAGTCAATGAGGCCGTCAGCGGCAGTCTGGACGTGGCAGCTGCCCTCGCCCGGCGCGACGAAGTGATTCATGACCTGGATGACTCGGCCCAGCTGCCCTGGCTTGAAGACCGTGGCATCGAGCTGTTCCGCGGCGCCGGTGCGCTCGAAGGGGAGCGCACGGTGCGCGTCGGTGACCAGCTGCTCACTGCAGCGAAAGCAGTGATCGTTTCGACCGGCACCGGGGCAGCGGTTCCACCGATCGAAGGGATCAAGGAGGTCGACATCTGGAACAACCGCGATGCAACCATTGCCAAGGTTGCCCCGAAGTCGATGATCGTGCTGGGTGGCGGACCGGTCGGTTGTGAGCTGTCGCAGGCCTGGGCCAGCTTCGGCGTCGATGTCACCCTGGTCGAACCCGAAGCCAGGCTCTTGATGCGTGAGGAGTCCTTTGCCGGTGAGCAAGTGGCTTCTTCGCTACAGAAGAACTACGGCGTGACGGTGATCCTTGGTTCTGGCGCCAGCCGTGTTTCACAGGCCGACGGCCTGGTGACCGTCGAGCTGAGCGACGGCCGGAAACTGGAGGCCGAAAAGCTGCTGATGGCAACCGGACGCAAACCGATGGTCGAAGGCCTGGGCCTCGATTCGATCGGACTTGAAGACGGCTACATCAAGGTGGCTGAGAACATGTCGGTCGTCGGCCACGAGTGGCTCTACGCAATCGGTGACATCAACGGCCGCATCCTGCTGACCCACATGGGCAAGTACCAGGCCTGGATCGCCAGCGAATGCATCCTCGGCAACCCGGTCGCCGGGATCGCCGAGCCGTACGGAGCGCCGCGCGTCACTTTCACCGACCCCCAGGTCGCCGCTGTCGGCATCACCGAAACTGGCGCCCGGCAGTCCGGCATCGAATACGAGATCGTCGAAGTCCCGACCAGCGCTACGGCCGGAGCGTCCTTCTACGGCAAAGGCACTGATGGCACCTGCCGGCTGATCATCGACACCACCGACGGCACGATCAAGGGCGCCACCTTCACCGGATTCGAAACCGCCGAGATGATCCACGCGGCGACGATCGCCATGGTCGGCGAAGTTCCGATGGATCGCCTGCGCCATGCTGTTGCATCATTCCCGACCCGCAGCGAAATCTGGCTGCGACTTTCGGAGAAATATGAAAGTCAGCGCCAGTCGCCGTTGAAATAGGGTTCCGCAATGCGCATCCTCGCTTTCAGTGACCTTCATTGTGACCTCGACCAGGCAGCACGCCTGACGGAGATGTCGGCCGAAGCCGATATTGTGATCGGAGCCGGGGACTTCGCTTCGATCCATGAACATCTTGAAGAGACGATCAACGCCCTCTCCGGAATCACGACGCCGACAGTGCTGGTACCCGGCAACAACGAGCGCCTTGAAGACCTTGAAGAAGCCGCCGTCTCGTGGCCGACCGCCGTGGTCCTCCACGGAAATTCGACCGAGATCCTCGGCCAGACCTTCTACGGCCTTGGTGGCGGGATTCCAGTCACTCCATGGTCGTGGAGCTATGACGTCGAAGAGCCTGAGGCGGAAGCGATGCTCGAAGGACTCACCGGTGACGCCGTGCTCGTGCTCCATTCACCGCCGAAGAACCACTGCGACGAAGCCGGCGGGGGACTTCACCTCGGCAGCCCGGCGATTGCGGCGGCCATTGACCGGGCCCAGCCGAAGCTGGCCGTCTGCGGTCACATCCACGAATCATGGGGTGAGCGCTCAACGATTGGTGACACCGAGGTTGCGAACCTCGGTCCAAGCGGAACCTTCTTCGAAGTCGGTTAGTACCTAAACCGTGATGCGGCCGCGCAGGCTGGCGATGAGCTCTGCGGGGAAACCGGGGACCTTCTCCAGGTCCTCGACTGAACGGTAGCCACCGAAACGCTCGCGGTAAGCGAGGATCCGGGTTGCCTGGGTCACCGAAAGATCGGCGTCACGAAGTTCTTCAAAGGTCGCTGAGTTCAGGTTCAGGGTTCCCGAGCTGGAACCGGTTCCCGCCAGACCGCTGCCAAACAGCGGCGACTTGGTGGCTGGTGCCATCGGTTCTTCTGCTGCCGGGGCCGGAGCCACGGGTTCGGGCGCAGCAGCAGGCTCCGGGACCGAAGGCGCAGCGACCGGCTCGGGCGCAGGCGGTGGTGAAGATGCAGGCTGCATCTGCTCCGCCTGGACCGGGGCTGCGCTGGCGATGTCCGGGCGGGCCAAGGAGTCTGGCGGGACAGTCGCAGCTGGCAGATCAACTTCGAGTGCGGCGGAGGCGACACGTTCGGCCGCCTTGGCGCGCTCTTCGGCTTCGATCGCCCGTTCTTCGGCACGATCTATGCCGCTGATCACTTCGGACATGCGGCGCTCGCGCGCGGACTCGTCGATCTTGAGCTGGGCCAGGCGCTCCGCGAATGCCGCCCGGCGCTCGGCGTCCTGGGCCCGCTGCTCGATGCGTTCCAGGCGGGCTTCGGCTTCACGCAGGGTGCGGTCACGCTCGTCACTACTGGCCTGAAGCCGCTGCTCGACGCCGGCCAGTCCGGTCGGGGTCGGCGGAATCACTTCTGCGGCTTCGACCTCACGCTGAATCTGTTCAGCTTCATCAAGCGGGTCAGCGACCGGTCCGGGCTCCGGTTCCACGACAGGTTCTTCAACGGCCTCGGGCACGACCGGGGCCACGGGAGCCGGTTCGGGCGCAGGTGCGATCGGCACCGGGGCGAAAGGTGCCCCGCGACCCTGTTCGGCCTTGATCTCGGCGACTTTTGCTTTCAGCCTCGCTTCGGCATCACGAGCGGCGTCGTCTGCCGGGTCAGCAACCGGTGGCAATGGCTCGGCGTCAGCCGAACCCGAAGTTGCCCGGCCGGCAAGAGCACCAGCGGCGCCTCCAGCGGCAAAAGCGGCAGCGGCTTCACCGACCGTGGAGTCCAGGCCGGGGGCCTCGATGGCTGGTTCGACTTCAACCGCGGGTGCCGGCACGGCAACTGCCGGCTCGACCGGCGGCGCCAACGGAGTTCCGCCGACCGCAGCAGTGGCTGCCGAAAGCTCGTCGGGACCAGGGGTTGGTGAAGTGAAGACAGTGTCCGGCTCCTCGAATGCGGGCTGGACAACACCCACGGCTGGTGCCGTCTGGGTCGGACTGACCGGGGCGGGAATGGCACCTGAGCGGGCTACGGCTGCAGCCGCCTGCATCTGGTCGCGGGCTGACTGCTTTTCGGCTTCGACCGGATCCGCAGGAAGATTGGCGCTCAGTGGCAGGGTGCCGCGGCCGGACACGGCCTGACGCCCTTCGAGGCCAGCCTTGCGGCGCAGCCGCTCTTCTTCGCGAGACTGCTGGATCGCCGCCCGCTTGCGCCGACGCAGTTCCGAAGCTGATGGAACCGTCGCCGGAGCGCCGGCAGCGGCCGCCTTTGAAGCCTTGGCAGCTTTTGGTGCCTTCGGCGTCTTATTTCGGCCGCGCATGATGAAGATCCCGGCGAGGATCGCCGCCAGCACAACAATGCCGATGATGATGAACGGCGCGTTATCGGTGATGAAATCACTCACCTTGTCGAAGGTGCTCTTGCTGCCACTGGTATCCGAGGCCGCGGTCTCTCCCTGGAGCGCTGCAATCTGCTCGGGGGTCATGGAGAGCGGCGCTTCGTCAGTGGCTGAAGTATCGGTCGGGGTGACCGGCAGCGTCGTGCTGGTCGTGCCAGTAGCCGGTTCGTCGGCCGCGTAGGCAGAGATGGGTCCGGTCAGGCTCAGCGTGAGCAGGACCAGACAAAAGGCTGAAGTGATATTTCGGAATCTCTTACTCATTCGTTCCCATCCTCGCACTGTCGTAATAACTGCATGTAAACGGAGAATTCACTGGTTTCCATCTTGCCGCCATCGGCGGGCTCAGGAACGATACCGGCCCTTGAACTCCCGTTCCACATCGCGCTGTACATCGCGGTCGGCGATCTCTCGCCGCCGGTCCTTTCCTTCTTTCCCTTTGGCCAGGGCCAGTTCGACTTTCGCCTTCGATCCCTTGAAGTAGATTCTCGACGGAATCAGGGTCAGGCCCTTCTGTTGCGAGGTCCCGATCAGCCTTTCGATTTCGCCCCGATGGAGCAGCAGCTTGCGCGGGCGATCCGGTTCGTGATTGTTGATCGTAGCCGGTGCGTAGTGCGGGATGTGAAGATTTCGCAACCAGACTTCACCATCGTCGATGACCGCGTAAGAGTCACCCATCTGGGCGTTGCCCTGGCGTAATGCTTTCACTTCGGTTCCGAGCAGGGAGATGCCCGCCTCGAACTTCTCGATCAGTTCGAACTTCTGGCGTGCCCTCCGGTTGGTCGCGACGTCACCCGACGCCGGCGCCCGCTTTTTCTTGGTCTTCTTGCTCATGCCAGAACCAATTTAGCCCTCAGCCGGTTCGAGGTCGACCCGGCCGCGCGGGCAGTCGACTCTTTCGACGGTCACCTTGATTGGATCACCGAACCTGACGGCACGGCCATGCCGGTTGCCGATGAGCGCCGTCTCTTCCTGATTCAGGTCGAAATGGTCGCTGCGAATCTTCCGGACAGGTACAAATCCTTCGTATACGTCACCCAGCTTTCCACCGAAGGTTACGAATGCGCCGGCGCCGATCACACCGGACACTTCTCCTTCGAATTCGGCGTTTGGACCGTTCTCGAATAACTCTCGCTGAAGGAGGAATGCGGCACAGATATCGTCAGCATCGCGTTCCAGGCGGGTCGAAGCCCGCTCCTTGTCGGAGCAGTGAAGCGCCGCCATCGACACCGACCCGGAATCCGGAGCGGCCTCCCCCGCCCCCAGGTCGGCGAGCAGTCCACGGTGAACGATCAGGTCCGGATATCGCCGGATCGGTGAAGTGAAATGGGAATAGGCAGTGCTGCCAAGGCCGCCATGGCCAAGGTTCTTCTCTGAATAGCGGGCAGGTTTCAGAGAGCGCAGGATCAGGGATGCGTAGGCAACACGTCCGTGACCGCGTCTTTCGGCCTCTTTTGCGACCGAACGCGAAGCTTCCACCGCAATCTGTGCGGCCTGCGTCGGCCCCATGCCTTTGTAGCCGGGCGGTGCCGGAAGGTCGAGTGAAGCGAGCTGGTCGAGAAGGTGCTCGATCCGGTCGGGGTCCGGTAGCTCGTGGACCCGGTAGAGAGTCGGGGTGCCACGGTTCTCGAGCACGGTCGCAACCTGCTCGTTGGTCAGGACCATCAGCTGCTCGATCAG
>Ga0105048_10002506_pt1 | contig 29869 bp, 23 predicted proteins | sample MAT05_FD_78382 | JGI IMG/M metagenome (GOLD analysis project Ga0105048, IMG submission 78382) | Freshwater microbial communities from Lake Fryxell liftoff mats and glacier meltwater in Antarctica - MAT-05 | ecosystem: Environmental > Aquatic > Freshwater > Ice > Liftoff microbial mat | place... | reverse complement strand
TCTCAACCCCCAGTACCGCAAGGGGGAGATCATGTTGATCGAGGACCACATCAACTTGATGGGCGACAACCCGCTGATCGGCCCCAACGACGACCGCCTCGGCGAGCGCTTCCCGGATATGTGCCATGCCTATGACCGCGAATACCTGGAACTGTCGCGGCGCGTGGCCCGGGAAGAATGCATTCCGGCAACGCCCGGCGTGCTCGTATCCGTCTCGGGACCGAACCTGGAAACGCGGGCCGAGTACCGCTTCCTACGGCAATTCGGGGCGGACGTGGTCGGCATGTCAACGGTGCCGGAAGTGATCGTGGCCGTGCATGCCAAGATGCGCGTGATGGGCTTTTCGGTCATCACTGATATGTGCCTGCCCGACGCCCTGGAGCCCGTGAGCCTACAAGCCATCATTGCCATGGGCCAAGCGGGCGGCGAGAAATTGCGGGCGCTGGTGAAGAAGATCATTCCGCAGATATGAGGCGGACGCCCATCAGGCCGGCACATGGCCGGCCGGGGCGTCTTCATCGGCGGTGATGACGACAACGCCTTGCGGCGTGATCGCGATGGTGTGTTCGACGTGGACGCTTGGCAGGCCGTCTTTGGTCACGACAGTCCAGTGATCGCCCAGGGTGTCGACGGCTGCGCGGCCCATGTTGACCATCGGCTCGACCGCCAGCACCAAGCCCGGTTCCAGGCGAAAATCCGCCCGTTCCTTCAGGTCCTTGCTGATGTAATTGGGAACCTGCGGGTTCTCGTGCATCTCGCGGCCGATGCCATGGCCGACGTAATTCTCGACGACCGAAAAGCCCTGGCTCTCGGCATGCCGTTGCATGCGGGCGGCCACTTCAGACCACCAGCGCCGCCGGCCCATCTCGAAGATCGCCATCTGCAACACTTCTTCCGCCACACGCAACAAACGCAGCCGTTCCGCCCGCACCGTGCCGATCGGCACCGTGATGGCGGCGTCGGCACACCAGCCGTTGAGTTTGCAGGCGGTGTCGATCTTGATCAGGTCGCCTTCCTTGAGGACGCGGCTGCTGGGGATGCCGTGGACGACCTGCTCGTTGACGGAGATGCACGTGACGGCCGGGAAAACGACCTTCGTGCCTTCGTAGCCTTTGAAGAGCGGCAGTGCGCCGTGCTGGGCGTAGAGCGTCTCAACCGCGGCGTTGATGTCGACCGTCTTCGCGCCGGGAACGGCCATCTGCCGGCAGGTGCGCAGCGCCTGGGCGACGACCTTGCCCGCTTCACGCATCAGGCCAATTTCGCGGTTCGATTTCAGTTCGGGAGGGGACTGGATATTCTGGCGGAACACGAGCTAAGCCTACGCCTTCAGATGGTTTAAAAGGTTCGAGTAAATCGCTTCGACCGCGGCGAGAGCGGATACTTCCCGCAGCAAGCCCGCCTGGTGGTAGTGCCGAACGAGATCGTCCGTGCTGTCGTGGTAGACCTTCAAGCGAGCGCGGATGACTTCTTCGCGATCATCGGGGCGTTGGACCAGCGCGGCCCCGTCGCGATCGCAAAAACCCGCCCTTTTCGGCGCCCGATCCGCGAGATGATAAACCGCCCCGCAAACGGGGCAGACCCGCCGGCCCGCGATGCGCCGGACCACTTCGTCATCTTTGACCGTGAATTGAACCACGCCCGTCAGCGGCAACTTCTCCACATTCAGAAACTGTTCGAACCAGACGGCTTGCGAGATTGTTCGCGGGTAGCCGTCGAGGACGAATCGCTCTGGCCGGCGCTTACTCTGGAAGAGATCGGCCACCAAGTTGTTGACCAAGTCGTCGGGCACGAGTTGGCCTGCCTTGATGCAAGGCTCGGCCTGTTGGCCCGCGGGCGTGCCGTTTTTGATGGCTTCACGCAGGATGTCGCCCGTGCCGACATAACGCAGCCCCAACCGCTCGGTGAGCAGCTTCGCCTGCGTTCCTTTACCGCTTCCAGGAGGGCCGACCAGCACGAGACGCATGAAATTATCGCCAAGAGGGTATCGCACGGCAGGAGATCTCATCGCACCAGCCGACATCCTTCCTTCATAGTCGGGAGAGGGAGCATAGACAAGGTGACGCGGGGGAGTGATCGATTTTGCCTTCCCCCAGGATGCCGGAGGCGCGGATTAGACGCAGTGCAACGTTGGTTGTGAGCTCCTGAATGCCACCCATTGAACGGTGCGGACATACCACCTTGAGGGATTTCTACGGGGCGTGCTTCTCGATCAACCGGTACGGCACCGTGTTCGGCGTTTCGTCGGGCGGCTTTTCGTAGGGCAGCGACTTCAGGAACGAGACGAGATCGTCCTTCTGTTCTTGCGAAAGATGGCTGGTCTTGCCGTGCTGATCACGCGGGTTGAAGGTCGTGAGCACCTCCATTAGCGACGTTGCCTTGCCATGGTGCAAATACTGGGTGTTGCGATAGACGCCGAGGAGCGTCGGCGTGTCGTATTTCGGGCCGATTTTCTCGGTCAGGTCGTCGGCCCCGGTGCCGACGTCATGTAGATTGAAGGGCTTGGCAAGCCTGCTGTCGGAGAACATCGAGCCGCTGTGACAGCTGGCGCAGTTCGTCTCCTTGTTGAAGAAGATCGCCTTGCCCCGTTCCGCCTCGGCACTCATTTTTCCCGGTGCGGGTATGTGCGGCGAGAGGCGGAAATTAAAGGCGTTCGTGTAAATCGCGAGAGCGTCGAGATCCTTCGAGCGTTCCGCGCACTTCTCTTCGAGTTCAATGGGATAGAAGCCCGTCTTCGACTTCATCGGCCCGGGGATCAGCCCGCGAGCGCCCATCAGCTTGCCGCGGATCGTGTATTCAAAATCTTGCACCTCGTCGCGATCGGCCGACCAGTGCAACGGGTGGGTGTGGGCCAGACCCAAGAGAGGCGGCACGCGGCGCAGGCCCTCGCCGTTGTGCCAGGTGCGCCCGTCGGTCAATCCGTCCGGGTGACACGACGAACAGGAGATCCACTTGGCCCCAGAGAGCGTCGCGGTCTGGAAGAGCACCTTGCCGCGAACCCACTCGGGTGATTTCGGCGGCGGGCACATGATGATCGTCGCCTCGCGACGCCACGATTTGACGTCATGGATCGAGACCGCGAAATCGAGCGTGTTGTAGATGTAAAATTCCTTGCCGCTGGGGCTGACGCGGATCGCCCGCGGGTTCTTGCCGACCTTGAACGGCAGGCTGATGCGTTCCATCTCCGTGTAATCGTCGTCGATCACGGTCGAGACGTTGACGTCGTCTGTCCCCGCGTAGATTGTGAAGATCGTTTTGCCGTCGGGCGTCAGGGCCGTCTCCCACGGGTTGGCGGTGACGTAGACGCCGTTGTACGTGTCCATGGCGATCGACTTGCGACGTTTCTCGTCGGGTTTCTTCGGCGGGCGGATGTCACAGATGGTCAATTCCGGAAAGATGGCCCCACGGCCTTCGGTATGGGTGACGCGCGAGACGATGTGCGACAAATACGCCTTCGGCCGTTTCGGATGCAAGACGACATGCCGGCAGATGTTTTGCGTCTCGTGACCGGTCCAGGTGTCGACAATCTTGCCGGAGGTGATGTCGACGGCGGTCAGCTTGGCCTTGTAGAAATCGGTGACATAGAGGGTCTTTTCGTCGGGATCGATCGCCAGACCGCGTGACCATTCACCGCTCTTCATCGTGCGCAACACGGTTCGCGCGTCGATGTCGATCTCGCTGACCAGACCAGGATAATCGTGCGTTACGAACGCCCGCTTGCCGTCCCGCGTGACGACAATGCCGTACGGTTCGTTCTCGACCTCGAGCTTATGCAGTACCTTGCCGGCCACGGCATCAACGAAGACGACATGATCGTCGCCATGCAGTGTTACCAGTGCGAGCGGCCCGTCGCCGACCCACGAGACACCTTCCGGATGATGGCCCACCGGGATTTCGTGAACCGCCTTGCGGCCGACGAGATCAACGAATGTGACCGAATCGTTGTCGCGATTGGCGGCGATCAACCGCTTGCCGTCAGGCGAAACGTCAAGCAGGCTGTTCGACGTCCCGGCCTGTACGAGGCCGGCGGTAAGAAGCATCAGAAAGAGCACGCGCATGAAGTAAATTCTCCCGCTTTAGGCTCGCCGGGTGGACCCAGTCGACTTTTCGTTCCGGCAAACCGCTATCGCGGCTTCAGCGATCCGATGAGACGCAAGATATAGGGTTCCATCGAGTCGCTCAAAGGCTCCTTACACCAACCGATCGCGGCGATCAACTTGCTGCCCTGCTTCATCGTCGCGATGGCGTAGTACTGCTTCTGTTTTAGGTCGATGCTGTTCGTCACGACGTAGCTGGCCATGCTGCCGTCGGTCTTGGGGAAGGGCGTGCCGGAGGGCGGACGTTCGATTTTCTCGAAGGTGTACTTGGCGTTGAAGGTGTCTTCCTTTTCTTTCTTCTCGTTCAAATAGGCGCGGACGTCATCGACTCCTTCGCCTTTATCAAGAACCAGGACCACGGCATCGGCGACGATATCCGGCATGGCCTTCTTCAATTGCAACGGGTGCGGGCAGCGGAAGAGCATCGTGGCGTGGTCGTCGTTGGACTTCGGATCCAGCACGAATGTCACGAATTTCACAGGGCCTTTGGCGGCGTCGTCGTTCGGATCGATCGCTCGATGCCAGATGCGGTCGCCGTCTTCCAGTTGGTAGTCGCCATCCGGAACAAAGTGCGGGACGGCGGGCGGCACTTGTTCCTTCCAGGTATCACGCAAGGTCGCAAACTCGAAGGAATCACGCAACGAAGTCAAATGCCCTTTGGCGTCATCCCAGACGTCACGCGGCGAGAAGATGATCATCCAATAGCCGATGCCCTTGTTCGCGAAAGCGTGGATCTGCCCTTTCATCAGCGTTCCATCGTACTCGGCCTCGAACTCAAAACCGTTGACATCGATCTTGGCGATCTTGGCGACCTGGGCGGTCTTCTGCACGCTGGTGAAATTATTCTTCAGGATCTGTTCGAGTTCGATGTTGAGTTCGTTGGGGCTGGGGTTGCGAGCGCCACTGTCGAAGGTCTTGGCACGCACGCCGATCCACGATTGCGGCTCTTTGGAGCGCATGATGAAGGCATTCATGCCCAGTTTCTTGCGGAGATCCTGATCTTCGATCCAGCGCGTCTCAAATCGCAAGAAGCGGAAGTTGAAGTTCTGATCGACATAGTCCTTACCGACTTCGTCGTCCCCGAACCAGCGATTTCCTCTCATCGAGAAGAAAATGGTCGCCAGAATGCCAAGGAGCACGACCGAGATGCCGACAAGCATCAGCGCGGTGCTGCCCCTGCCGCCCTTGGAAGGGTAGTTTTGATTCCGCAGGCGGTTCGGGCGTTCCTCGCTCTTTCCTCCCTTGGGCCGCGACGACGACTTTTCCCGCGAACGTGGCGGCGGAGCGGTATCCTCGGCCTCCAAGCTCGTGGCATCGTTATCTTCATCGAACGGGTTCGCCTCCGCTTGCTGACGGCGGGCCGGCGGGCGAGTAGGAGCCTTGTTCGCCGAATCGCGGTAGGGGAAGCGAGTCCGGCAGATGGGGCAGGTCACCATCGCGGCCTCGGGCAACTGGCTAGCGTCGAATTGGTAGGTGCACGCGGGATTGGGGCAGGGGAAGAAGTTAGCCATGTCGGCCTCGCGGAGAGCAGGAGTTTCAAGGTTCGGTTATTGTATCAACCATCAGCCCGGCGATTCGATATACGCCAACGGCGTTTCCGATCGAATGTCGCCGACACACAAACCCCGCTTGCCATCCAGGAAGGCCAGCAAATCGGGAAGGAGATGTTCCTTGCGCCAACCGTGAGTCAGGTGCGACTCCTCCGGCGGCGGTTCTCCTCGAAAACGAGCACGGACGAGATGCTTGATATCAGAAGTCGTGGCGGCCAATCCAGGCGTAATCTGCTTGCGCGTGCAGATGTCCGCCAGCACGGCGCCCAGGAGGCTCGCGACCAGCGTCACCTGCGGCGGATCGTTCTCACGTTCGATCGCCTCCGGCCACTCGTCGGGCGCCAGGTTCCGGGCTCGTTGAAGCGCCTCGAGCACGGCAGGCGCGTCGTTCTTGTTCAGCCCGCGCAACGCGGCCATGTCGGCTTCCGTCTTTGGATTTCGCCGGGCCGCCTCGACGATCAAGTCATCGCGGAGGATGAAGCGCGATGGCCGATTGACGCGGAGCGCCTTCTCCTCGCGCCAGGCGAAGATTTCGCGGACGACGGCAAGACGTTTGCGATCGAGCCCGCCGATCCCCTTGAGTTTTCGCCACTTCTCGACGGCGGGACCTTCGACGACCGCGCGATGCTTGAACGCCGTCAATTCTTCTTCCAGCCAGGCCAGGCGATTGAGCTTCGCCAGCCGGCCTTGCAAATTCTTCCAGAGGGCGAGCAGGTGCCGCACATCGTCATAGGCGTAGCGGATCTGATCAGGTGTCAGCGGACGACGACGCCAATCGGTGAGCGTCTCCCCTTTCGAGAGACGCAGGCCGAGTACCTCCTGAATCAACGCGCCGTAGCCGAGCGGGTAGCCGAGCCCCAGCACGCCGGCGGCAATCTGGATGTCGAAGAGGCCTTGGGGAATCTCGTTGCAGGCGAAGTGGCAGAAGCGAATTTCCTCGCGCCCCGCGTGAACCACAACGGTCTTCTTGGGATCGGCCACGATTCGCCAGAATGCTTCCAGCGGACCGCACGAAAGCGGGTCAATCAGAATCAATCGGTCCGGGGTCGCCACCTGAACCAGGCAGAGATCGGGAATGTACGTCTGCTCGCCGATAAATTCCGTGTCGAAGCCGATGAGTGGGCACGTAGCCAAATGTTCGCAGCACTCGGCCAGGGCACTTGGTTCAGTGATGAAGTGTTCGTTCAAGTCGTCCATGATGGCGACAGTATATCAGGTGGGGACCGGATGTTCAGGCCAGCTTCGGTCGCTTCTGATGCCAGGCGGTCGCGTCCTGGTATGAGCGGGCAATGGCGAGCAACGTTTCTTCGCTCCAGACTTTGCCGGTGAACTGGATGCCGGTGGGCAAATCATTCTCGCCGAAGCCGTTGGGCACGGAGATGGCCGGCTGGCCGACGGAGTTTCCGGCCGAGATGACGCTGCCGGCCCCGCCCCCGAAACCGGGGTAGGACAGTTCAAAATTCCGGTCGATCGGGTTGGCGACCGTTGACCGGGACGGGGCGATCAGGGCATCGTACGGTTCGTAGGTCTCGGCCATCGCCTTCTTCATCTTGCCGCGAATGCGGAGTGCTTGCAGATAGTCGACCGCCGGGATGAGCAGATAGGCGTAACCGTTGATGCGATCGTTCTCGTTCTGCAACTCTTTCATTCTTCCGCTCTCGATCAAATCGCGGAAAGCACTGGCTCCCTCGGCCGCGACGATCGTCCCCACCGCTGATCCGAACGGCAGTTTCGGCAACGGCACTTCCTTCTCGGCAACATCGGCGAACGTTTTCAAGACCGCGACGGCATCGTTGAAGTTTTTTAGCACAGCCGGCATGACGCCCGTGCGCGCCCCTTCGAGGATGCCGATCTTGAAGCGTTTCTTCGGCAACTCGTTGGGGTGGTCGAATCGGCGATCAACACTGGTCGGATCCGCGGGATCGGCTCCGGCGATCGCCTGGAGAACGAGACCGCAACAGTCGGCGGAGCGGGCCATCGGCCCCAACTTGTCGAGCGACCAGCAGAGCGCCATGGCTCCGGATCGGCTGACGCGGCCATAGGTGGGGCGCAATCCGGAGACGCCGCAGTAGGCGGCCGGGGTGATGATCGAGCCTGAAGTTTCGGAACCAATCGCGAACGGCACGAGACCGGCGGCGACGGCCGCGCCCGGACCAGTTGACGATCCGCCCGACCAGAACTTGGTGTTCCAGGGCGTCAAGCCGGGGCCCGTGAACGAAGCGTCCGCATTGTTATAACCGAAGCCGCCGGCGAATTCGACCATCGCCAGCTTGGCACAAAGCACGGCCCCGGCGGCATGTAGTTTCTGGATGACGGTGGCGTCTTGATCGATGATCCGCTTCTTGAACGGGGCGGCGCCCCAGGTCGTCGGGATGCCTTTGGTGGCGAGCAGGTCTTTTACGCCGAAGGGGATGCCATGCAGAGGGCCTTTGTGCCGGCCCGCCTTGATCTCTTCCTCAGCCGCCTTCGCTTGCTGAAGGGCGAGTTCGCGCGTCACGGTAACGACCGCGCCAAGTTTGGGGCCGATGGTTTCAAGCCGGGTTAGACAGGCTTCGGTCAATTCAACGGGTGAAAGAGTGCGTTCGCGAATGCGCTTGGCCAGATCACGAATCGGCGCGAAGAGGATGTCGTCAGTGATCATGGAGCTTCCATTCAGGGAAGATCGGCGCGGAAGGCAGCGATCGGGTCATCGCCATTGTCGAGTTCGACGCGGTGGAGAAACGACGCGCTGGCCCGCTTGGCCAGGACGATTTCACGAAGATGGGTGATCTGATCGTCCGTGACATACTTGCCGAAGCGGAAGCGAATGATGGTGTCGATCGCGGAGGCGTAGTCATCGCTGGAAGGAGCGACCGCGGCCGCGGAAGAACCCGCGGCCGCAAAGATCGCCAGTGCTTGAGTAAACTCTCGACGAGTCGGAATCATCAACCGCTCCCAGATTAGTTCCCGTCTTTTTTCATTTCCGGAGCGGGCTGCAAGTTGCCATCAATGTAAACGCCAGCCCCGTATGCGGGCGGGGAAGGATTCTTCGGCAGCTTGTAGCCGATCATGGCCAGGAACTTACGGGCCTCGATCATCTGAACGCCCAGTGCCCCTGCCCGTTGTTTGATTTCAGCCAGTTTAATAATGGCCGCTTGAATCTGAGCCGTTTGCGGGCTGCCCTTATCGGTCGGCAGCGCGTCGAGCCGCGGATCGGGAGCGATGATCAGATATTTGGTGGCGAGCGACATGCCTCGACCATCGCGCTTCACGAACTCCATCGGCCGCATCCGCATGTATTCATCGACGATGACGCCTTGACGTTCCAGAACACGCATGAAGTCTTCGTTATTGTCGAGCCCGTCGCCGTCGAGATCGATGATACCGGCGAAAGCGACGCGGATTTCCTCGTCGGCCGTCCAGGCCAGATTGAAGATCTGATCACGAATTTGCACTGGGTTGCGGATCGGCTCGTTTTCGAACGTGATCTTGGCGCGAGCGGATTCCGGACCGGTGACCTCGACGACTTCGATGCCGGCCTTGACGTACGGATTGCCCTCGTAGGCAGGGCGATCGTTCTTGTAAGAGTCGCGAATGAGCGTCTTTTCTTTTTCCTCGAGCGCGAGCCAGGACACATCGGCACTGACAATAAGGAAGGTCACTTGAGGTTTGAGTCTCTTCGCGGAGCCGATGTTGATCGTCACGAAGCCGTTCTCTCCCTTGCTGAAGATGATGCCCTTCTTTTCTTCCTTGTTCAACGTGTCGACGCTGATGGCATTCGCCTTACCGCCCTTGGCGTCGCCTTCATACTTGGCGATCTTATCTTCGAGCTTGAGGATCTTGTCTCTCAATCCGGAGAGTTCATCGGTTTTAGCCAGCACGTCGGCGCCGAGCTTGGTGATGCGGTCGGCCGCCGTCTTGCCGTCGTTATTATGCCGTTGAGCAAGGCGCTGGAAGTCGGCATCAAGCATGGTGAACTTTTGCTTCTTCTCCATGTCGATCTTGGCGAGCGAATCGTTGAACGTCTTCTCGAAGGTGGTCTTGTCGTCTTTGTTTTCCGCAACTTGCTTCTCAAGAGCCTTGATGGCGGTTTCCAGCTCGTTCAATTTTGCGAGAGCCGCTTCCGCCTTTTTCTTGTGAACGGTGATCATTTCGGGCAACGTCATGACCGGTGCGACGTCAGGATCGGTGTCGACGAATTCTTGTGTCAGGCCTGTCTCGGCCGTCTTGTCCTTGATCTGTTGCGCGGTCATCGACAATAATCGCCAGGTGAAGGCAGAGACTTCTTTTTTGTGCGGGTCGGTCTTATCCGGCACCATGGGGATGTTGGCGTTCTTTTGCAGGCGGACCAGCATGTTCTCGTATTCTTCCCGAATCGGGGTGCGCAACGGCTCGAGTTCCTGAACAAGCAGGATACGATCGTCGGGCGTGTCCGCCCCGAGAGCGATGCGCAACATCACCTTGCGCACGCGTTCGTCGCGATACTTCACTTCCATGGCCTTGGCTGCATCCGCGGCCTTTTTGGCGTCGTTCTTGAACTGTTCCTGTTCGTTATAACCGAAGTATGCGAGAGTCCCCGCGATAAATGTGGCTAGCACGAAGAAAATCAGCGTGAGGATCAAGCCGATGTTCGCTCCGCCGCCCGATGCTTTTTTCTGCTTTTTTTTCTTCGCCATGCGAAATTCTCCGTTGGTCTCCGAGAATGGGGAACCAACCGGGCCGAATTGGATAGGTGGCTTAATCGATCAATCACCGGCCGATTCAAGATCGATGTTTCAATTTCATCCTAACCGAGCGCCCGGTGATGTCAACAGGAAAGGCAACGCGGACCCCGCGGGTTCCCCAGACTTTGCGACTCGCAAAGGTTAAAAGGAAAATCCGGATTCTTCCGGTCGAAACGATCCTGAGGGTTTTGACGTATGCCCACTCATCCGGTATGATGGAGTGTCAGAAAGGACACTTAGTCCCAATCTGAATTGAGACGCCTGACGGGAGCGGTTGGCGATTGCATTCTCGGACCTGCTGCAGGCTCTCAAGCGGTGTGCGGCGAATCTCGTTCGCCCGCCACTGGCGACGCACGACCGCAAGGCGCCGAGCACGCTTGTTGTCGCGGAACCGACACCGCCACTCGAGCCGCTCAGGCGAATCGTGCTTGCCGACGAAGTCAGCCGAACGTTGTTCGCGGAGTTCGCCCAACATCGGCAGGGCGATCGAGGCAAGGAAGAGATCGGCTGGGACCTACTGGGATTGCGGCGCGGTTCAGAAGCGGTAGTATTGGCAACATTGCCCGCCGGTACCAAACGCGATGCCGGTTCGTGCCATGTCCTTTTCGACGCGGAGACCCAGGGCTTTGCCAGCCGAGTGGTGCGCCAGGGTCATCGACAATTGACAATGCTCGGCGTCGTGCATACTCATCCTGGGAGTATGCGCCATCCGAGCAGCGGCGACTATCGCGGCGATGTGCAGTGGGTCGCGAATCTACGGGGCCAAGAAGGCATCTTTGGCATCGGCACGGCCGACGGTTCGCCGGATGGAGTGTCGCGGCAGCCCGAGGTTCATCGGCAATGCCTGGGCGAACTTGGTTTTTCGTGGTACGCCCTGGGCACGAACGATCGCAACTATCGGGCGATGCCGGTCGAAATGACACCAGGACCCGATTTGGCCTTGGCGCTCCGGCCGATTTGGGATGAACTGGAGTATCACGCGGCCCGACTTGATTGCCTCGCCCGGCAGTTGAACCGCGTAACCTTTGATGTCGTGATGGGTTCGCGGAAACAGGCCCTCGCGATGTCAATTCCGCTCGCGGATGGGACGCGTTCCCTCCGCGTGCTCATGGAAGGCCGCGAAATTCGCTACTTGGTCGTCACCCCGGATGGGCCCTTGGCGGCCGACTATCGTGACGATCGGATTGATCATGCCGTGTTCGTCTTGTTGGCCGAATTAACGGTTTGAGGTAGGACGGGCCGTGTGGTCCGTCATCCAACGGGGAGGAAGCTGTCATGGATTTTCGACCTTTGAATGAGCTGGAACGCAAAGAACTAGTCTCCGCACTTCGCGGTAACGCCGAGCAAGGCCGAGCGATCCTGCTCGACCGGCGCGACACCACCTTCGCGGGATCAACTGACGAGGTGCCCGACGACGAAGTCATCAGCGCCATTCGCTCGGTTCCGTGTCACTATTGAGGAAGCGGGAATTCGGAGTCAATCTAGCCATGAATTCGAATTCCACGTTTCGAGTGATGCGCAATGGGCCTACTTGATTCCGAGACCGGCAAGCGCCGATTGCTGTGCGTTGAACTGCCCGCGATCGAGCGCTACAATGAAGGGCGTGACGCCACGTTCCAGATCCAGGTGACGAGGCTGGGCGGCGCTCTCGTTTTGCGGTATCGGCTCAAGCCGGGCCACAATGTCTATCAAATCGAAACCAGGCTGCCGGCCAGTTACCCGATCGTGCCTCCCGAGACACGCGTCGTGACTCCACTACGGCATTGCCCGCATTTGCTGGAAGGGCAGACTCTCTGCCTGTGGCGGCAAGGCTCCACGCGTGAATCGAGCCGTTGGGACCCCGCGAAGTTCACCAGCGTCTTCGCCGTTCTGTCGGCCTGGCGCTGGTTGGCCTGTTACGAGATCTGGCACGAAACCGGCGACTGGCCGCTGCCGGAAGCAAAGTAAATCAAGATTCATCGTTTTGCTGTGAACACACCATGTCCCATCTCTTCCAGGTCGGCGTCGGTTCCGGGGGCATGGTCGTCCTCGATCTGGTCGCGCGTGACGAACGGGTCAAGACGATCACTTTGGTCGACCCCGATGAGTACAAACTGCACAACATCGCACGGCACTTTTTCTCCACCACAGATGTCGGTAGAAAGAAAGTGGATCTGGCGGCACGCTGGGTGCGCGACTTTCGCCCGGATGTGACCATCCACAAACTCGCGGTCGATCTCACCGATTCAACCCAACAGGCCCAACTAGAAGAGATAGTGCGGAGTGCCGACTACGGCATCTGCGCAGTCGACGTGGAACCCGCTAAGTTTCACTTCGATATGCTCATGCGGAAATTCAACAAACCGTGGGCGCTCGGCGAGGTGCTCTCGGGCGGCATCGGCGGTTGGGTGCATCGTTTCGCCCCCGGTCAGGCGTGCTATGGTTGTGTGGCCAGCCACCTTCAACGGGCGATCGTGACGGGCACGACGCCGCAGCCCGATTACTCGAATCCCCAGGGGATGGCCGAGACGCGCATCCCGGCCACGAAGGCCGCGATCAGCGCGATCGCCTCGCTGCACGCCCTCGCGGTACTCGATGGGCTCGACGGAACGGATCCCGGCTTCACGAGCATGTTGTTGCCTTTGCGGAAAGTCGAAGGGATCTTCGACGCCGCGTATAAGCCGTACCGTTTCAAGATCGCTCGAAATCCAGAGTGTCTCATCTGCGGGGCGAGCCTGTCGGCCGTTCCCGCGGGGGAGGACCTCGATGTGGCGTTGCATCAGGCGCTGGCGCGACTGGGCCATGAATGAAATCGTGACCCCTCACCGAATCACCTCGCAGCCACGGTCGATGTACTGTAGCAGCGAGAAGGCTGGCCTTGTCCTCCAGAATCAACCGATTCCTTGGGGCGCCGAGGCTGTGCTTGTTGAAGCTCTTCTGAAGCTGCCGAACGCGGCGCGGAAGAAGGGCGACTTCTCACTGCGCCTACCGGGACAAGACCCGATCCCCGCTGAGTCGATCCGCAAGGACGACGCCACCGACCGGCACCGCCTCTTCTTCCGTTTCCCTCCGCCGGCCGCTTCGGTGACCGGCGAACTTCTCTGGCGAACGCATTCCCTCGGCAAGATCGATCTCGCAGTCCTCGGATCCGAAGAGTTCATCCAGGATCTGCGCATCCACCTGCCGACACTCTTCGTATCGGTCGGCGGCAAGAGCGTCGCCGCTCAGGCATTCGTCGCCAGCCAATGCAAGGGGTTGGCCGCCACGGCCGTCGTGAAGAGTTCCACCGGTCTGGCGCCTTTACTTGATCTCGATCTGAAAGTCGCGTTCCGCTGGGACCGCGACGGAGTCGTCGACGAAGTGCGAGTGCCCTTGGTCGTTTCGCAACTGGCAGGGCGCGAAGCACTCGTCAGCGTCACGCCGACGAACTGGCCGAAGCGTTCGGGAGATTGGTCGATCGCGTGGATAGTTGGCGAACAGACGCTCGCCCAGCAGCGCGTGAAGGCTCTTTCGCCCAAAGTGTTCACCGATTCGTTGCGCATCGTCGATACGCGTTTCGTCATCGAAGGCGAGAAATCCGGCCTGCGGATCGTTCGTCATTTGCCGCCGCTCGGCGAGTTGCGCCGAGCCGGTCCGTGCTTTCTCGTGAGCAGCCGCGAGGCGGGAGTCGCGGGGGTTGTCCACTTCGAAGTGAACGCCCAGGTCCCGGATGCCGTGCAGACCCCGGCCGTACTTGAGCAAACCGTCCTGGTGACGGACGGCCCCACACTCGTTTCACCGGGCATGCTCGACGTCGCGGATTTGGCCCAGATCGCCGGATTCGAATTGCGTCATCAGAATCGGATACTCGGCTGCCTACCTCTGTGCCCCGTACCGCACGCCACAATCACGGGCGAAGGCGGCTTCAAGCCACCCAGCGACTTCCTCTGGAACCCGACGGCCGAGGAGGAGTTGCTTGAGAAATTGACGAAGTTGATGGATGTGGATAGGGGGCGGGGGTGAGGTGTATCGCTCCACGCGCTCCGCTGCGTAATGCCTCCGCGTCCCAGCTAATGGAAGATCCTAACTCTCTCTCCCCTTCTTCTTCCCCTTCTCCTCGTACACGTCCGGGAGAATGTTCGCTTGCATCGGCGGAAGGTTGAGATCCTCGTCGCTATCGTCTTCGTCTTTGACCTCGTCGCTGGTTCGCTTCAGCATATTCTGAATGTCGTCGACGCTCATCTGCTGCGTATATTCGTGGGGGCTGACCGCTTCGTGGGCTTCTTCAGTAAATTTGACCTTGAAACGCAGGCTGGCGATGTTGAGTTGATCGTTCGGCAAGATGGCGGCCCGGCGGACACGCTGACCGTTGACGCGCGTGCCGTTCGTGCTGCCCAGGTCGCGCAGGAGCAACAGCCCGTCAGTCCGGACGAGAATACAGTGCTGTTTCGAGATGCTCTTGTGGTCGAGCATGATGTCGCAATCTTCCTTGCGGCCGACGAGCATCAAGTCCTTTGAAATCTCGATGGCCGTACCGCCATCCAGGGGCATGAGTTGGACGTGCATGAAAAACCACCCTTAACTTGCGAATCGACGACACGTTCAAATTACCACGACGGCGGAGGGAACCCAACAGAAAAGGAGCGGCCGGGAAAGAATTTCACTCGCGGATTGACTCGACCCTACTATCTGACGACAATACAAAAACTTGACCCACCCGACGCCCGTTCACCTACCCGCGAAAACACCTGGAGCGATTCATGTTCCGCGCTCTCTCCCTGGGCTGCTTGATCTTCGGCCTCTTGGAAGCGCCGGCCGACGCCGCCGACCCAAAGCCGATCCGCGCCCTGCTCATCACCGGCGGTTGCTGCCACGACTACGAGATGCAGAAACTCATCATCTCGGAAGGAACCGCGGCCCGCGCCCACATCGAGTGGGTCGTCGTCCTTCAGGGCGGCACCACGACCAACACCAAAATCCCCCTGCACGAGAAAGAAGACTGGGCCAAGGGCTTCGACATCGTCGTCCACAACGAATGCTTCGCGGCCGTGACCGATCCGGCCTGGGTCGAACGGATCCTCAAGCCGCACCGCGATGGGCTGCCAGGCGTCGTCATCCACTGTGCCATGCACTGCTACCGCGACAAGACGGACGAATGGTTCAAGTTCGTCGGCGTCACCTCGCACCGGCACGGGGCCAAGTACCCGTTTGATGTCATGAACGTGGATAAAGAGAGCCCGATCATGAAGGGCTTCGGCGAAAAGTGGGCCACGCCCGATGGCGAACTCTACCAGATCGAAAAGGTTGGCGAGCACTGCAAGCCGCTCGCCACCGCCGTCAGCAAGGAAACCAAGAAGGCCGAGACATGTGTCTGGACGAATCAGTTCGGCAAAGGCCGCGTCTTCGGCACCACCATCGGCCATCACAATAGCGAAATGGCCGACCCGGTGTTCCTCAACATGCTCACCCGCGGCATCCTCTGGGCGACCGGCAAGGATGAAACGTATCTGAAGCCGTTCGACCCGAAGACGACCAAGTTCCGCTGGGAAGTGCAGGCGAAGAAAGAAATTCCGACCACGCCGCCCAACAAGCTGCCGAGCCCGCCTGAGAAGAAGTAGTTAGTCGAACTCTAACGATGGCATCAGGCGAGCATCGAGCCGTAAGGCCGACGTGTTTCCAACTCCACGTCGGGCCTGCGCCTTGACGCTCGCCTTTCGACAAGGGAACCCCGCATGCGTTTCGTTCTTGCTGCTCTCGCTCTCACCGTGGCGTCTTCTGCCACTCAGGCGGCGGATGCTCATCCGATCATCGCCGGCTTCGAACGCTTTTACACGGGCGAGAAGCCGGATCTCGTTGCGGGCGGCCGACTCCTGCTGGGCGAATTGAATTGCACCAGTTGCCACGCGGCCGAGGACGTGGCGGCGAAGAAGCAGGCCCCGAACCTCGACGGCATCATGGGCCGGGTTCGGGCGTCGTACCTGAAGAAATACCTGAGCGACCCGCATGCCGTGAAACCAGGCGGCACCATGCCGAGCCTCTTCGCGGGCGATCCGGAGAAGGACGCCAAGGTTGAAGCTCTCGTCCAATTTCTGTCGGTCACCGGTGCCTTGAAGCAGGAGAAACCGGACGTCAAGGCCGCGATCATCGGCCGCGATCTCTACACGAAGATCGGCTGTGTCGCCTGCCATGGCCCGCGTGACGGCAACGGCCTGCCCGAGAAAAACCTCCCCGCGTACATCGTGCCCCTCGGCGATCTGAAGGCGAAGTATTCGATCACGGGCCTGTCGGAATTTCTCGACAACCCCCTTCATGTGCGGCCTTCCGGCCGCATGCCGCATCTTCTGGGCACCCCTTCAACAGGAAAGAAGGACGGCAAGGATTCACGCGATTTGGCCAACTATCTGCTGCAAGGGGTGAAAGTCAGCATCCCCCAGGGAATCGGTTCAACCAGTTACTCGTACTTCGAAGGATCATGGAAGACGTTGCCTGATTTCAGCAAGATGAAGGCGAAGGCAACCGGCACGGGTCCAGCCTTCGATCTCGGCTCCGCCAAGCGGGGGACCGAATACGGCCTTCGTTTCGAAGGCTACGTCAAGATGAAGGCGGCTGGCGAGTACACCTTTACACTCTCGAGCGACGACGGCAGCCGGCTCTTTATCGACGGGAAGAAAGTGATCGACAACGACGGAGTCCATGCGTTGAAATCGGTGAGCGCCACACCCACTTTGCGTAAGGATGACGCTCATCACATTGTCGTCGAATTCTTCAACGCTGCAGCCGGCGCGGACCTGACCGTTGAGATCGAAGGACGCGGCCTGGCCCGACAACCGCTCGGGGCGCACATCGCCGCCACGGTCGCTCAACTCGACGCAAAACCCGAAGAAAAGAAGGCTGAATCTGAAGACGGCTTCGAACTGAAACCGGACCTCATCGCCAAGGGCAGGCTCCTCTTCTCGAACGTGGGCTGCGCGAACTGCCATCAACTGACGATCGACAAGAAGCCGATCGTACCGATTCTGAAGGCAATGCCGCTCGCCTCCCTCAAAGTCACGGGCGGCTGCCTCGCCGAACCGCCGGCAAAGGGCACACCTGATTATGACCTCAACGAACGCCAGCGAGCCGCCCTCGCCGCGTTCATCCCGTCGTCGGTTGACAAGCAGATTGATTCGGCCGCGGTCATCGGCCGCACCATGACCGTGCTCAACTGTTACGCCTGCCACGCGCGTGACAAGATCGGCGGCCCGACCGAGGAGATGAACAAGTTCTTCCTGACCGTGCAGCCCGAGATGGGCGATGAGGGACGCGTTCCCCCCACGCTGGATGGCGTCGGGGCCAAGCTAAATGTCGCCTACTTTAAGAACATTCTTGACAAAGGCGCCCACGACCGACCCTACATGCACACACGCATGCCGGGCTTCGGCGCCGCCAACATCGCGCATCTGCAACCGCTCTTCGCGAGCCTCGATAAAGTCCCAGTCGTCGACGAAGTGTCCTTCGAAGCCCCGGACGCTAAAGTCAAGGCTGCCGCTCGCCATCTCGTCGGCGACCAAGCCCTCTCCTGCATCAAGTGCCACACGTTCAACGGCGTGAAGGCCGAGGGCATCCAGGGCATCGACATGACCGTGATGCCGAAGCGGATCAACCGCGACTGGTTCCACTTCTACATGCTCGACCCCCAGAAGTACCGGCCCGGCACGCGCATGCCGAGCGCCTTCGTCAACGGCATGAGCCCGCTGCCGATGCTCCTGGACGGCAAGGCCGCCACGCAGATCGAATCGATCTGGGTCTACCTGAAACAGGGCGGCAGCGCGGCTCTCCCGCTCGGCATGGGCAAGAAGTCGATCCCGCTGAAACCGATTACCGAGGCGATCATCTACCGCAACTTCATCCAGGGCGCGGGGGCGCGGGCGATTGGCGTCGGCTATCCGGAGAAGATGAGCATTGCCTTCGACGCCAACGACATGCGTCTGGCCCTGATCTGGCAGGGAGCGTTCATCGACGCGGCCAAGCACTGGGAAGGCCGTGGCCCAGGCTTCGAAGGTCCGCTGGGCGACAATGTACTCTCCTTCCCAGCGGGAGCCGAGTTCGCCGTGCTGGCCACGCCCGCGACCGAATGGCCCAAGACGCCGCCGAAGGAACAGGGTTTCAAATTCATCGGCTACCGCCTCACACCGGACGAACGGCCGACTTTCGACTATTCCCTTAACGGGGTGAAGATCGAAGACTTCCCCAATCCGTCGAAGGTTGGCAAGGATCCCTCCCTGAAGCGAACATTCACGCTCACCTCCACGGGGTCGTCCGACGCCCTCTATTTCCGTGCGGCCGTGGGAACCAAGATTGAGGCACTCGACGGGGGCTGGTACAAAATCGATGGCTGGAAGATGAAACTGGATGCGGCCGGGACCGCCAAGATCCGCGAATCCGGCAAAAAGAGCGAACTGCTTTTGCCCGTGACGTTCAAGGACGGCAAGGCGACGATCGTGCAGGAATTTGTGTGGTAGACCCCGTGAAGCCGCGACTCGGAGGGTTTCCGGAGAGGAGCGTTGGGCAGGCCGTGAGAAACGGCAGTTCCACACTAGCATCGAGCAAGACGTCTCTCCGTGAGTACGGCCTGCACAGTGGCGACCATATGTCGCGTGAGGAATTTCACCGAATTTACGAGGCGATGCCGGAAGATTTCAAGGCGGAACTAATTGGAGGAATCGTTTACGTGGCATCACCGCTCAAAATCCGCCATGGAAACAACCACGCTCCCTTGTCGACCGTCTTTTACGCCTATGAAGACTCGACTAAAGGCGTTGAGATGGGCGACAATGCGACCGTTATTTTGGGAAATGATGCCGAGGCGCAACCGGATTTGTATCTCAGAGTGCTACCCGAATTTGGTGGGCAGTCCGAGACGTCGGCGAAGGACTATATCGAGGGAGCGCCGGAACTGGTTGCCGAGATTGCCCTCAGCAGTCATTCGATCGATCTTCACTCGAAACGTTTGGACTACGCCCGTCATGGCGTACTCGAGTATCTGGTTTTCGATTTACAGCAGAAACGGCTCCGCTGGTTCGATCTGAAGAAGAATCGCGAACTGGAGATCGACGAGGACGGCATTTGTCGCGTTCGAACTTTTCCAGGTCTCTGGATTCACGAAGCGGCTCTGCTGAAACGTAACCACAAGCGTTTGATGAGGACGTTGAAGAAGGGGCTGGCATCCGACGAACACTCTGCGTTTGTGACGCGGCTGAAGAACGCTACAACGAAGACGCGTAAACGGGGCAAATGACCCACGCGAAACAAGTTAATTCTTGATTGCAAGATAATCAGACAAGGAATGATTGATATGACTCGAATCTGGCAATACTCGTTAATGGCGGTCTTGCTCCTCGCGGCCCCCGCCTTCGCCCAGAAGAAGGAAACCCCCAAGGCTCCGAACGAGGACGACTACTACAAGCTCCTGCGCTACGAGATCCCCGAGGGCGAGGTGCTGGACGCCGGGGCCATCGAGATCATGGCCGACGGTAAAGTCGCCGTCGGCACGCGCCGCGGCGAGATCTGGATGATCGACAACGCCTACACCGACGATCCCAAGCAGGCCAAGTTCACCCGCTTTGCTCACGGTATGCACGAGATCCTCGGCCTGGCCCAGAAGGACGGCTGGCTCTACGTCACGCAGCGGCCCGACCTTAGCCGGATCAAGGACACCAACAACGACGGCAAGGCCGACGTATTCGAAGTCGTCACCGACGGCTGGGAGATCAACGGCGACTATCACGAGTACGCCTTCGGCAGCCGGTTCGACAAGGATGGCAACATCTGGATCGTGCTCTGCCTCACGGGGTCGTTCAATAGCACTCACAAATACCGCGGCTGGGGCGGCAAAGTTGGCACCGACGGCAAGTTTATCCCGACCACCAGCGGTGTCCGTTCGCCAGGAGGCATCGGTTTCGATTCCGAGGGGAACGTCTTTTACACCGACAATCAAGGCCCCTGGAACGGCTCCTGCTCGCTGAAGCATCTGCCCGTTGGCGGCTTCGTCGGCCATCCCGATAGTTTCAAGTGGTACACCGATAAAGACGCGAAGTATCTGGGCGCCGCCCCGGCCGTTCCCAAGAGCGGCAGCCGGATCATGGCCGAGGCCAAGAAGATTCCGCAACTTTATCCGCCCTCGGTCATCTTCCCCTACGGCCGCATGGGCCAGTCCGCTTCGGGTGTCGATGTCGATCTCTCGAACGGCAAGTTCGGTCCGTTCAACAAACAACTCTTCGTCGGCGATCAGACGCATAGCACGGTCATGCGTGTCTTCATGGAGAAGGTCGGCGACCACTGGCAGGGTGCTTGTTTCCCCTTCCGCTCCGGCTTCGGTTCGGGAAACGTGCCGGTACGCTTCGGCAAGGATGGCTCGATGATCGTCGGCGGCACCAGCCGCGGCTGGGGCTCGCGCGGCAACAAACCGTTCGCCGTCGAGCGCCTCGCCTGGACCGGCAAGACGCCGTTCGAGATTCACGAGATGCACGCCAAGCCGGACGGCTTCGAGATCACCTTCACCAAGCCCGCCGATCCGGTCACCGCTGCTGCTGCCGGGTCGTATAAGCTCAACACGTTCTGCTACATCTACCAGGCATCTTACGGCAGCCCGGTCGTCGATGAGACAGTCGCGAAGATCACGAAAGTTGACGTGGCCAAGGACGGCAAGAGCGCCCGCCTCTACGTCGAAGGCTTGCAGGAAGGGCACATCCACGAGCTGACTTCCGCCGGCGTGCTCTCGACCGAGGGCGAGAAACTCCTGCATCCGCAGGCGTTCTACACGCTTAACTACATTCCCGCGAAGTGATCGAACTCTTCAGGCTTTCAAAAGGGTGAAACGTCGATGAACATCCGATTGGCCGCGCTCTCGCTCGTTCTTGCCGCCGCTTGCGGCGTCGCCGCTCAAGACCGGCCGTTGGCTCCCTCCGAAGCTCCCAAAGCCATGAAACTTCCCGAGGGGTTCAAGGCAACCTTGTTTGCTGGCGAGCCCGACGTCGTCCAGCCGATCGCGGGCTCCTTCGACGACCGCGGCCGGCTCTGGGTCGTCGAGTGTCTCTCCTACCCCAAGTGGTCCGACAAGCCGGAAGGCAACGACCGCGTCATCATGTTCGATGACACCGACGGCGACGGAACCTTCGACAAGCGCACCGTTGTGTTCGACAAGGGAGCCAATCTCTCCGGCATCGAACTCGGCTTCGGCGGTATCTGGCTCTGCTCGATCCCGAATCTTCTCTTCATTCCGTGCGACATCAACGCCGACGTGCCCAAGATCGGCAAACCGGAAGTCGTTCTTGATGGCTGGAGCCTCAAGTGCCGGCATAACGTCGTCAACGGTCTGCTCTGGGGACCCGACGGCTGGCTCTACGGCTGCAACGGCATCGTCGACACCTCGAAGGTCGGCAAGCCGGGAACGCCCGATGCCGACCGCATCCCGATGAATTGCGGCGTCTGGCGCTATCACCCGACGCGCCGGATCTTTGAACAGTTCGCTCATGGCACCACCAATCCGTTCGGCCTCGATTTCGACGATTTCGGCGAATGTCTCATGACTAATTGCGTCATCGGCCATCTCTGGCACGTGCAGCCGAACGCCCATTTCGAACGCATGTATGGTCAGGATCTCAACCCGAACACCTACGCGCTCATGCCGCAATGTGCCGACCATATCCACTGGGGCGGGGGTCACTGGACTCAGTCGCGCGGCGGCAAGGGCGTTCATAGCGAGGCCGGCGGCGGTCACGCTCATGTCGGCTGCATGGTCTACTTGGGCGAGAACTGGCCCGCGACCTACCGCAACGGCGTCTTCATGCTCAACCTGCACGGCAGCCGCATGAATCACGATCGCCTGGTGCGCTCGGGCTCGGGGTACGTGGCCAAGCACGAACCGGACTTCATGCTGGCGAATGACCCCTGGTTCCGCGGCATCTTCGTCAAGCAGGGTCCCGATGGCGGCGTCTTTGTCTCCGACTGGACCGACACCGGCGAGTGCCACAATTATGAGAAGGTCGACCCCAGCAACGGCCGTCTCTACAAGATCACCTATGGCAAGACGAAACCCTGGAGCGGCAATCTCGCCGGCCTCAAAGACCTCGAACTCGCCAAGCTGCAAGGGTCCGATAACGAGTGGCTCGTCCGCCACGCCCGCCGCCTGCTGCAGGAACGAGTCATCACAGGACGGCTGGCCGATGACGCCGCGAAAGAAATGCGTTCCCTTCTTGCGAATGAGCGTGTCGAGAAGAAACTACGCGGCCTGTGGGCACTGTATGTCACTGGCGAACTGGACGTCGCCACCTTGGCGGCGCAGATTGACAAGAGTCGTGATGACATGGTGCGTGCCTGGGCGATTCGTCTGGCCGTCAACTCCCGCGCTCCCGATGCGTCGATTCTTAATTTGATGCAACAGCTGGCCGAGAAAGACCCGTCGACTTTCGTGAAGCGGATCATCGCGGCGTCATTGCCGCGCGTGCCCGTCGAGCAGCGTTGGCCAATCGCCATGAAACTGGTGCGGAACGCGATCGAGCCGGATGATGTGCCCGGCCAATTGATGGCCTGGTACGGACTGGAAGCTCTGCCCGCCGCCGACCCCGCTCGAGGCGTCAAACTCCTGGCGGATGCGAAGGTCCCAGTCGTTCAGGAGTTTATCACGCGCCGGCTGGTCACATTGCCCGACGGCAAGCCGCTCGCTCAACTTGAACCGATCTTGAACTTGCTCGCGGCACGGCCGGCCGATGCAGCCTCGCTGCCGATCCTCAAGGGGATTCAAGACGCCTTGCTCGGTCGACGGCAACTCGAAGCCCCGCCCGCCTGGGCGCCGGCCTACGCCAACCTGATGAAGAGCACGTTGCCTGATGTTCGCGACCGGGCCGCCAAGCTGGCGGTCATCTTCGGCGACGCGGCCGCCATCGCTTCCTTGCAAAAACTCGTCAGCGATCGGGGCACAACCACCTCGAAGCGTTACGACGCCCTCCAGGCGCTGATGATCCGGCAAACCCCCGATCTGCAAGCTCTCTTGCGCGATCTGCTCGACGACAACGCCATGCGCGGTTCGGCGATTCGTGCCCTGGCCGCGTTCAAGAACGATGAGACGCCCAAGACGCTGCTGGCTATTTATCCGAAGCTCTCGACGAGTGAAAAGACGGATGTGGTGCAGACGCTCGCCTCACGGCCGGCGTGGGCTCTCGCCTTGCTCAATGCGATCGACGGCAAACAGATCCCGCGCGACGACGTTTCCGTCTTCACCGCCCGGCAGATTCAGGGGTTGAAGGACAAGAAAGTGCAGGAACGTCTCACGCTTGTCTGGGGTCAGATCAAACCCGCCTCGAAAGAGAAAGTAGAACTGATCGCCAAGTACAAGACGGTCCTGACGGCCGAGTATTTGAAGTCCGCCGATCTCGTCCATGGCCGAGTCGTCTTCGTCAAGAATTGCGTCGCCTGTCACCGCCTGTACGATGATGGCGGCAACATCGGCCCGGCTCTGACCGGTGCCCAGCGTCATAACCTCGACTACGTGCTCGAAAACATGATCGACCCCAGCGCCGTCGTTTCCCGCGATTATCAAATGACGAAAATCGAAACGCTAAGTGGCCGAACAATCACCGGCATCGTCAAGCAAGAGACCGAGAAAGCCGTCACCGTGCAGACACCGAATGAGGTCATCATTCTGCCGAAAGACGAGATTGAAACCCGCACCCAGTCGCCGCTCTCGATGATGCCGGAAGGCGTGCTGGATAAATTGTCCGCGGTCGAACTCCGTGACCTGGTGGCCTACCTGGCCAGCAAGGACCAGGTGCCGCTGCCGAAGGGGCCATGAGTGACGACATTCTTTTCCAGCGACAAAAGGATCTCCCATGTGGAAGTGCGTCAAATGCCGCGAAAAGGTTGACGACAATTTCGAAGTCTGCTGGAACTGCGGCACATCTCGCGATGGCGTCGAAGATCCGAGTTTCCGCAAGGCCGACGACGCCGCTGTTGCCTCTGACGCTGTAGCGCCTCAGGCGCCGATCGACTCGCAAGCGGACGAGCCGGAGAAGAACCCGATCTACTGCGTTCGCTGCGACCGCGTGCTCGACTTTGTCGGCACGAAGAAGTTCCACGAAGGCACGCAAGCCTGGAGCTTCCTTTTTGGCGACCTGGGTGAATTATTCGTCAACCGCGAGCATTTCGACGTTTACATGTGTCCGAGGTGCGGCCGCGTGGAACTATTTGTCGATGGGGTCGGTGAGCAATTTCGGCCCCATTGATTCTAGGGTTCCAACTTCGTTTCGGGCTCGTCGCGGAATGCGTAAAAAAATCGGGAGCCGACGGCTCCCGCTTCGATCGATCCAAATGTCATCTCAATTACGCCAACAGTTCCTTGACCACTCGGCCGTGGATGTCCGTCAGGCTGTAATCACGGCCGCCGTAGCGGTAGACCAGTTTCTGGTGATCGAGGCCGAACAGGTGGAGCAGCGTGGCGTGTAGGTCGTGGTGGTGGACCGGGTTGTCGACGGCCTTGGCGCCCGTTTCATCGGTGGAGCCGACTCGTTGACCACCCTTGATGCCGGCGCCGGCCATCCACATGCTGAATCCCGAGGCGTTGTGATTGCGGCCGTCGCCGCCCTGGCCCTTCGGCGTGCGGCCGAATTCGCCGCCCCACATGACGATCGTGTCCTTCAGCAGGCCGCGTTCCTTGAGATCGGTCAGCAACGCGCCGATCGGCTGATCGATCTGGCCGGCCAGTGTGCTGACGCGACTCTTGAGGCCGCCGTGGGTGTCCCAACTGCCGTGGCCGAGCTCGATGAAGCGGACGCCCGCTTCGACGAGACGACGGGCCATGAGGCATTGCCGGCCGAAGTTGTCCGTGCTGCCGCCGCCGCCTTTGGCTTCCGCGACTTCGGCCTTGCGGGCCGCGTTGGGGCCGTTCTTGCCGTTGATGCCGTACATTTCCAGCGTCTTGGGCGATTCCTTCGAGAAGTCGAGCGCTTCGGGCAGGGCCTTCTGCATGCGGAAGCCGAGTTCGAAGGAATTGATCACGCCTTCAACGGCCGGGTCGACGGCGTTGCGGGCGATCAGGTCCTGGTTCAATTCATTCATCAGGTCGAGTTGCCGGCGCTGGGCCGAGTCGGCGAGGTAGGGTTTGATGTTGCCGATGGAGGCGCCGGCCAGCGATTGCCCCTGTTCGCCGATGCGGGTCGCTTGATAGGAGGCCGGGAGGAATGCGTTGCCGTAATTCTGAGCGCCGCCCAGATTGCCTGGCGGGTTGATCGTGACGAACCCGGGCAGGTTCTGGTTTTCCGAGCCGAGGCCGTACATGAGCCACGAGCCAAGCGACGGGCGGGTGAAGCGGAATTCGCCCGTGTGCAGCATGAGGAACGATTGCGGATGGTTGGGCACGTTCGTGTGCATGCTGTTAATGATGGCCAGGTCGTCGGCGTGCTTGGCCACGTTCGGGAAGACTTCGGAGATCATCAGCCCGCTCTTGCCGGACGGCTTGAACTCGAAGGGTGACGCGAGCATGCCCTTGGAGTCGTCGTTGCCCTTCTTGAGCAGCGGCTTGTAGTCAAAGGTATCAAGGTGCGTCGGGCCGCCTTGCATACACAGGAAGATGATGTGCTTCGCCTTGGGGGCGAAATGCGGGGCCTTGAGGGCCATCGGGTTCGCAACGGCCGCGGCAGCTTGCTGCTGGGCCATGCTGGCGAAGGCCATGTAGCCGAATCCGCAGGAGGATGCCTGCAAAGCCTGCCGGCGAGTGAAGAGATTCGAGGTCATGAGAAATCGCTCCGTGGGTACCGAGTGATCAATGGTTGAATCGTATAACGCAGGGCGTAATTAGCGGATGTAACGGAATTCGGCCGAGGCGAACAACGCCTGGCAGAAACTGACCCAGGCTTCGTTCTGTTTTGTGCCGAGATCCTTGGCGGCTTCGGTGAGATACTTCAGGGCGCGTTCTTTATCCTGTGAAGAAGCGGGACGAGCATAAAACGTGCGGTAAGCGAGATCAACCCGGCCGGCATCGTCGAGGCCGGACACGCTCATCAACTTTGCCGTCGCTGCTTTTGCTTGCTCGATGACGAACGCGCTATTCATCAAGAAGAGAGCCTGGGCCGGCACGGTCGTCTCTTCGCGCTGAGCGGTCACGATATTCGGATTGGCCACGTCGAACAGGCTGAGTGACTCGGGGAGCGGGGCTCCGCGGACGATGCCGAGATAGACGCTGCGGTGCTTCGAATCGCGGGAGATGTTAGTGGGTCGTTTAGCGTTGCCGGCGGCCGTGGAGGCGTTGGAACCCTTCTGGGGCGTCAGGTCGAGTTGGCCGCTCACGAGCATGATCGCATCGCGGAAGGCCTCGGCATCGAGCCTGCGTTGGCTCATTCGCCAACGCAGGATGTTATCCGGGTCGGTCTTGTAAGCGGTCGCGTCATGGGAGCTCGACATCTGGTAGGTCCGGCTGAGCATGATGTAACGCACCATCTTCTTCAGCGACCATCCGTCTTCCATGAACTTGGTTGCCAGGTGGTCGAGCAGGGCCGGGTGGCTTGGCTTCTCGCCCAGGAAACCGAAGTTATCGGCTGATTTCACAATGCCCTGACCCATCAAGTGCATCCAGACGCGGTTGACGGCCACGCGAGCCGTCAGCGGATTTTCCTTGGAAGTCATCCACTCGGCAAGTTCCAGTCGGCCGCTGCCGGACTTGATGGCTTCGGGAGACTTGCCCGAGGCGAGCGTCGCGACATTCAAGAATCCAGCACGCGGGACGGTGTCGCCGAGCTTCGTGGAGTCGCCGCCGATGCAGACCTGTAAATTCTTGGGCGTGGTGTCCTTCAGGCCCATCGCTTGTCCGCCGTCGCTGAGATCGTGGAAGCCGCCGGGGCCATTCGACTTGTTGCCCTTGCCGCCCACCCCGAAGAGCATTTGCGAACTCTCGAAAATGCCGGCCAGAGCGTAATACTCCTTGGTGGCGATCGGGTCGAATTTATGATCGTGGCAGCGGGCACACATGACGCTCATCGACAAGACCGCGCGGGTGGTCACGTCGATCTGGTCGGCGATGAGGTCGTACTTGTAGTCGGGGTTGTTTTGCGCTCGTGGCTTGGACGTCAGCGCCAGCAGAGCCGTGGCGACCAACAACTCATCCTTCATCTGTGGGTTCGCGGACGGGAGCAGGTCGCCGGCCACCTGTTCCTTGATGAAGCGGTCGTAGGGCTTATCATCGTTCGTGGCCTTGATCACATAATCGCGATAGCGCCAGGCTTCCGGGAATGGCAGATTGTCGGCATTGCCATTCGATTCCGCGTAGCGGGCGATGTCGAGCCAGTAACGGCCCCAGCGCTCGCCGAACTGGGGTGACTCGAGCAGTTTGTCGACAACACGTTCAACGGATTTGGCATCGGTATCGCGCAGGAATGCGTCGACATCCTCGACCTTGGGCGGCAGGCCGACGAGGTCGAAGTAGATTCGCCGTAACAGCGTTTCGCGATCGGCATCGTCAACGGGTTTCAGTTTGCTCGCCTCGAGTTGCGCGAGAATGAAGCGATCGACATCGTTCTTCGCCCAGGTCATGTTGGCGACTTTCGGCGCCTCGGGCTTCTGCACCGGTACGAAGGACCAGAAACTCTTGGCTTCTTCCAGGCTCAGGCGTTTGTAGCTGGTTTGCACACCGATGCGGGGATCGGGAACGCCCATGGCGATCCACTTCTCGAAATCGGCGATGACATGGGCGGCCAGTGGCTTCTCGGGCGGCATCTTGATTTTTTCGTGCCGCAGCGACTTCATCAGCAGGCTCTCGGCCGGTTTGCCGGGGACGACGATCGCCCCAGTGTCTCCGCCTTTCAGGACGCCTTCTTTACTGTCGAGCAAGAGCCCGCCCTTGAGCTTTGACGCCTTGGCGGAATGGCACTCGTAGCAACTGTTGATCAAGACCGGCCGAATCTTGGATTCGAAGAACTCAATCCCCTTCGGGTCGTCCGCGGCAAGGGCACGCGAGCCGAGCGAGGCGAGAATCGAGATGCCGCAAAGGAACGGGAGAGTTCGGTTCAGCATGGCAAACCTCTGGTCAAGGAACTCGATATCGCGGCGGAACAACACAAAAACAATCAAACGACTGCGTGTCAATCTTGAATCTGGTGAGGTTCGGGCGAATAAGTAATCGCGAGTCGTCGATCAGAACCTCAGATTACCATTCAACAGAGACGGAGCGGGAAGGTTCCGGTTTCTGGGCTGAATCTTTGAAACGAAGTTGCATACCGGCGGCCAGACGGCAGCCCCGGAAAAGTCTCTTCAGATTGCCGATCTTCAATTGATCGTGGCTGGAGTGCTCCTGCCCATTGACGCTCTTCGCCTTGCCGCCTACACTGGTTTTTTCTTGGGAGGTCGATGGACGACGCCATTCGTAAGGCCGAGGTCCTGATCGAGGCCCTGGGTTACATCCGCACCTTTCGCGATCACCAGACCGTCATTAAACTGGGCGGCAGCGCGATGGAGGAGGCCGATGCGCTCCGGGCGACCCTCCAATCGGTTGTCTTACTGGCGGCCGTCGGCCTGCGGCCCGTGCTCGTTGATTGCTGCGGCAAGCCGATCGATCGAGCCATGGCCGCCTCCGGCCTGCAACCCAAAAAGATCCAGGGCCGGCGCTTCACCGATGATGCCACTCTCGGTATTGTCGTCCGCGTTTTGACGGACGAAATCAACTCCGCCATCGTCAAACAGCTTCGTGAACTCGGCGGGAAGGCGTTCGGGCTGCACTCAAACTCGTCGCAAGCTCTGTTCGGCGAGCGTCTGATGCTCGACGGACCCAACGGCGACAAGATCGATCTCGGCCGGGTCGGTCAGGTGACTCGCGTTGATACCGATTTGATCAACGATTGTGCCCGCACGGGGATGATTCCCGTGATCCCGTCGCTGGCGTTTGATGATCAAGGCGGTTGGTTGAACGTGAATGCCGACACCGCCGCCGCGGGAGTGGCCGCCCGGATGAGCGCGGCCAAGCTCATCATGATGACCGATACGCCCGGCATTCTCCGCGATCGCAGGGATCCAACCTCGTTGATCGCCAGCGTGACGGCCGAGGGCTGCCGGCAACTGATCCGCGACGGCATCATCGATAGCGGGATGATCCCCAAAGTCGAAGCCTGCCTCGACGCGTTGCGTCAGGGCGTCGGCAAGACGCATATCATTGATGGCCGACTCAGGCATTCGCTTCTTCTCGAAATCTTTACCGACAAGGGCGTCGGCACCGAAATCACGCTATGAGCCGGTGATCTCCTCTTTCGGTTGATTTCATTGAGTCAACCGACCACGAACAAGGGCTTTCGACGAACATGACTTCTCCGCAAATCATTGATCTTTTCCAGAACTACGTGATCGCCAACTACACGCGTTACCCGGTCTGCCTGACGCGCGGCGTGGGTTCGCGCGTCTGGGACGCCGAGGGCGTGGAGTATCTTGATTTCTTCCCGGGCTGGGGTTGCGGATTGCTCGGCCATTGCCCGCCGCGCGTCGTGAAGGCCGTTCAGGAACAGGTCGCCTCGCTCATTCATGTGCCGAACACGTGGTACATGGAAGCCCAGGG
>Ga0105048_10002505_pt1 | contig 29883 bp, 26 predicted proteins | sample MAT05_FD_78382 | JGI IMG/M metagenome (GOLD analysis project Ga0105048, IMG submission 78382) | Freshwater microbial communities from Lake Fryxell liftoff mats and glacier meltwater in Antarctica - MAT-05 | ecosystem: Environmental > Aquatic > Freshwater > Ice > Liftoff microbial mat | place... | reverse complement strand
TCGCCACCCAACGCCTCCCCCCACACCCGCAGGGTCGTGAGTCCCATGTCGATGCACCTGGTGCGCCGCGCCTCGAGCAACGTCTCGCCGTTGCGCGTCGTCGTGCAGCTGCGTCGTGCCGCCGCCGACAGCTCCGCAACGTACGCCTGCGCGCGGTGATCGACGCGCGCGATCATCTCGTCGTCGACCTCATCGACGTCCGCTGCTGCCATGTGCGTCGCGAGATCGGTTGTCCACGCAGCGCGGACCTCGGCATCCGCGTCGGCGCACGGATCGGGTCGCGTCGCCACGAGCACCAGGGCGCCGCTGAGAATCGCGGTGCCCCCGAGCGCGAGCACACGACGTCGCGCGCGACGTGGCCCACGCTCGAGCTCGTGGACGAGCTCCGCCATCGACGACCACCTCGCTTCCGGGGTCAACGCGAGACCGCGCTGTGCGAGCTGCCGCAGCCACGTCGGCGTCTCGACCTGGGGGCGCCACACCGGCGTGGCCTTCGTAGCGGGCGGGGACGACGACGCGAGGGTCTCGAGCTGGTATGGCCGCCCACCGGTGAGCGCCTCGAACAGCGCGACGCAGAACGCGAACTGATCACCGGCCGGAGTCGCGGCCGCGCCGTGGATCCGCTCGGGACTCATGTACGCGAGCGTGCCGGCGGGGATCCACGACGTCGCAGCGCCGCTCGGGATCTGCGGCTCGTGCCCGGCCGCATGCGCGAGCCCGAAGTCGAGCAGCTTCACGTCGAGCTTGCCACCGAGCGCACCGACGAACACGTTGTCGGGCTTGAAGTCGCCGTGCACGACACCGACTTCATGCGCGGCCGCGAGACCGCGGGCTGCTTGCACGTAGACGTCGACGAGCGCACGCCAGGTTCGATCGCTGCGCTGCCACTCGTGCAGCGTGACGCCGTCGATGAACTCCATCGCGAGGAACACACCGGCCTCGGTGGTGCCGACGTCGTGCACCGTCACGAGGTTCGGGTGGCGCAGCTTCGCGATCATCCGCGCCTCACGCTCGATCTCGCCGCGATCGGCGGCGCGATCGGGTCGCACGAGCTTCAGCGCGACCTTGCGATCGAGCTGCGGATCGTACGCGGCGAGCACGACGCCCATGCCGCCGCGGCCGATCGTGTCGAGCACGACGTAGCGTCCGATGACGTCGCCGACAGCCGGCGCGCGCGGCACGACGAGCGTGCGGCTCGCCCCGGCGTCGCCCGCGAGCGTCGCGTCGCCGTCGGGCCCGAGCGTGGCTTCGCCGCCGAGGGTCGTTTCACTGCCCTGCCCCACCGCGAAGGGCAGGTTAACATGGGCGCGCGCATGCGAGCGGCCGCACAAGGCCCGGGCGTGTCATGCGGCGCGCATACCTGCTAGGTTCCGCGCCGCAACGCCATGCAACGCACACTCGCCCTCATCAAGCCCGACGCCTACGCCGCTGGCCACCAAGGTGCCATCGCCGCCAAGATCCAGGAGAGTGGGCTCGAGATCCTCGCGATCAAGTCGCTTCATCTCACGCGTGCCGAGGCCGAGGGCTTCTATCACGTGCACAAAGAGCGCCCGTTCTTCGGCGACCTGTGCAAGTTCATGAGCGAGGGCAAGATCCTCGCGATGGTGCTCGGGGGTGACGACGCGATCGCCAAGTGGCGCGCGCTGATGGGCCCGACCGACGCCAAGAAGGCGCCGAAGGACACGATGCGCGGGATGTTCGGCACCGACGTCGAGCGCAACGCGACCCACGGCTCCGACGCGGTCGACACCGCGGCGTTCGAGGTCGGCTACTTCTTCGCGGGTCGCGAGCTCGTGTAGTTTGCCGTGACCGACCTCGTCGCCCTGCGGCCGCCCAAGCGTGGGCTGCCCCGATCGGCACGCATCCAGCTCTCGGAGCTGCGGCGTGCCGATCTTCGTGCGTGGGCCGAGCTCGAGCTCGGGGCTCCGGGGTTTCGCGGCGATCAGATCTTCGAGTGGTTGCATGGTCGGCGGGCGAGCGGTTTCGCGGCGATGACGAACCTGCCCAAGGCCGATCGCGAGGCGCTCGAGCACAAAGCCGAGCTCTCGCGGCTCGACGTCGACGCCTGTCACACGGCGGCCGACGGCACCCGAAAGCTGCGACTACGCGGTGCGCTGGGTGCCGTGTTCGAGTCGGTGCTGATCCCGAATCCCGGCCGCGGCTACACGCAGTGCATCAGCTCGATGGTCGGCTGCTCGTTGACGTGTCGCTTCTGCGCGACCGCGACGCTCGGCTTCGAGCGCAACCTCGCGACGTGGGAGATCGTGGATCAGGTCTACCGCGCGCAGGACCTGCTGGTGCGCGAGCAGGTCGAGACCGGTGCACAGTGGCCGGCGCGGATCACCAACCTCGTGTTCATGGGGATGGGCGAGCCGCTGCACAACTACGGGCAGGTGAAGCGGGCGATCGAGCTGTTGGCGGATTCCAAGGGCGCTGGGATCGCGAAGCGACGGATCACGGTGTCGAGCTCGGGGCTCGTTCCGGCGATCGAGCGGTTCGGTCGCGAGGAGCTCGCGCAGGACATCGGGCTCGCGATCTCGCTGAACGCGACGACGGATGCCGTGCGCAACGCGATCATGCCGATCAACACGCGGTGGAATATCGCGACGTTGCTGCAGGCGATCCGCGACCTGCCGCCCACCCGCCGGCGGCGCGTGACGTTCGAGTACGTGCTGATCGCTGGCGTGAACGATACGGACGATGACGCGACGCGGCTGGTGAAGCTCGTCGCGGAGTTCGACTGCCTGGTGAACGTGATCCCGTTCAACCCGCACGCGGGCACGGACCTGCGGCGTCCTTCCCCCGAGCGCATCGCGAGGTTCGTCGCGAGGTGTCGCGCAGGCGGCCTCGAAGTGCATGTCAGGACGCCGCGCGGCGACGACATCGGGGCCGCCTGCGGCCAGCTCGCGCTCGAGGCTCGCTCGATCCTCTCGGGCTGATTCGTGCGATCCTCGGCGCCGCCATGTCGGAGCCCGATCCTCTGCTCGACGATCACGCCGCCCTGCTCGCCCAGACCACCGCGTGGACCGACGCGTGGCGACGCCGCCGCGAGCACACCGGCGCAGCGCTGGTGACCTTGATGTCCGCGATCCACCTCGGCGATCCGCTCGCGACTCGGCTGGAGAAACGGATGCTGCTCGCGAAGGCGCATCTCGAGGGGCGGATCGCAAGGCTCGCGGGCAGCTTCGCGACGGCGATCGCCGAGCTCGGTGGTGACGCGGATGCGTCGGCGATCGGGCGTGCGGTGAGCGACGCGGTGGTGCGCGTCGGGCACGCTGACGACGACTTCGGCAGCAAGCTCGCGGAGCTGGGGCCGGTCGTGGACGCGTATCGGCGGCTGCGGGCGGCGATCGATCCGGTGCGGTGAGGACGGTGGGAACGCGTCGTGCGACAATGACGTGATGCAGACTCCTCGCTTTGGCTTTGTTGCGCTTGCGCTCGCGCTCTTCCTGGTCAGCTGCTTCGCAGAGGCGCCGAGCGACGGCCCGTCGTCGACCGACGCGTCGTCGTCGAGCTCCGCATCATCGACCGGCACATCGTCGTCGAGCGGCACATCGACCGCGTCGGGCTCGACGGGCGACGCGAGCAGCGAGACGAGCATCACGCCGGGGAGCTCGGACAGCAGCAGCGATCCGACCCTCGCCGACACGTCGTCGGAGACCGGCCCGGTGCCGCCGTGCCCTGCCGACTCATGCGTCGAGACGGGCGGCGGATTCAGCGGACCGCACCTGCTGCGGATGAATCCGATCGGCATGGACCAGCCGCCGCCGTGCCCCGGCGAAACCACCTCCGCCACGACCACCGGCTTCGTCGCACCGTCGTGCGAGTGCACGTGCGGCGTCGGCTGTTCTGTCGTCGCGACGGGATACGGGTCGTCCGACTGCATGACGTTGGCCGAAGATCCCGTCGTCATCGACCCGGGCCAGTGTCCGGACGTCCCCACGCTGCGCGTGATGATCACGGCGGACCCGCCGGCGGCCTGCGCTGGCGAAGAGCGCACCGTGACGTGGTGCGAACCTCCGCAATGCGGCGGGTCGGCATGGTGCTCGATCCCCGACGCGCCCGACGCGATGGCGTTCCCGTTCGGGCAGTGTCTGCGCTGCGAAGGCGGAGACTGCGGGCCGTGCCCGCAGGCGTTCCCGACCGAGGTCGCGATGCGCTCGCCCAACGGTTTTTCCGAGTCACTGTGCGAGTGCTGCAATGCGCTCGACCCCCAGCAATCGTGCGCGGGCGTGACCGATGCGTGCAACGGACGCGGCGATCCGCTGCAGATCGACACCTGCCTCGGTGGAGTCGACGCGATCAGATTCGAACCCCCGCGGCTCGGCTGCGATGATGCACCTGTCGGTGGGCAACCGACGATCCGCGCGTGTTGCGAGGACGGTCCGGTGTGATCCGCGACGCGCCCGCGCGCCCGGCAGGAATCGAACCTGCGACATTCGGCTTAGAAGGCCGACGCTCTATCCAACTGAGCTACGGGCGCCTACGCGGTCGGGGCGAGAGGATTCGAACCTCCGACTTCCTGCACCCAAAACAGGCGCGCTACCAAACTGCGCCACGCCCCGATCGAGACCGACCATAGCCTACGCGGCGCGCGACGTCCACCACCGCACGAGCGCGCGCAAGGCCGCGCCGCGGTGGGAGCTCGCGGCCTTGTCGCCCGCCGACAGCTCCGCGACGGTACGTGCGCCAGCCTCGATCCACGCGTGCGGATCGTAGCCGAAGCCGCCGTCGCCACGCGCCTGCGTCCGCACCTCGACGTCCCACTGCCCCTCGAAGCACACGACATCTGCGTCGCCATCCACCAGCCCATCGATTGGGAGACCGTCGACGCGCACCAGCGCGAGCACGCACGCGTAGTGGGCAGGGCTTCGATCGAGCCCGCGCGCCTCGAGCTCGCTCGCGAGCTTGCGATTGTTCGCAAGGTCGTCGCACGGCTCGCCGGCCCATCTCGCGCTCGTGACCCCTGGCGCGCCGTCCAGCACGTCGATGCAGATCCCCGAGTCGTCCGCGAGCACCAACGTCTCGCCTGCGACACCACGCTCGCGCAGCCATGCCGCGAGCCCCCGCGCCTTCTTCTGCGCGTTCGCGGTGAACGTGTCGCCGTCCTCGACGATCTCCGGCGGCTCACCGAACGATCGCGGCGCAATCACATCGAGCGCGACGCCGGCGTCGACGAGCATGGCGGACAGCTCCGCGAGCTTGTGCACATTGCCGGTCGCGAGCACACACGCGCGCATCAGACACTCCCCAACGCCGCGCGCTGGATCGTGAACAGCTTCTCCATGCCCGCCTCGGCGAGGTCGAGCAACGCATCGAGCTGGCGCCGCGAGAACGTGCCGTGCTCGCCGGTGCCCTGCACCTCGACGAGCCCATTGCCCTGCAGCGCGACGACGTTGAGATCGACGATCGCCGCCGCATCCTCGACGTACGCGAGATCGAGCAGCACCTCGGGCGGATCGCCGACGAGACCGACGCTCGTCGCCGCGACCTGGGCAACCGTCGGATCCTCGAACAGCTTGCCGGCGTCGCGGAGCTTTCGCAGCGCGAGCGCGAGCGCGACCCAGGCCCCGGTGATCGACGCGGTGCGCGTGCCACCGTCGGCCTCGATCACGTCGCAGTCGCACACCAGCGACAAGGGACCCGCAGGCCCGACGAGCTTGCCGAGATCGACCGCAGCACGGAGCCCGCGCCCCACGAGCCGCTGGATCTCCTTGCCGCGCGCGCCTGGATCACGACTGCCGCGCGGCGCCGTCGCACCGGGCAGCATCGCGTACTGGGCGGTGACCCAGCCACCCTGGGCGAGCCACGGGGGAGTGCGCTCCTCGAGGTTCACCGTGCAGATCACCCGCGTGCGTCCGCTGGTGACGAGCGTCGACCCGAGCGCCTGGCCGATGAAGCCGGCTTGGATCGAGCACGGGCGGAGCTCGGTAGGGGCACGTCCGTCGTTGCGCATGTCCGGCGGACGCTAGCACGCCGGTCGTCGCGTTGTTTCCGTCGTTGGCCGGGCATGTGAACGGGCGTCCTCCCACCGGCCGGGAGCGGCGCCCTTTCGAGAGCAGGAGGAGGAAGGACGAAGAAGGGCTACTTCTTCTCGTCCTTCTTCTCGTCCTTCTTCTCGTCCTTCTTCTCGTCCTTCTTATCTTCCTTCTTGGGCTCCTCTTTCTTGTCGCAGGCGGTGGTGGAAACAGCGAACGCGCACAGCGACGCGACGACGAGGAGTGCCTTGGTGATCTTCATGGCGAGGAACAATACGCGATCTCTCGGAGGAATCGAAAAACCGAAAAGAAGAAGGACCGGTGGACTCTCGTCCGCCGGCCCGACTGCGCTCACGCGCCCTGGTGCTCTTGCCACGGGCCTCGCGATCTCACCTCTTCACCAGGCGCAGCCCAGCGCGGTCATCGAGTGCTTGGTTGTGTCCGACGCGATCTTGCACGCAGCTGCGAGCTGCTCCTTGCCCGGACCCGCCGCCATGTCCTTGAAGCTCTTCACCATCGCGTTCATGCCGGCCTGCTGCCCCGCACGGGCCGTCTCCGGCAACATGTTGACGCACTTCGCGTACTTCTCGACGAGCTCGTCGCACTCCGGGACGCCGATCTTGTCGCCACCACCGGCCGGTGCTTCGGCCGTCGCCTCTTCCTTCTTCTCCTCGGGGGCCGGCTCAGGCTTCTTCTCATCCGCCTTCTTCTCATCCGCCTTCTTGTCGCCGCAAGCGGGGATGGCCGAGAGGGCGAACGCGGACAAGAGCGCAACGGTGAGCGTGGAGGTGAACTTCATGATGTGAAGACCATACGGCCCGCCCGAAGCACGGATCCATCAGGGCACGGTCACACCGTTGGCGGCTGGCCTCGCAACGGCGCGCGGCGGTCCGCATCCGTGCTCACCAGGTGCAGCCGTACTTCGCCGTTGCCGACTTCGCGGCCGCGAGCGCGCCCTTGCAGCTCGAGGGCAAGTCGCCCTTACCGCTGCCGGCCGCCGCTTTCTTCCACGCTTCGCGCGAGTGCTCGATCGCTTCCTTCATCAGGTCGCGGATCTCCGCAGGCACGCCGGTCTCGATGCACTTCGAATACTTGGTGATGTAGGCGTCGCACTCGGCGACACCGATCGCGTCGGCACCGCCGGACGGCACGTCACCCTTCGCGTCTGGCTTCGCGTCTGCACCTGGCTTCGCGTCTGGCGTCGCATCCGGCGGCGTCGCATCCGTCGGCGCCTCCGCCTTGGTGTCCGCCTTCGCGATCACGTCCGCCGCGGGCGCTGGCTTCGCGGGCGCGTCGCGCTCGACGGGCTGCTCGACCTCCGCCTTGCCGCCGCTCGGTGCCTTCGCGTCACCGCATGCCGCGACGAGTACGCACGCAACGACCACCGCGCGCATCACCACTGGCACCCGAGCGACGTCGTCGCCTGCTTCGCCGCTTCGAGGGCCACCTTGCACACCGCAGCGACGCCGTCCTTCGACGGACCCGACGCGGCTTCGCGCCACGCTTTGCCCGCCTGCTCGATCGCGTCCTTCATGTAGCCCTTCGCCTTGTCCGGCATGCGCTCCATGATGCACTGGGTGTACTTCTCGATGTACTCGTCGCACTCGGCGACGCCGATCTTCCCATCGGCGGGCGGCGGCGCATCGAGCTTCTCCGCGGCGTCGACCTTGTCCGGCGTGCTCGCTGCCGCGGGCGGTGGAGTCATCGGCGGCGTCTTCGCGGGCTCGGCTGCCGCGGGTGCGGCCTTGGTCACGGTCGCGGCCGCAACCGGCGGTTGCTCCTTGCACGCCGCGACCGTAGCCAGGGCGGTGAATGCGCTGAAGACCAGCAGCGTGGTGCGCAGGAACATGTGTGATGCGACGACGCGGGACGATACCGCCGCCAGTGCAACGGATCAACGACGCGACCGTTCTCGTGCGCGCGCATCCGCGTGACGACGACCGTGCGCGGTCCGTCTCGACGTCTCGTGGGAATCCTCAACACTTGCCGTCCGTTGGGCGGCCGTCGAGCGCGGCCGTAGCCACGTATCCTGCCGGCGATGTCGCTCGCCGATCCGAACCTCGCCCGCGTGTTCCAGCCCGATGCCGCACCCATCCGCGCGATCGTGGTCGCCGGTGCATGCGGCAACGTCGGGCTCGGCAAGCTCGGTCAATTCGCGCGCCTGCTCGTGCGTCACGGCATTCCTGTCGTCGCGCTCGATCCCTCGCCCGCCGTGAACGAGGTCAAGGCGAAGCTCGCCGCGGCGTTCGGCGATCGTTTTGCCGCCCCTGAGATCGCGGCGATCACCGACGGCATCACGATCGTGCAAGGTGGCATCGCCGATCTTCCCGCGGCGCTGCGCGTCGGCTTCGTGTTCGAGGCGATCCCCGAGCGACTCGAGCTCAAGCATCGCTTCTACGACGAGGTGCACGCCCGCGATCCCGAGGCGTTCATCTTCTCGGCCACGAGTGGATTCCCGTCGCAGCGGCTGTTCGGGCACATGCCCGGCCGTGCGCGCTGTGGCGTGATGCACCCGTTCTTCCCGCATCTCACGAACAAGCTGTGGGAGGTGCCGACGGCCGGCGCGACGACCGGCAAAGAGGAGCTGTCGGTGATCCGCAAGCTGCTCGGCGGCCTCGGCATGAACCTCGTCGACGTCGCCGACGCGCCCGCGTTCGCGGCCGATCGATTGTTCTGCGGGATGATGCTGGAGGCGGTGCGGATCCACGTCGACACCGGCCTCGGCTGCGCGCAGATCGACGACGCGTGCAAGAAGCTGCTCGGGACGTCGCCGTTCTTCGTCCATAACATGATCCCCGGCGCGAACTATCTGTCCGCGCACTGCATGGAGCTGCTCGGCGGCGAGGTCGACTCGACGCTTTATCGGATCCCCGATGCATGGAAGCCGTACATCGAGGATCCGAAGAAGCAGTGGCCGTACGAGCGCGGGCAGGCCTGCCCGCCCGAGGCGCTCGCGCAGATCGAGGCGCGCATGTACGGCATGCTGTTCTCGCTCGTCGCGTACATGATCGAGCACGCGATCGCGAAGCTCGAGGCGATCAACTTCCTGTGCGAGAACGCGTTGGCGTTCCGCGAGGGTGTGCCCGCGCTCATCGAGCGCATGGGTCTGGGTCGCGCAAAGAGCATCGTCGAGGCGTTCACGAAGTCGCAGTCGATCACGCGTGCCGACGAGGTCGCACCGGTCGCCGCGTTCGCGTCGAAGACCGCGGGCTGGGGTCGCATCTACGTCGCGACTAGCGTGCACGACGGCGTCGGGCTGCTCTCGATGCGGCGCAGCACGCTGTCGGACACGTTTGTCGCCGAGCTCGGCGACGCGTACGACACGCTCGCGGCCGATGATGCGGTGAAGGCGATCGTGATCGCGCCCGACGGCCGCTACAGCCGCGAGTTCGGCCACGGTGCCGATCTGCAGGCGTTCGTGCCGGTGCTCGGCGACGTAGATGCCGCGCACGCGCTCATCGAGCGGTGGAAGCAGACGACCGCGAAGCTGCGCGCAGGCAAGCCGACGGTCGCGGCGATCGTCGGTCGTGCGCTCGGCGGTGGCCTCGAGCTCGCCGCGGCGTGTCATGCCCGCGTCGGCGCCAGCGGAGCGAAGATCGCGTTCCCCGAGACCACCGTCGGTGTGATTCCCGGGCTCGGTGGCTGCCACATGGTCCATCGGCAGAGCCAGGCCGACGCGAGCGCGGCGATCGATCGCGCGCTGCTCACCGGACGCACGATCGGCATCGACGAGGCGCACGCGTGGGGATTCGTCGCCGAGGTCGTGCCGGTCGCCGAGCTGCCGGCGCGGAGCATGGCGTTCGCCCGCGAGCTCGCGAACGGCACCAAGACCGCGACGATGCGCGAAGGCGGCGCGGCGATCGATGTCGCGAGCGACGTGCCGGGCACCAACGAAGCCGGTGTCGCGCTCTCGCAATCGCTACGCGAGCTGCTCGTGCGCACCATCGTCGACGCGAACGCGACGAACGTGGCGGACGGCGGCGCGCTCGAGGCTCGGCGTGCAGCGGAGAGTCTCGCGGCACCGGCCGCGAAGGTCGGCGTCACCGCGATGCTCCGCGGCAAGCCCCCGCAGTTCGCCGATCCGATCGGTTGAGCCGGCTCTTCAGAGAGCGCGAGATCGCCCCACCCTGCCCTGCACCCGCGACTTCGCGGCGCTGGAGCCCCGTTGCCAAGGTTGGCGACGTCTGCCTACCCTGTAGCTGAGGTGCCTACACAGGGCAACGAAAGGGTCACGACGATGCGTCGCCTCAGCCTGCTCGCGGTCTTCGTGGTCGGATGCGCCGAGCCTGACCTTCGCGACGACCAGGGCGGTGGTGGGCGTGGCGTCGGCGGCAAGGCCGACGACCTCGATGCACCGGGTGCGTGTCTCGAGATCTTCGACGGTCGCGAGGGCTTTTCGCGCGACCTCGTCGATCCGGCAATCCTCAAGGATCCGATCGCGCAGTTCGTGTTGCGCGCGCAGGGCGACGCGTGCCCTGACACGTTCTCCGAGGTCGCCGCGCTGCTCGCCCTTCGCGACGCGGTCGACTGTCGATCGGGCGGCGCTGTGCAGACCGCGGTCGTGTCGGAGACCGCGCAGATCCGCGGCATACCCGACGTGTTCCGTGCGATCTCGAGTCGCGATTGCGGCGGCCGTCCGGAGCACGGCGTGCTGATGTCGCTCGCGAATATCCACGACGACGACGACGCCCCGCCCGCCGACGCCGAATTCATGGCGTTCGACGAGACGCTCGGGATGTTCTCGTTCTACGCGCTGCAAGGTGGCGTGTGGACGTTCCACGGCACGTCGAAGGACCTCGTGGAGTTGGACCCCACATCGAAGTGCGCGGCGTGTCACGTCGACGGCGGCATGATCATGAAGGAGCTCGACACGCCGTGGCTGCACTGGGAGGGCGACGCGACCACGCCCGGCGCCACGGAGCTGATCGACCGCATCGACGATCTCGGCACGCGCTCGACCGGCGCCGATCTCGAGCAGACCGTGATCACGGCGAACGAGGAGTGGACCGAGATCTGGGTGAAGGACCTGCTGCTCGCGAACGACCTGCGTCGCGTGCTCGAGCCGGTCTTCTGCACCAACGAGTTCAACATCGGCACCGCGGGCAAGGCCGTCGGCGATGGCGTGCGCTTCGTGCCGGCCGAGGCGCTCGTCGACGACATCTTCGACACCGGCGCGTTCGGGCTGCAGGTGAACGTGTCGCCCGAGGCCTACGAGACGGCGATCGCACAGGCACGGCAGCGGATCCAGATCGGCGGCAACCCGGTGCAGGGGCCGGACGGCGCGGCCGTGCTCGACACGCACTTCAAGCTCGCGTTCGTGCAGCGCGCGCGCGCGGATCAGCAGGTCGTCGAGCGGCTCATCCAGATCGGCGTGCTCGATCGCGAGCTCGCGCTCGATGTATTGTCGGTCGACTTCACGCGCCCGGTGTTCTCGGACGACCGCTGCGCGCTGCTCGACTTCGTGCCGAAGGTGCCGAAGCTAGCGACCGGCCAGCCCGACAACAAGGTCGCGATCGCGTCGCGGTTCGAGGACCTGCTCGGCGATTGCTGCACGCCACACGACGGCGCGGGCTGCTCGGGCGACACGGTCGAGGCGTGCGTGTGCGCGCAGGACGAGTTCTGCTGCACCGAGCAGTGGGACAGCCTGTGCGTCGCGGCGGTCGGCGATCGCGGCTGTGCGGCGTGCCCCGGTCGCGAGGCCGACTTCAAGAACCCGCTCGTCGACGTGATCGACAACCTGCCCGAGCGCATCCGCACCGGCTTCATCACGAAGCTGAAGGCCGCGTCGCCGGCCGCGGGCACCCCGGCGGCGCAGCTACTCGCGAACCTCGAGACCAAGGGCGACGAGCAGGTCCACGCGCAGCGCGTCGCGGACTTCTTCACCGCCTGCAACGCACGGCCCGAGGCCGAGCGCATCGCGGACGTGCTCCAGGTGATCTCGGCGCGGCGCAGCGAAGCCCGCACCACGCCGCTCATCGAGCACGAGGCGAGCTTGCCGGTCGACGATCTCGGCGCCGCGCTCGGCACGACGCTCGACCCGACGACGTGCACGCTCGTCGTGCCCTAAACCCGAAGCTGGCCGCCCCCTCCCCTCAGCGCAGCGTCGCGAAGCCGTCGCCGTCGCGCGCGAGCAGTCGTACGCGGCGCATGACGTGCTCGCCAGCCTCGATGCCGAGCAATGCAAGAACGACCTCGCGCGGACGTGCGGTGCCGGTCGGCTCCATCCGCAGCCGGAAGCGCAGCTCCGAGGTCGCGGCGTCGAGCTCGGCCGACACCAGGTGCTTGCGGACGTCGATCGTGACGCCGGGCGTACCCTGCGACGTCGCGGATCGGCGGCGATCGATCTTCTTGCGCACCATCGGCAGCTCGGCGAAGGCCATCGTGGTGGCGAGGCGCTCGGGCAGGCCGTCCATCGCGTCGGGATCGAGTCGCACCGCGAAGTCCGCAGCGCCGATCATCTGTCCGAGCCGCGGCTCGTCGAGACGCAGCAGCTTGGTCTCGAGCGTGACCAGACCTTCCGGCATGACGCCACGCAGTCGAGCGAGCAGCTCGGCGGCGAGCTGCGTGCGCTCGTCGTCGCCGAGCTCGCCGGTCATGTCGCGCGCCGACTCCGGCAGGATCACGTCGACGTCGAACGCATCCTCGTCGCTCGCGATCCCGAGCGCGAGCGCTGGGCCGAGCGACAGCCGCGGTACCGGATTGAACCCGCGCGAGTACGCGACCTCGATGCCGGCGCGCCGCAAGAGGCGCGGCAGGTTCTTCAGGAAGTCGAGGTGTCCGAGGAATCGCAGCGGGCCACTGCGCGAGAAGAACACGCGCAGCCGCGAGTGCAGGGCTTCGGCTGACGCCGCGTACGCGCTGTCCGCCCCGAGCTTGCTCTTGGGCAGCCGCGCACGACGCAGACGATCGATCGGCACGACCTGAGCCTCGTCGATCGCGACCTCGGCCGCGGGCTCCTCGCTCGCCGTCCGGGCCGCCATGTTCTCGAGCAAGCGCAGCGAGTGAATACGCTCTTGCTTCATCTGCGTCATGTCGCACGCGATGCCGCAGTCGTAGCAGACCAGCCTGCGACCATCGGCCTCGGCCGCCTCACGCTCGCGATGGTGCACCTGCTGGCCGATCGGCTTGCCGCACGGTGGGCTCGCGCGCCCACGCACGGCCTTGCGCCACTCGGTCGCGAGGAAGTCGGGCTCGAGGCCGATGTCGATGTGATCCCACGGCAGCTTGCCGTCCACGGGCAGCGTGCGCGTGTACGGATCCGGCGCGACGCCGCAGGCCTCGAGCGCGTCGATCCATCGCGAGAGCACGAAGTGCTCTTTCCAGCCGTCGTAGCGGGCGCCCGCTCGCCAGGCATGCTCGAGCACGTCGGCCATGCGGCGATCACCGCGGGAGAACAGACACTCGAGCCAGCTCTCGCGCACATCGTGGGTCTTGATCTGCAGGCCGCGACGCTTCGCGAGGCCGCGCAGCAGCTCGACCTTCGTCGTGAGGTCCTCCATCGAGTCCATCGCCGCCCACTGGAACGGCGTGTGCGGCTTCGGCACGTGCTGGCTGACCGACACCGTCACCGCCGGCATGCGCTTGAGGCCCAGGTCCTTCGCGACCTGTCGGACCCGCGCGCCGGTTTCGACGATTCCGACGACGTCTTCCTCGGTCTCGGTCGGCAGGCCGACGATGAAGTACATCTTCATGCGGTCGTAGCCGCGCTCGAAGATCCGCTTCGCCGATCCGAGGATGTCCTCGTCGCTGACGTTCTTGTTGATCACGTCGCGCATGCGCTGCGTGCCCGCCTCGGGCGCGAACGTGAGGCCCGACAGACCGACGCGCTTGACCTCGTCGAGCAGGTCGCCCGTCAGGCCGTACGCGCGCAGGCTCGACACGCCGAGGCTGACCTTGCGCTCGACGAGCTCGGGCACGAGCGCCTTGATCAGCGGATCGATACACGACACGTCCGCGGTCGACAGCGCGGTGAGGCTCGTCTCGTCGTAACCCGCGTTCTCGACGCCCTCGATGACGGCCTTGATGATCGCGTCCGGCGAGCGCTCGCGCACCGGGCGGTAGATGATGCCGGCCTGACAGAAGCGGCAGCCCTCGGTGCAGCCGCGCGTGATCTCGACCGCTGCGCGATCGAAGATCGCCTCGGCGCGCGGCACCGGGAAGCGGGTCGGGAACGGGAAGTCGTCGAGGTTGCGAACCCACGCCCGAGTGATGCGCTCGGGCGCCCCCGCGGCGATGCCGGCCGTGGTGCGGCGCGCGACGTACTGCAGCTCGGAGCGCGCATCGAGCTCGACCTCGTAGAACGCCGGCACGTAGATCCCCGGCATCTTCGCGAGCGCGGCGAGCACGTCCGGCCGCGACGCGCCGGCCTTGCGCATGCGCCCGACGGTGCGGAGCAGATCCGGCAGCACCTCTTCGGCCTCGCCGACGAGGAACGCGTCGATGAACGGCGACAGCGGCTCGGGATGCGTCGCGGTCGGGCCGCCGGCGATCACGATCGGATGCAGCTCGGTCCGATCCGCGCTGCGGATCGGGATGCCGCCGAGATCGAGGTTCGTGAGCACGTTGGTGTACGACAGCTCGTACTGCAGGCTGACCCCGACGACGTCGAACTCGGAAAGCGGCGTCCAGGTCTCGAGGCTGACGAGCGGTAGGCCCGCCTCGCGCAGCTCGGCCTCGAGGTCGACCCACGGCGTGAACGCGCGCTCGCACGCGAGGTCGTCCGCCCGGTTGACCAGCTCGTAGATGATCCGCGTGCCGAGGTGGCTCATGCCGACGTCGTAGACGTCGGGGAACGCGAGCACGAACCTGCAGACCACCGAGGCCGCGGGCTTGACGACCTGCTGCTCCTCGCCGCCGAGGTATCGCGCGGGCTTGGTGACCCGCGGCAGGATCGCGGCCCAGGGGTGTTCACGGCCATCATTGCCGCCGGAGCGCGCCGCATCGGGAGTCATGGCCTATCCATGCCACAAATCGACGCCGGGCGAGGGGGCCGAGGTGCCGCCGGCCAGAGTTGGCGTATCCTGCCGGCAGTCTCGCGCTCTCGCCGGGCGGCCCCACCCTGCATCGAAATGGCTGCGAAGGACTTCTACGCCACGCTCGGCGTCGCCAAGGACGTGAGTGCCGACGACCTGAAGAAGGCGTACCGCAAGCTCACGCGGCGCTTTCATCCGGATCGCAACCCGGGCAACAAGCAGGCGGAGGAGCGGTTCAAGGACGTCGGCGGCGCGTACGACATCCTGTCCGATCCGAAAAAGCGCGAGCTCTACGACGAGTTCGGCGAGATGAGCCTGACGCTCGGCTTCGATGCCGACCGCGCGCGGCGCTACAAGCAGGCCCAGGCGCAAGCCCAGGCCGCCGCGAGTCGCGGGCCGCAGAGCTTCGACGATTCCGATCTCGACGACATCGGCGATCCGCGGGCGACGAACTTCGACGACTTCCTGTCGCGCATGTTCGGACGGCGCAGCGGCGCGGCCGGTGGTGGTGGTGCGCAGCGTCGAGGCACGCGCGGCGGCATCGACATCTCCGGTGAGATCCACGTCGCGATGATGGATGCGCTCGCCGGCACCACCGTGCAGATGCGCGTCGAGGTCTCCGACGGTGATCAGCGCAGCATCACGGTGCGTGTGCCGGCCGGCATCGGCGATGGTGGCAAGCTGCGCGTGCGCGGCCACGGGGGCGCGGGCGATCCACCAGGCGACCTGTTGCTCACCGTCATCGTCGACAAGCACCCGCGACTCACACGCGAGGGCGACGATCTGCGGATGCTCGTGCCGGTCACCGCGTTCGAGGCGTATCGCGGCGGGCCCGTCGACGTGCGGACGCCGTGGGGCACCGTCGCGCTGAAGCTGCCTGCGGGTGCACAGAACGGATCGACGCTGCGCGTGCGCGGGCACGGCGTCCGCGTCGCGAACAAGACCCCGGGTGACCTGCTAGTCGTGCTCGACGTGCGGCTGCCGCCGGCCGGCGACGCGAAGCTGCTCGAGGCGCTCGCGGATCTGCAGGCTGGCCAGGATCCGCGCTCGGCTTCGGGGCTCTGAGCGCTCGAGCGGGGTCGCGCAGGGGCGGGACCGTGCGGGCGAATATGGAAAATATATTTGCCATCACTGACATCTAAGGCAGCAATACTTGCCATCATGGGCCAGCGTACCGCCCCGCCTCTGCCCTCGCTGGGACGCGCGCTCATGAGCCTCGGTGAGGATCTGCGCCTCGCGCGACTACGACGCCGGATCTCGGCGACACTGCTCGCCGAACGCGCCGGGATGTCGCGGCCGACGCTGCGTGCCATCGAGCGCGGCGAGCCCGGCGTGACGCTCGGCGCTTATGCGAGCGTGCTGCACAGCCTCGGTCTCGATCAGAACCTCGCCCTGCTCGCGCGCGAAGACGCGTTCGGCCGCGCGCTAGAAGATGCGCGGCTCGCTGCACGCGGACGCACCCGAGCGGGGACGACCGCGAAGCCGCCGACCAAAACGAAGACCACGAGGCGATCGACGTGAGCGCCGCAGCCCGCGAGATCGAGGTCAAGCGCCCGCGGATCGAGCCGATGCTCGCCGAAGTGGTCGCCGCCGACGCACAGTGGTGGAAGGTCGCGACGGATGTCGGCATCGCTCGTGCCGCACAAGACCGCATGGCACGCGCGTTCCGGCTCGCGTCGCCATGAGCCGGCCGCGCGCGTCCGTCCGTGCTATCACCGGTACGTGACCGTGCGATTACCCGTCGTGGCCGAGGCCGAGGCGCAGACCGCTGCACGGCGGCGCCATCCCGAGTGGCTGCGCGTGAAGATGCCCGGCGGTACGGCGTACAGCGAGCTGAACCAGCGCGTGCGCGAGCTCGGACTACACACGGTCTGCCAGAGCGCGAGCTGCCCGAACATCGGCGAGTGCTGGAACAACCGCGCGCTGACGATCATGATCCTCGGCGACATCTGCACGCGGTCGTGTCGCTTCTGCGACGTGAAGACCGGGCGGCCACTGCCGGTCGACGAAGCCGAGCCCGAGCGCGTCGCGACGATGCTCGCGGAGCTCGAGCTCAACCACACCGTGATCACCAGCGTCGATCGCGACGATCTCGCCGATGGCGGCGCCGCAATCTGGGCGGCGACGCTCCATGCGTGCCACGTTGCCGCGCCGCGCATGACGATCGAGACGCTCGTCGGTGACTTCAAGGGCTCGCTGCGCGACGTCGACGCGGTGCTCGATGCGAATCCCGACGTGTTCGCGCACAACCTCGAGACGGTGCCGCGGCTGTCTCGCGAGGTCCGCGTGCAGGCGCGCTACGATCGCAGCTTCACCGTGCTCCGCCACGCGCGCCTTCGCGGCGCGCTCACGAAGACCGGCATCATGCTCGGGCTCGGCGAGGAGGAAGCCGAGCTGCGCGAGGTCATCGACCAGCTCGGCGAGCTCGGCCTGTCGGTGCTCACGCTCGGGCAGTATCTGCAGCCCAGTCGCGAGCACCTGCCCATCGCGCGTTACGTGCATCCCGACGAGTTCGTCGCGCATCGCGAGTACGCGATCGGCCGCGGCATCCGTCACTGCGAGAGCGGGCCGCTCGTGCGATCGAGCTACCACGCCGAGGGCCAGGCCGAGCTGATTGCTCGCCTCCAGAGCGCGGGCGGGACGATCGGCTTCGCAAGCCTCGGCCGCGCATAGCGAGCGCGTGCCAACTGCGCGCCGGCCGTGCTACGGTTTGCGATCGATGTCGTATCCCGAAGTGGTGCGTGTGTTCGCGACGACCCAGCACCCCGACTACGACTGTCCGTGGCAGGCGCGTAGCCCGACGTCGTCGACGGGATCAGGTGTCGTCGTCGGACCGGGTGAGATCCTGACCGGCGCGCACGTTGTCGCGAACGCGACATTTTTGCAGGTGCGCAAGCCATCGTCGCCGGACAAGGCCGTCGCGCGCGTCAAGCGGATCAGCCACGACTGCGACCTCGCGCTGCTCGAGATCGTCGAGCCCGAGGGATTCCTCGACGACGTCGAGCCGGCGTCGATCGGCGAGATTCCGCAGCTGCACGACGAGGTCGCCGTCGCCGGCTATCCCGTAGGCGGTGAGGAAATCTCGGTGACCAAGGGCGTGGTCTCGCGCATCGAGGTGCAGCGCTACACGCACTCCGAGCGCCACCTGCTCGCCGTGACCGTCGATGCGGCGATCAACGCCGGCAACAGCGGTGGTCCGGTGTTCGGCGACGGCAAGGTGGTCGGCATCGCGTTCCAGAAGCTGTCGGGCGGCGAGAACATCGGCGAGATGGTGCCGCCGCCGCTCATCCGCGCGTTCCTCGACGGTGCCGCGCAGGGGCGCTCGGCGGATGTGCCGGCGTTTGGCATCGCGACGCAGAACCTCGAGAATCCGCAGCTCCATCGTCGGCTCGGGCTTAAAAAAGGCGACACCGGCGTGCTCATCGTGCGCGTCGAGCACGGCGGCACCGCCGACGGTGCGCTGGTGCCCCGCGACGTGCTGCATGCGATCGACGGCGTGGCGGTCGCGAACAACGCGACGATCCTGTACCTCGGCCGGCATCGCACGCGGTTCGAGGCGGCGCTCACCGGCAAGTACGTCGGCGACACCGTGTCGCTCTCGATCACGCGCGATCAGCAGCGCCTCGAGGTGACCGCGACGCTGCGGCCGCGCGTGCGTCTCGTGCCCCGGCCGACCCACGACCAGCTCCCGCCTTATTTTCTCTACGGCGGTTTCGTGTTCCAGCCGCTGTCCGAGGACTTCCTCGCGACCTGGAACGAGTGGTGGAACAAGGCGCCGAAGGAGTTCCTGTTCCACTACTACTACGGCTTTCGCTCGAACGAGCGCCGGGAGATCGTCGTCATCACCCAAGTGCTCGCCGACGAGATCAACGTCGGTTACGGGCACCTGCACAGCGAGAGCGTCGTGACGCTCGACGGGGTGGTGCCGATCGACATGGTCGACTTCGTCACGCGGCTGTCTACCGCGACCGGCATCGTCGAGATCGCGACCTCGGCGGGTGGCGTGATCATGCTCGACGCGACGGCGGTCGCCGCTGCGACGCCGCGGATCCTCGGGCGGTATCACATCGTGCGTGATCGATCGAACGGGCTGCCGGGCGCGGCTCCCTAGCCCGCGCGCCGCGCGATCGCCTCGCGAATGATTCGCATCGCCTCGGGCACACGCTTGCTCGGGATGTTCACCCGCGTCGGCATGCCGCCACCGATGCCGAGCAGCTCGACGAAATCGAGGCCGCTCTCGAAGTGCGCAGCGATCGTCGCGTTGCCGGCCTCGACGACGATCGACACCGGCGCGAGTCGCTGACCCATCAGCAACAGCTCGGTCTTGTCGAACGCCGGTGTACCGGCCGGGATCTCGAGCAGTGCGATGCCGGTGTCGACGACGAACTGGTTCGACAGCCCTTGCGCCACCGCGGCGATGCGTCCGAAGTCGGCCGCCGCGGCGACGATGCTGTCGCGCTCGATGCCCTCCGCGAGCCCGCCGACGAGGTAGTTCACGACCCGCACCTTCAGCGTCTCGTCGACCCAGTGGGCCCGCAGCGCGCGATCGATGCGATCGGCCTCGGGCGAAGCCACGCCGATGCGGGTATCGACGACCCGCGCGTCGTCGTCGGCGCCCCGGTAGGGCTCGACGCCGCCCTTGATCCACTTCGCCGCGGCGTAGAGGCCATCGAGATCGAAGTGGCAGACGATCGTGTCGACCGGTCCGGTGTCGGCGACGAGCTCGGGCGTGATCATCTCGGGGCACGCGCCGTGCTCGGCTTTCGTCGCGAGGACGAAGCGCGAGTCGCTCTTGAACTCCACGTGCAGCGGGTGATCGTGGTGGTCCACCCAGCGCGCGAGTCGATCGCCGAGCTGCGTGATGAACAACCCCGTCGTCTTCTCGAAGCCCTTGCCGAGCCCGACCGCTGCGAACGCGATGTCGAGCACGACGACACGACCGCTGAGGCTCGGCGCGCGCGGCAGCTTGCGCGGGCTCGCGAATACCAGCGTCGGCATCGGCGCGCTGCGAGATGCGGCGCTCACGACAGCTCCGCGCGGGCCGACTCGAGCTCGCCCTGCGCGTGCTGGTCGCCGGCTCGCCCCGCGGCTTCGATGCCCCGATCGTAGACCGCACGCGCGTCGTCGCTGCGGCCGAGCTCCTTCAACAGGTTGCCGTACATGAGGTAGCCCGGCACGTACGCGGAATGCCGCGTCGCGAGCACCTCGAATGCAGCGACGGCCTCGTCGTGGGCGCCGCGCTTGCGCAGCTCCATCGCGAGGCCGTACTGCGGAAATGGATCGCCCGCGGCGCGCTCGGCCAGCTGCCGGAGCATCGCGAGGCGATCCATCGCCATCAGGCGGCACCCTTCTTCGGCGGCTGCCAGGTGCGCTCGTGCTCGGCGATGTACTCGGTCGCGGCACCGGACGCCATGCCGAGCGCCTCTAGCAACGTCGCCGTGCGATCGAACACCGGCGTCTCCTGCAGGTGACCGACGAGCAGCAGATACACCGCGACGTGGAACGCCGGATACTTCGCGAGCAGCATGTCCGCGGCCTCGCGGAGCTGCTCGGGCGTGCGGGTCTCGCAGAAATCCTCGTCGGTCTCGCCTTGCTTGTGCGTGACCTTCAGGTGATCGAGAAAATCGATCAGCATCGATCGGTGGTGGCGCATGAGCCACTCGATCAGCAGCGCGAGCGCGAGCTGCTCGTTGCCCGCGGCGAATTCCGCATCGAACTTGCGACGCCACGACTTCAGCCGAGCGGCGCGCGTGAAGGCGGTCTCGGGGACGTTGGAGCCGACGCCGCCAGCCTTGAGGACCTGACGGACCTCCTTGCCGGAGAGCTCGCCGTAGAAACCGTCGACCTTTTCGGGGCCGAGGTGCTTGCAGATCTCGATGGGCTTCATGGGTCGCTCGCTAGGGCCCGGAGGCTAGCCCCGTCGTGATTTGGGCGCAAGTCGGCGCGGAGCATCGAGATTTCTCGTATGGTGGTGATGATGGCCACGCTCGCGATGACGATGCTCGCGTCGATGCTCGCGGGCCCCGCCGGCGACTGTCGCCGCGAGTGCGAGGCGATCGCAGCCGAGACCGATCGACAGACGTGTCTGCTGCAGTGCGATCAGAGCGAGCGGCCGGGCGACGGCACCGGCACCACGCGGTGGCGTCGCGAGGAGCGACTCGGTGGTGCGCCGCCCGGCAGCCAGCACGAGAACGAGTCGGGCACGACGACGATCGTCGAGACGACGAACCTCGACGGCATCACCGCAACCGAGATCACGACGACGAAGAAGAGCCGCAAGACCGTGACCACGGGCAACGCGGCGACGCCGGTGCGCACGACGGCTCCCGTCGCGCGCAACATGAGCGCGGCAGGGCCGTGGCTCGTGCTCGCGAAGTGTCAGAGCACCTGCGACGCCGATCGGAGCGCGCCGACGCGTGCCACGTGCAAGCTGAAGTGTCTCGCGGCATCGCCGGGACTCGTGCGGCGGGCACGATGACGCGAGCCGATCGGACGGCTTCGCGATCTCGGTCAGTGATGATGCGAGCTAGTCCCTCGCGGCGAGCCACGCGTCGACTGCGGCGATGCGACGGCGTTCGTCGCCCTCACCGGCGGCGAAGTGCGAGCGCGCGGTCTCGGCGAGCGTGCGCGCGCGAGCACGATCACCCGTGCGCCACAGCGCCTGTGCGAGCACGAATGCAGTCTCGCCGAGCATCGCCGCCGTGGCGGTGGGCTGCCGCAGCCGCGCGGCCCATGCCGCCTCGGCGATCGACAGCGCCTCGTTCGGCTGCGACGCAGTGATCGCCTCCGCGAGCACCGTGCGCCACAACGACGGCAGCTCGTGGTCGGCACCGTACGCGATGTCCCCACCCTCGATCGCAGCGCGCAGCTCGACCTCGGCCTCCGCGACGCGCCCCTGCTTCAACAGCAGATCGCCGAGGTTGCCGCGGGCGAGCAGCACGCTCGGATGGTCGCTGCCGAGTCGGCGGCGCATCAGATCCGCGGCCACGCGGTACTCGTTCTGGGCGGCGTCGAACCGACCCTGCCCCACGTAAGCCAGCCCGAGATTGCCGCGCGTCTCGGCGAGCGCCTGCTCGTCGACCGGCGACTTGCGCGAGAGCAGGGTGACGAGCTCGCGCAGGATCGCTGCGGCCTCGGCATGGGCGCCCTGGTCCAGAAGGATGAGCGCGAGGTTGTTGCGCAACGCGCCCGTGCGCTCGTCGTCGGCGCCGAATGCCGCCTCGCTCCCGGCGATCGCCGCGCGGATCTCCGCCTCGGCGTCGGCGAGCTTTCCCTGGCGCCGCAGCGCGACGGCCAGGTTGCCGCGCAGCGTCGGGAGGCGCGTGTGCTCGGTACCCTGCGTCGCGGCGGTGAGCTCGATCGCGCGGCGGTAGTGCGCCTCGGCGCCGGCGGGATCGCCTTGTCCGAGCAGGCAGTTGGCGAGCAGCCCGAGGCTCGCGAGGGTGCGAGGGTGCTCCGCGCCGAGGCGAAGCTGTAGGGTCTCGAGCGCGCGCCGGACCTCGAGCTCTGCGTCCGCGAACCGACCGAGCTTGAACAGCGCGAGCGCGAGACTGTGTCGCACCGCGGCGAGCTGGGTCTCGTCTTCGGGCGTGCCGCCGTCGAGAGTCGGGATGAGCTCGTCGAACGCCGCGAGCGCAGGCTCGTACGAGCCCATCCGCACGAGCGCGAATGCCCGTGACAGCGCCGCGCTCGTCCGATCCCGCGGCTCGTGCACGCGCTGGGCGAGCGCGACGGCGAGGTCGGCATACGCGAGCGCTTCGCCGGCGCGACCCGGCAGCTCGGCGAGCAACTTCGTCAGCGCGAGCGTGCCTCGATAGGTGCGCCGCCAGTCGCCGGCCTCGGTCGCGTGGGCGATTCCCGTTCGCAGTGCCGCCTCGGCGCCGACGAAGTCACCGTCCCCGTCGCGCGCGATCCCGAGTGCGACCTGCAACTCGCCGCGGACCGGCACGTACGCGAGACCGGACGCAGCGACGGCCGCCCCCTCGAGCGTTGCGACAGCCTGCGGATAGCGACCCGCATCCGATTGTGCGACGCCGGTGGCGATCAGCTCCTCGACGCGCGTGACCGCATCCCTCTCCGACGGCAATGGCGGCGGCACGTCGGCCTGCAGCGCATCCACGTCGGCGCACCGCTCGATGGATGGCAGGCCCGCGACCGCATCGTCGGCGTGCGCGACGACGTCGGCATCGGCGTGCTCGAGCACCGTGACCGTCGCCGCCAGGTCGAGCTTCGCGCGCTGCAGGCAGGCCATTCGCAGGTCCATCACCTTGGTCGACTGCTCCGCGCGTACGGACGTCGCGAGGCACGCGTCCTCGTGGCCGGCGATCCACGTCGCTGCGTACGCATCCAGGCGCGCGCTCGTGCGCTCGACGGTCGCCGATGCGTAGGCCGCACCCGTGCCCTGCATTGCCGTCGCGAACGCCCAACGGCGATCCGCGTTCCACACGCCCGCGAGCTGGGCCGCCGCGCTGGTGCACACTTCGTGGCCGCGGGTCGACCACGCGATCGTGCCGGCCGCGAGCGCCGCGATCGCAGCGACACCAAAAGCGAGCCGACGCCGACGTAGACTCGGATCGTCGCGCAGCGCCACGAGCAGCGCGTCCATGCTCGCGAACCTCGCGCGACGATCGACGGCGAGGCCGCGCAGCGCGATTGCGTGCAGCCACGCCGGTACGCCGGTGCCGGCGGGCAGCGGCGCAACCTGCCCCGCGCCGATGTTCGCCGCGAGTTCGCCGAGCGTGCTGCCCAGGAACGGACGACGACCGTGCAGAGCCTCGAACAGCGCGACGCAGAACGCGAACTGATCCGCGAGCTCGTCGGCGTGCTCGCCTGCGTGCTGCTCCGGTGACATGTACGCCGGCGTGCCGAGCATTGCCCCGGTGCACGTGATGTCGATCGCCTCGCGATCGAATCGTGCGATCTGCGACAGATCCGCGGTCGTGCCGCGCACCGAGCCGAGATCCGCGAGCCCGAAGTCGAGGACCTTGGGCTCGCCCGCCGTCGTGACGAGCACGTTGTCCGGCTTGAAGTCGCGATGCGTGACGCCAGCGTGGTGCGCTGCGGCGAGGCCGGCACCGACGCGGACGAACATGTCGACGATTGCCCGCCAGTTGCGTGGCGCGGCCGTGAGCCACGTGCGCAGCGTCGTGCCCGTGACGAACTCCATCACGAGGTACACGCGGCCCGCATGCTCACCCGCCTCGTACACGTGCGCGACGTTTGGGTGCGACAGCCGAGCCATCGCCTTCGCTTCGCGCAGCAGTCGCTCGCGTGCGAGCGGCGAGTGAGCGTGGTCGTCGCGGATCAGCTTGATCGCGACCTTGCGATCGAGCGTCTCGTCGTACGCAGCGTGCACGTACCCCATCGCGCCCGCGCCGAGCCAGCGAAGCAGCGCGTAGCGGCCGATGTGGGTCGGCGCGGCAAGGCGACGCGCCGACCCAGGACCCCCGGAGCCGTCGAGCGTCTCGCTCGATCCGAGCCCCTCGTCCGACCGCGGCATGCCGGGCTCGGTGTCGGCGCCGGGCGGGCGATCGTGCACGCCAGGAGCATACGCCCCCAGCCTACGGATGACTCAGGCGCGCGTGCAGGCGTCGAGATACGCGTCGTAGCGCGCACGCACGCGCTGCGTCACCGCGCCTTCGGTACCGTCGCCGATCCGCCGCCCGTCGATGCTCGTCACCGGCATGATTCCGCGCACCGACGACGTCAAGAAGACCTCATCGGCGGCGCGCAGATCGTCGGGTGACACGCGGTCGTGGGTCACCGCGAGCCCGAGCTCGGTCGCCAGCTCGCACACCAGCTCGCGCGTGATGCCGGCGAGCAATCCGAACTGCAGATCCGGCGTGCGCAGTCCGCCACCGACAACGAAGAACACGTTGCTGGTCGCACCCTCGGCGATCTCGCCGGTCGCGGTGCACAAAATCGCGTCGTCACCGCCTTCGGCGATCGCCTGACGCAGCGCGAGGATGCTGCCGAGGTAGTTGCCGCTCTTGATCGCCGGATCGACCGCGCCTTGCGTCTTCGTGGTGCCGACGATCACCGCCGCGATGCCCCGGCGATATGCGTCTTCGGTCGGCACCTGCAGCGGCTGCACGATGATGACGAGCGTCGGTGCCTCCGACTTGCGGGGGTCGAGCATGAGCGGCCCTTCGCCGCGCGTGATGATCACGCGGACGTAGCTCTCGTCGTTGCCGCTCGCGGCGTGGGTCTGGGCGATCGCGTCGCCGAGCATGTCGTCCGCGAACGGAATCGCGAGGCCGATACCGTCGGCGCTGCGATGCAGCCGTGCGATGTGCCGACCGAGCTCGATCGGCCGCCCGCCCGCAGTGCGCATCGTCTCGTAGACGCTGTCGCCGTAGAGGAAGCCGCGATCGAACACGCTGATCTTCGCCTCGCTCGGATCGACGGGCGCACCGGTGGTCGACAGATAGATCTTGGTGCCCAAGGTTGCAGCTTCTTTTTGCGCTGGCGCGCCCGCGTCCGTCAAGCGCCGTGTCGCTCCTGCATCATCCCCGGCATCATCTCCGGTTGAGGGCCCAACGCAGGCGCCACACCATCACCAGGGCTTCGCGGAAGATCTTGCCGGTCATCTTCGAGCGCCCGCGGGTGCGCTCGCGGAACACGATCGGCACCTCGACGACGCGGAAACCCTGACGGATCGCGCGGGCGGTCATCTCGACCTGGAAGCCGTAGCCGACGGTGAGGATCTCGGACAGCGGCAGCGCGGCGAGCACGTCGCGGCGCCAGCACTTGAAGCCGCCCGTGATGTCCGCCACACGGACGCCGAGCACGGTGCCGGCGTAGCGACTGCCGCCCTTGCTCATGACGCGCCGGCGCAGCGGCCAGTCGCTCGTGCCGCCGCCCGGTGCCCAGCGCGAGCCGAGCGCGACATCAGCTCCGTCGCGACACGCGGCGCGCAGCCGCGCGATGTCCCGCGGCTCGTGCGACAGATCGGCGTCCATCTGCACGATCTGCGTGACCGGCTCGGACCACCCGAGCACATGCGTGAACGCGTCGACGTACGCGCGACCGAGTCCTTCCTTCGCGGCGCGATGCAGCACGCGGATCCGCGAGTCGCTCTTCGCGAGATCGTCGGCGAGCGCACCGGTGCCGTCGGGGCTCGCGTCATCGACGACGAGCACGCGAACATCCGGCTGTGCGTCGAAGATCTCCGCGAGCACGACCGGTAGATTCTCCCGCTCGTCGTACGTGGGCAGCACCACGACGCAGCGCTCGTCGACACTCACGCGGGCCACCATACGATGGCGACAGCGGCGACGCGATTCGGTAAGGGCCCCGGTCGAAATAGACTTGTCGTCGGGCCGCCGAGCTGCGCCATGAGGGCAAGGCGCGAGGCCGAAGCTGTACCGGGCGTACTGCGAGGCCTCGCAACGAAGCCATCGTGGCGCAGTGCGGTGGCCGGGCGGCAAGTCCATTTCCACCGGGGCCCTAAGCACATCTGCGTACCGAGTGGCGTTGTTGGCCGGCGCGCGGCCGTGCGACGCTGTCGAGCAGCGAACATGGCACGCATCCGTTCACGGTTCCGCCGCGCCGCGACTCTCGCGGTCCCTGCTCTGTGCCTGCTCGTGAGCGCCGAGGCGGGCGCCGCACCGGACGAGTTGCTGGACCCGGACGCTGCGCACGAGGATCACCACCACATGCCGCCGGCGTACGCGGAGCCCGGTTGGTCGATGCCGCCGGTGTCCTTCGCCGAGCCGGAGTATCCGCTCGCCGCGCAGTTCGTCGAGGCAGACTCGAGCAACTTCACCGCCGGCGGCATCACCGAGGTGCAGTACGTCGTCGTGCACACGATGCAGGGCTCGTACGAAGGCAGCATCAACTGGTTTCTCAACCCGTCGTCCGACGTCTCCGCGCATTTTTGCATGCGGGCCGAGGACGGCGAGATCACGCAGATGGTCAACCTCGACGACCGGGCATGGCACGTCGGCAACTCGAACTCGTACGCGATCGGTATCGAGCACGAGGGTTTCGTCGACGATGCGAGCTGGTACACCTGGGCCGCATACAGCCACTCTGCGCAGCTCGCACGATGGTTGTGCGACCGCTTCGGGTTGCCGCTCGATCGCGATCACATCGTCGGACATGTCGAGCTGCCGGCGCAGACGCACACCGATCCGGGGCCGAACTGGGACTGGGACCTGTACATGGCGCTCGTGCGTGACGTCGTCGGCGAAGGTGTCGTCGAGGGCGTCGTCGTCGATCCGGATCGCGCGTGCGCGGTGACGGCGACGGCGGACACCGTGCTCACGACGACGCTCGAGGATCCCGCCGCGCTCGGCGATGGCAGCAAATGCGTCGTGCCGGCGGGCACCGAGCTCGCGGTGCTGCACGCCGGCGCTGACATGATCGGCAAGCGTCGCGTCGTGCTCGCCGACGACAGCCCGTGCGCCGAGCTCGGCGATGCGTTCGCGACGATCACTCACTTCGATGGGTTCTGCTCGCTCGACGAGCTCGCGGTCACGGGTGCATCGGTCGCGCTCGATGGTGGCGCACCGATCGTCGTCGGTGCCGACGGTGCGTTCGCGTGGACCGGCGTCGGCGCGGGCGCGCACACGATCGATGGCAGCGCGCTCGGCTTTCGATCAGTGAGTGTGCCGCTCGATCACGGCGGCTATCCTGGCGCGCGCCTCGTCGTGCGGCTGCCGAGCACGGCCGCGGGCGACAGCACGGGTGGTGATGCCGGCCTCGACACGGGCGACGGCGACTCGGACCCGCCCGCGGACCCGACGACCGCGGGCGATGGCGACGACGGCGGCGAGACCGGTGGCAGCGCCCCGAACGATCCCGAGGACGACGAGTGGCCGCTGCCCGCGACCTTCGGCGAGACCGAGGAAAGCGCCGGCTGCGGCTGCCGCGAGGGCCTGGGTTCCAGCGCCATGGGCCTGCCGTTGGGCGCCCTGTTGCTGCTCGCGACCCGACGACGGCGCGCGACGGCGCTGCGCCGCCCCCGCTGATTGTGCTACGGTCGGCCGAAGACCTCTCCGAGAGCGGTATTCGACCTTGCGGAAAATTCGCTGCCACTACATTTCCGCCGACGCGTACGTCCAGTCCCTCGAGCCCGGGGCCGAAGCCCACTCGCTGCAGGTCTACTCGACCGATCCGTTCGAGCCCGGCGAAGAAGTGCTGCTCGAGGTCTACTTCGCGGGACTGCCGGGCAAGATGATGGTGCGCGCGATCGGCAAGGGTTGGCACTCCGCCAGGCCGCGTCTGCGCGTGCGTGCCGGTGGGGTGTTGCGTTGCACGGGCACCGAGTGGCGCAAGCTCGAGTTCCTCCGCGACGTCGGCACGGGCACGATCGATCTGACTGCGCGTCGTCGCCATGTGCGATTGCCGGTGATGGTCGAGGTGCGGTGGCGTGCTCCGAGCGGCACCGACTTCGCGATCGCGGCGCTGTCCGAGATCAGCGAAGGCGGTGCGTTGCTGCTCACCGGCAAGCCGCCGAAGCTAGGCGACGAGATCATCGTCGAGATCACACCACCGGGCAGCGAGCGTCCGCTCGAGGTGCTCGCGGTCGTGCGCAACGCAGAGAACCCCGACGGCGTCGGCCTCGAGTTCCTCGCGCGCGACATGGGCGGCGTGCATCGCCTCCGCGAAGTGATTCGGCGTCTGGTCGAGCAGTAGCTCGACAGCAGTAGCTCTCGACCACTGCTCAGGTGCCGCCCGACGTCGTCGCGGCGCCCGTGGATGACGATCCAGATCCACCGGAGTCGGTCCCGGTGGTATCCGGCGGATCGTCGACCGTAGGCGGCGGCGCAGACAGACCGGGAACCGCGGCGCCCGTGATGTGCACGTCGACGTACTCGATCTCGCCGGGCAACCCGGTCAAGAAGATCGCGGTCTCGAACGCGCCGTACGCAGCGCCGACGCCGAACGTCGCATTCGCCTGCTGACCGAGGCCGACCGCGATTTCCTCGACCGCCTCCGTCATCATGCCAAAATCGTCCATGAACACGCGCAGCAGTCGAACCGGGCCCGCGTTGTCGACCGCGTAGAGGTTGCCGCATACGTCCATCGCGAGGCCGTCGACGGTGCCGCCCTCGACCGTCGTCACGAGCACGGGCTGCGCCGCGGTGCCGTCGTCACCGATTGCGACGCCCCACAGCTCGCCGCTCATGAAGTTCGGATAGAACACCATCTGCCGCAGCGGGTCGTAGTGGATCCCGTTCGGCTGCGGCGACATCGCGATCATCGTCGGCGCGCCGCCGGCGAGGTCGACGCGCCACACGCCATTCGCGAGGAACTCCGTGTACCAGGCGAAGCCGTCGTTATCGACGAAGACGCCGTTCGGCAGATCGATGCCCTCGACGATCGTCGTGAGCATGCCGTCGGGCGACATCGAGCGAATCACGTCGTCGTCGCCCTGCGCGAGGATGAGGTTGCCGCTGGGCGCGTAGCGGATGCCGAGCGTCGCGCTGCCGAACAGCGGCGAGTCGAGTAGCTCGCTGACGAAGAAGCCGGGATCGTTCGGCGTGCCGAGCGTGCCGCCGGTGACGTCGAGTCGGAACAGCCGCGTGCCGCTGCGCGCGATGAAGCCGCCCTGCCCGTCCGCTGCCATGTCCTCGGGGCCGTCGTTGTCGGCCTCGGGCTCGAACAGCGTGCCCTGCCCGACGATGTCGTACGGCCCGCGGGCCAGCGAGTCGCACTCGGGTGGGTAGTCGATCGGCTGCGGGTCGGTGTCGGTCGTCGGGTCGGTCATCGACGTCGTCATCGACACCGTCGAGTCGGTCGTCGCGTCGCCGGTGTCGCCGGACGTGTCGGCGATCGTGTCGCTCGTGTCGCCGAGCACGCGATCGAGCAGGCCGTAGAATTTCGACAGCTCGGTGTCGAGGCACTGCACGTGGCGCTCGCCCTCGTCGACGCGGCAGCCCTTCAGCGAGACCCACGCTCCATCGCCGCTCGCAAAGTCGCGGGCC
>Ga0105048_10002501_pt1 | contig 29895 bp, 29 predicted proteins | sample MAT05_FD_78382 | JGI IMG/M metagenome (GOLD analysis project Ga0105048, IMG submission 78382) | Freshwater microbial communities from Lake Fryxell liftoff mats and glacier meltwater in Antarctica - MAT-05 | ecosystem: Environmental > Aquatic > Freshwater > Ice > Liftoff microbial mat | place... | reverse complement strand
GCGAAGCGGTCCTGCTTGCGCTTGGAGAGCGCCTTCATCACGCAGGCTTCGAGCTCGGGCGGGTAGCCCGGGATGATCGTCGAGGGCGGGGGGACGACGCACGCCTGGACCTTCTCGAGCGTGTCGAGATCGGTGTCCATGCGGAAGAGGCGCAGGTTCGTCGTCAGCTCCCACAGCACGACGCCGAGGGCGAAGATGTCGGTCGTGCGATCGACCTCGGCCCCGCGCACCTGCTCGGGCGACATATAGGCGAGCTTGCCCTTGAGCGTTCCCGCGCGCGTCGACGACAGGCGATCAGCGACCTTGGCGATGCCGAAATCGACGACCTTGGTGTAGCCCTCGTAGGTCAGGAAGAGGTTGTGCGGCGTGACGTCGCGGTGGACGAGGCCGAGGAGCTGCCCGTTCTTCCCGCGCAGCTCGTGGGCCGCGTGGAGGCCGTCGGCCGCGTCGGCGCAGATCCGCGCGGCGAGGTCCGGCATCACCCGCATGCGCCGCTCTTCGGCGCGCCGCATCACCTCACGCAGCGGCTCGCCGTGGAGGTACTCCATGGCGATCCAGTAGGTGTTGTCATCCTTCCCGAGATCGAACACCTGCGCGACGTTGGCGTGGTTGATCCCCGCGGCGATTCGCGCCTCGTCGAGGAACATGTCGACGAACTGGTCGTCTTCCACGAGGTGCGGGTGGATGCGCTTGATCGCCACCCACTTCTGGAAACCGCCGGGCCCGTCCATCCGGGCCAGGTGGACGCTCGCCATGCCACCGACGCCGATCTCGTCGACGACGCGATAGCGGCCGAGAAAGAAGGTGCCAGGCTGCTTGTCGGCTTCCTTGGAGCGGAGGCCGGATGCGGACGACGACGTCCCACCTGCGCTCGCGGCTCCACCTGAGCGAGAGGATGCAGGTCGAGGAGGAGGGGGCATGGGCGGTAGCTAGTCTGCGGCGCGAAGGTGTAGATACGCCGAGCCTTTCAAGCGTATCGGACACCGCTCCGCGATGTAAAGCCCGAGCCACGCCGGGGCGGGGGCGTGACCCTCGTCCCGACCTTGCGATCACGGCAATCAGGGGAACGGCTGGGCTGGCTGACCGCGGTCGAAATAGAACTTGAACTTGCCCTCGAGCCTCGATTGAAGCTCACAGGGGATTTCCCGCGGGTAGGAGCCGAGGGGCACGTCGCGGAGGTCACCCACCTGCACGTCGAGCTTGGTCACGTCGATCAGCTTCTCCTCCGCGCTCGCCTCGTTGGGATCCCCGTTGAAGAGCGACGCGAAGGTGATCTGCCCGCTCACCGCGTAGAGCACGGTGTTCTGGTTGTGGCACGAGCGCTGGAGGAAGAACGCGATGTGGACGAGCGGCGGAGCGTCGAGCAAATCCGCGGGAGGGACGCTGGGCGATCCGGAGGGCGTCACGCCCGCGGGCAGCGCCACCTGGAACGTCGCCGTCCCGTTCGCGTGGGGGCCGAGCGGATCGCTGACAGCGCCGCTGATCACGCAGGCGTCCGGCCTACTGGAGCTCGGCGCCCCGGCGTCCTCCACCCCGGCGTCCTTCGCTTTCAGCGTCCGCGCCACAGCGATCGCCTCGCGGATCTTCGGCACATCGTCGATCAGCACGGTGAGCCCGTCCGAGACCTCTTGCAGATCGTTCCCGTGCTGGACCCGGATCTGGAGCGTCGATCGGTAGGAATTCGCCGCGAAGAAATCGGGCTGCAGATCGTAGCTCTGCTCGACAAAGGAACCGCCGCCGTCTGCTTGCCCCCAGCACTCGTGGGCGAAGAGCTTGTCGCTCTTCAGCTCGCCCGTGCCCTGGCCGAGCGAGCAGCCGGTGACGACCAGGCCGAGCGCGAGCATGCCAAAGACCTTCATGACGGGGCTCCGGCGACGGCGACAGCGCGGGTGATCATCCCCCCGCCGACCACGCGATCGCCCTGGTAAGCGACGGCGATCTGGCCCGGCGACACCGCGCGCACCGGGTCGCGAAAGCGGGCCACGAAGACCTCAGCGCCGGTGGCGGGATCGAGCTCCCGATCGATCACCGCGGGCGCCCCGTCGTGCCGCGCCCGCACCCGCACCTCGGCCTCGAGTGGGAAGGCGGCGTCGTCGCTCCAGGCCACGCCAGAGAGCAGCGCCGCCGCGGAGAGCAGCTCGTCCTCGCCGCCGAGGCGCACCGTGCTCGTCGCCGCGTCGAGGCCGACCACGAACATCGGCTTCCCCAGCGCGACGCCGAGGCCCTTGCGCTGGCCGATGGTGAAGCCGTGGACGCCGGCGTGCTCGCCGACCGCGCGCCCCTCGGCGTCGACGATCGGGCCCGGCCGCAGGCGATCCTTCGCGTGCTCGGCGACGAAGGCGTCGTAGCGCCCGGTGGGCACGAAGCAGAGCTCCTGGCTCTCGCCCTTCTCGGCGCCCGGGAGCTTCCGCGCGATCGCCTCGGCGCGCACCTCGCCCTTGGTCGAGTCCCCGAGCGGGAACATCACCCGGGCGAGCTCGTCCTCGCGGAGCATGTGAAGAAAGTAGCTTTGATCCTTGGTCCGATCGCGCCCTCGGAAGAGCCGCGCCTTGCCGTCCACGCCGACGACGCGCGCATAGTGCCCCGTCGCCACGAAGGCCGCGCCGAGGCGATCCGCGAGCGGAAAGAGCTCGCGCAGCTTCACCGATCGGTTGCAGGCGACGCACGGGCTCGGCGTCTCGCCCGCGAGGTAGGCGTTCACGAACGGATCGATCACGTGCTCCTTGAAGAGCTCGCGGCGGTCGAACGTGAAGTGGGGGATGTCGAGGTACGTGGCAACGCGGCGAGCGTCGTGCTGGTCTTCCGGGGCGCAACAGCGGCCGCGCACGCTGCCGTCGTCGGGGTAATCCCAGAGGTGAAGCGTCACCCCCACGACATCGTATCCCTGGTCGCGCAGACGAGCGGCCGCGACGGCGGAGTCGACTCCGCCGCTCATCGCTACGAGAACGCGCACCTGGCTCATGGCGGCGGAGCGTAGCCGGATTACAGCCGGCTCACCACGTCACCGCGGTCGGGATCGGCTTCGCCCCGCCGAGCGCGCCGTCGGCGTCATCGCCCCAGCACAGCACCGATCCGCTTTGCAGGCGCGCGCAGATGCGATCGCCCGCCGCCATGATCGCCGCGACATCGGCGAGCCCGGGGACCGGCCCTGGAACGCGGCGATCCGTCGTCGATCCATCGCCGAGCTGCCCCGCGGAGTTACTGCCCCAGCACTGCACGGTGCGGCTATCGAGGCGCGCGCAGGAGTGGTCGCGGCCGAGGGCCAGCTCGATCACGCCGACGAGACCCTTCACCTTCGCGGGCGCGTGCTTCTTCGCCGCGCTTCCATCGCCGAGCTGGCCCTTCTCGTTGTCGCCCCAGCACGTCACGCTGCCATCTTGCAGCAGCGCGCAGGAGTGATCGCCGCCGAGCGCCACCGCCGTCACGTCCTTCACGCCCGCCACCGGCTTCGGCTTCGGCGCGGTCTTCGACGGCGCGGATCTACCGGGGATCGAAGGCGCAGCGGCGATCGAAAGCGCGCCCCAGCAGGCGATCGCTCCGTCCCGCCGCAGGCCGCAGGTCGTGTCGCCGCCGAGCGAAAGCGACGTGAGATCGAGCGACGGGATCATCACCGCTCCCGACGGCGCCAGCGTCTTCATCATCATCGGCTGGACCGTCGGGTTCGCCGGAGGCCCCGCGCTCGCGCTCCCGAGCTGGCCCTTGTCGTCGCGGCCCCAGCACATCACGGATCCCTTGGCGACGCGCGCGCAGGTGTGCCCTTCGCCCGCGGCGATCTGGGTCGCGCCCTCCACGCCCAGGACCGCTCCTTTAGCCGCGCGCCCCTCGCTCGTGCCGTCGCCGAGCTCCCCGTTGACGTTGTTGCCCCAGCACCACACCGTCCCGTCGCCCGCGAGCGCGCAGCGGTGACGCGCGCCGATGGCGATCGCCGACGCGCCGGGCACGCTGACGATCGCCGGCGCGCGCCCCGGGATCTGCCCCGCACCCGCTTGCCCGGTACAGCGCGCCCCGCCGCCGTCGAGGAGCACGCAGCTATGCGACGCGCCGAGCCCCATCGCGGTGATCCCGGCGCAGCGACCCTGCGCGCAGATCGGCGTCTCGGCGACGCAGGCGTTGGGCGGGCTCCACTCCCCTTCCCCGCTGCAGGTTTGCGCGGCGTTCTTCTCACAGCGCTGGACCTCGGGCAGGCACACACCGCAGCGCCCCTTCCCGTTGCACACGCCGGCCTCGGCGCATTTCGCGCCCGCGACCAGCGGCGTGTGCTCGGGCCCCGCCGCGCTGCACGCCTCCTCGGTGCACTCGTTGGCGTCGTCGGCCGGGGTATCGCCGAGGTTCTCGCGCGGGATCGCCGCCCCTCTACCGTCGCAAATCAGCTCCTGGCAATCACCGGCGCTCTGGACTTTCGAGACAGTTCCTGCTGCCGCGACCTGGATCTGGCACCCACCCTCGGCGCAGACGGCCATCATGCACGGCGCGGTCGCCGCCGGGCACTCGCTGTCGGCGTCGCAGGCCACCCCCGAGACCGCCGGCGCCACCCCGGGCGCGGGCGCAGAGCGGAGCGCGCACCCCGTGCCAAGCGCTAAAAATGCGGCCACAAAAAATCGGCGAGGGGACGGCCGCGGCCTGGTCATGCGGGCGCGCATGGTGAGGCGAACCCGCCCGGGGACGCAAGGGGGACCCCCCGACCGACCTCGACGAGCGGATCCGACACCGGCCTTTTGCCATCGGCTCCGGCGCGCATGATAGCGTTTCGCCGATGCCGCTGGGCTCCGTGCTCGTGATCGAAGACGACGAGTGGGTGTCGAGCCTGCTCTCGGTCGCGATCCGTGAAGCAGGCTACGACGTCGTCGTGTGCCCCTTTGCGCAGGAGGGCCTCGACACGGCCTGCGCCGACAACCCCGACTGCATCATCTGCGACGTCGATCTGCCGGATCACGACGGCTACTGGGTCGCGCGCCACGTGCGCACCCACCCCTCGCGCCTGTCGGTGACGCCGTTCCTTTTCCTCTCGGGCCTCGACGACGAGCAGTCGCGCCTCGAAGGCTTCCACGTCGGCGCCGACGTCTACATGACGAAGCCCTTCCGCGTGGACGAGGTCGTCGCGCAGATCGGCGCGCTGGTGCAGATGGCGGCGCGCCTGCGCGTGCGGCGCGACTCGATGATCTCGATCCCGCCCTCCTCGATGGCCAGCGCCATCGAGGGCGATCTCGGGCAGATGTCGATCGCGACGGTGCTGACGGTGCTCGAGATGGAGCGGCGCACTGGCGTGTTCGAGGTGGTGAGCAAGAAGCGGCGCGCCCACCTGGAGATGGTGCGCGGCGGCGTGATCGACGGCACCGTGGGCGGTACCCGGGTCTCGGCGCTGACGGCGCTGCGGACGATGCTGACGTGGACCGTGGGCCGCTTCTCGTTCAAGCCGAGCACGCGCGTGTTCGAGGTGGGCGAGGGCGCGGAGAGCAACAAGTCCCTCGGCGCGTTCCTGATCGAAGCGCTGCGCCTCCAGGACGAGGCGGCGCGCGCCGATCTCGATCTGCCGCCGTCGGTGCGCCGCCCGCCCATGGGCGACGTTCACCTCGCTCCCCCCGCGCTCGGCGGCCCGCCGTCGACGCCCGCCGACTTCGCGCCGCCGTCCTCGCGGACGCCTGACTTCGCGCGCGGCTCCTCGCCCAGCGCCGAGCCGCCGAACCGCCAGTCACGCCACACCCCGTTGCCCGGCGCGGAGCCCTCGCGCACCACCTTGCCCTTCGCCTCGTCGTCGAGCACCTCGTCGCACCGCGACTCCCCGCCCGTCGCCGCGCCGCCCGCACCGCCGGCGCCGCCCGCGCTGCCGATGACGCTCGAGCCCGATCTCGCCGACTGGGAGATCCCCGAGACGATGACGCCGGTGATGAGCTCGCCCATCCGGCTGCCGAAGCCTCCCCCGCTGACGTTGCCGCGCATGAAGGCGGTCCGCCTGGACCCGCGGCCAGCGTCGATGACGCCGGTGCCGACGCCGCCTCTGCCGGGCTCTCCGCGGGTCGGGGGGATTTTGCCCTCGGCGCCGGTGCCGACGAAGGAGAGGACGTTGCCGCCGCGGCCGGCGGGGCGAGTGGATCCGCCGAAGAAAGAGTGAGCGATTGGCGACCTTGGGGATCGCCGCTCAGCCCTTCCAGTTCTCGATCGAAAGCTCTTTGAAGGGCCGAAAGTCCTTCACATTCACCGTGACCAGCACGAGGCCGTTCACCTTGGCGATCGCCGCGATGAGTCCATCGAAATTGGGCGGGGGCTTTCCCATCCTGCTCAGGCGGGCCCGCTCTTCGGCGTGCCACTCTGCCGCTGCCTGATCGTACGCCAGCACCGGATAGATGCGGAGCACGACCTCGTCGAGATAGCGCTCGACATCGGCGCGGCGCCGCGAAGGTTCGAGGAGCCGGCTTCCATAGCGAAGCTCGTGGACGACCGGCGCCGCTGTCGCGCTCTCGTGCCCACGCTCATTCAGCAGCTTCAGAACGTTCTTGTCCGGATTTTTCGAGATTGGCTCCGAAAGGACATTTGTATCCAGGAGATAGCGGAGCATCAAAGCTTGACCTCGCGCCCCGGAGACCGGTCGCGCAGCGCCGCGAAATGGTCAGGCTCGACCGCGATCTCGTCAAAAACGACGCTGCTCTTCCAGGCTTCATAAGCCTCCGCGAACGTCGGCTTGGACATTGCGATGCGTTCGTACTCTTGAACGGAGAGGATGACCGCGACGGGCTTGCCACGCCGCGTGATCTTCACCGGGCCACCGCGCTCGACGTCGTGGATGAGGCCGGGCAGATCGTTCCGCGCCTCGGCGATTGAATAGCTCTTCGACATCTCGGGGCCTCCATGTCCATCCACATGTACATGTTGGATGCGGTGGTTGCAACGTCAAGCGGCCGGCGCCGCGCGAGGCGATACGTCGCGCCCCGGAGCGAGACCGCCGTCCCGCCGGCGTCGCGCAGCAGCGCGGCATCCAGCTACGTCGGCTTCTCGACGCGGAGCGCAGTCCCGGCCGCTGTTCTCGGCCGCACCTCCACGCGCTTCATTTCCTCGCGAAGGGTGCCAGTTCCCTAGGGCACGAATACCAGCACGCGCGCTCCCTGGTCCATCACCCCGAGCACGACGCCGGGGCGCCCGTCTTTCTCCCCGCCTCGCACGCGGACCGCTTCGCCGCTACGGATCGGCGTCATCGTCGGGGACTCCGCACAAGTGCAGTTCGCCGCTGGGGTCGGCGATGTTCTGCCAGAGTGACTCCGCCGCTTCGACCTCGTGTTGCAGCGCCTGCAGGTCAAAGCGGTCGGCCAGTGGAACGAGGTCCGCCGGAACGTGAAGCGGGAGGCTCGCGAGATAGCGCATGTACTCGTACAGGCCATCGCGGAAGACTTCGGCGAGCGCCAGGCAGAGCCCCCGGACCGTGCTCCACCAGGATCTGCATGATCACGGAGGCATACGCGGCATGAAGGCGCCCGCTCTGGACCACGATCCCCGCCGGGCCGGCCCCGAGCACGCGAACCATTTCTGCCGGCGGTTCGCTCGGGGCTGCAATCGCGGTGAGCGTGTCGATGGTGATCAAGTGCGCCGCTTCGGCACTGTCGGCCACGCAAAGCGGCACCTGGTTCCCGATGAGCTCGAGACCGCGGAAGGCACCGAACACTCTGCTTCTTCCACGAGCCGACGTACACACGGGCAGGGCTATGAGGCCGACCCGCTCGTGCGCCGCGCGGTCGAGCTGCGAGCAATGGATCTCGCCGATGCCCATTACCGGGCGCAAGGTTTCGCGGTGGAGAACACCTCCGCTGCCAAGTTCTATGATCTCCGTTGCACGCGGGACGGGGCTGAGGTGCGGGTGGAGGTCAAAGGCACGCGCAATGACGGGAGCGAAGTCGAGGTGACGATCGGCGAGGTCGAGAATGCACGCGGCACGGGCTGGCGAACCGATCTGTTCGTCGTCAGCGCGATCGCCGTGTCACGGGAAGATGGGGTTATCGGTGCGTATGGCGGTTCAATTCACATCGTCGAGGGGTGGAGACCCTCGGTGGAAGATTTAACGGCCATCCGCTTCCGCTGCACGGTCCCTGCGCAGAAAATCGTGAAATAGGCGAGATAAGGTCGGCGCCCTGGCGGCAAGCTTGATCCCGAGGAGTGGCCCGAGCCGCAGAGCAACAACAGGTGCCGCACCACAGGGTTTTTGAGACCGGAATAGGATTTAAGGCGGGTGGCCATCGGCCGTGAATCATATCTCTGCACCGGCGCTGAGAAGGTGCGACGAGCGGCGCGCGATCGCCGCTGCCTTCGTCGGATTCTTTCTTATGCTCGGCGCAGACACGCTCGTATGAGCAACGAGGATGCTCCGCGGAAGGCGAGTATGCCTCGACGAAGGCCCTGCGACCGGACAGGCTCGACAGCGATCCAGCGGCCGAGGGTGGCGGGAATGTCGAAGACCACGAGGTTCATGGAGAGACATCGACAGTAGCAGTGCCGCAGTTGCGCAAGATCGACGGCACCTCAATTTCCCTGGCTCAAGCTCCGCCGCTACCCCACTTTCGCCTCCCTTCACGCACGCCGCGGCTTGCCTCCCGCCCCGTGCGCCGGTATCACCGGCGCATGGTGTTCGCCGATCTGAAGAACGACTTCGTATTTCGGCGCATCTTCGCCACCCACCCGGACCTCCTCCGCCGTCTGCTCAACGATCTCCTCGAACGGACAGGGGACCAGGCCATCGAGGCCCTCGAGTACTTGCCGAGCGAGCAGGTCCCGCTGGTGGAAGGGGGAAAGCTGTCGATCCTGGACGTCCGCTGTCGGGATCGGGCGGGCACTACCTTCGTGGTCGAGATGCAGCTCATCCACCACCGGGGCTTCGTCAACCGCGTCGTGTACAACGCGTGCAAGTCCTACTCTGGCCAGCTGAAGAGCGGCGAGTGGTACACCAAGTTGATGGACGTCGTGGCCGTCTCCATCTGCGATTTCGAGCTCTGGCCAGACGCCCAGCAGAAGAAGCTGGGCCTCCCGCCGGTGCCGATGCTGAGCCGGTGGAACCACGTCGAGCGAAGCTCGAAGACCGAGGGGCTCTTGCAGATTCAATACGCCTTCCTGGAGCTGCCGAAGCTACCGGAGCAACGCCCGGAGACGGACGGGGTCAATCTCTGGGCCTGGCTCTTCGTCCATGCGCACGAGCTGACCGAGATACCGGAAGACCTCTCGCCGGGACCCTACCGACAAGCGCTGGAGCTCGCGAACCAGGCAAAGTTTACCCAGGAAGAGCTCAATACTTATGAGCGGGTGAGGGACGAGATCCGGCAAGTGCTCGAGATTGCCGCCGAGCGGTGGGCCCTGGGCAAGACCGAGGGCAGAGCCGAGGGCAAGACCGAGGGCAGAGCCGAGGGCAAGGCCGAGGGGCTGGCCGAAGGCGAGGCCAAGGGGAAGGCCGAGGGGCTGGCCGAAGGCGAGGCCAAGGGGAAGGCCGAGGCCAAGCGCGACACGCTGCTTCGACTCCTCGCGCGCGCAGGGATTGCCCTTGCAGAGGACGACCGCACCCGCATCCAGGTATGCGCGGATATGGCGACCCTTGATCGGTGGATCGACAACGTCTTCGGCGCGAAGACCGCCGCCGAGGTGCTTTCATGATTCATGATCTATGTCCCCGAGCCGGGACCTCGCGTTGGCGACCACCTCGATCATGATGTCGGGCTTTGGATCGCCCTGCCCGCGCCCCGGCGGCGCCCTGCTGTGGTATGATCTATGCGTTGGCGTCGCCGCATGCAGGAGCCAACCCGTCGCCGGGATAGGTCAACCCATCCCCGGCAGGGGTTCAACCCATCCCCGGGATAGGTCAACCCATCCCCGGCAGGGGTTCAACCTATCCCCGGGATGGGTCAACCCATCCCCGGCAGGGGTTCAACCTATCCCCGGGACAGGTCCATCAGGGAATCCCTGATGAGCCTACCTCCTACCTCCGACCACCAATCTCGCAAAAACATAATTTTCCATTCCATCGTTTTCACGCGCTCAACGTTTAACGCGCAGGGAGCATCGCTGACGGTTTCAGCGAAGCCACCCCGCGTCGCGGCCCCTGCGCCGTCGATGCCACCATCCGCTACATTTTCCGGGAGAAACATATGCCCAGGCACACCAGCTCCAGCAAGGCCGCCGCGACCCCCGCTGTCATCTCACTCGCCTCCCCCGCCTCCCTCCTCGGAGATCCGGCGCCCGAGGCCGACTTCGACGACACTATTGCTCGCAACCGCAGCCTCCCGCTCCTCGACGCGCAGTCCGTACCGCACCCGCCGCGCGGGTATCGCCCCACCGATCCGGAGGTCCGCCGCGTCCGATTCCGCCGCTTCGCCGGCGATCTCCGCTCCGAGTCGATGGACGCGCTGCGCGAGGCCTCGGATCGCGATCTCCAGGGCGAGCTTGGCCGCTTCGCCCCCACGCCCGAGCGTGCCTCCGCGCTGGTCGAGCGACTGACCACCACGGGAGAGTGCGTGGCACGCGCGGAAGCGCTGCTGGTGTATGCGCGGGAGGTCGATCAGATCGCCCTCAGCGATGCGTTCCTGCTCCTCGAGCTCGAGAACAAGCAGTACGTGAACACCGTGGAGCACGATTCCTCGCTCGTCGCGAACTACCGCGCTCTCACGAAGCTCTTCGAGGCCCGCTCGGCCGCCATCGCCGAGGGTATCGCCCAGGCAAAGAGCGCAGCGAAGCCCGTGCCCGCAGCGAAGCCCGCGCCCGCGTCGAACAGTAAAGCCCCCGCCTGAGCCTCCGGCGCCGGGGCTCCACGCTCCACGCTGGAGCCCCGCGCCGGCACTTCCCTCGTTCGAACCCTCTTCACCTCTTCACGCCGGCCGCGGCGGCGCCCCGGGATCGTGATCACGCAGGTAAGCAAGGTTGACAGCGTTGACGACCGCGTGCGCCACCAGCGGGCCAACCAGCGACCCCGTGAGCGCGAAGATCGCCCCGAGCCCGAGGCCCACGACGGTCGCCCAGCCGACCCAGACCCAGCGGCTCGGGCCCTTCATCTGGTGGGCGAGGCCGAAGAGGATCGCCGCGGGGATGACGCCGATCCACGGCGTGAGCAGGCCGCGGAAGAGCAGCTCTTCGCCGAGGCTGGAGAGGCCGGCGACGAGGAGGATCTGCGGCGCGGAGAAATCCCGCGCGACCGGGCGGAGCTCTTCGTGGAGGCGGCGAGCCCAGCCGAAGCGAGCCACCGTGACGCGGGTGGCGGCGATCGCCGCGGTCGCCAGCGCGAGGCCGAGCGCTGCGCTGAGCGTGAGGCTCACCGCGAGGGGCGCGGGGAACCAGGGATCGGGGTAGACCCAGGGCAGGTCGTCGCGCAGCGCGAGGGCGATGGCCGTCGCCACCATCGCCAGCATCGCATACGACACCGCGATCCCCAGCGCCGCGGATCCCTTCCCCGTGCGTGCCCAGCGCTCCCGCATGACGAGAGGCATCCTGTCACGCCGGCCCCGCGCAGTGAAGTCGGGCCCTTCCCGAGGAATCAGCGATCCCGATCCACCCGGCCGAGGTCGGTCGCTATCCGGTCGAGCACGCCGTTGACGAACGAGCCGCTGTCTTCGCTGCCGAAGCGCTTGGCGAGCTCGACCGCCTCGTCGAGGATCACGGCGCGGGGCACGTCGTCGATCTGGGCGAGCTCCCACGCGCCGAGGCGCAGGACGTTGCGGTCGACGCGTGCCATGCGCTCGAGGCGCCAGTTGGTGCTCGCCTTGCGGATCGCGCCGTCGACCTTCTCGAGATCGCTCGCCACGCCGCGCACCATGCGCTCGGCGTACTCGCGGCCCTCGGGATCGCCCGGCGTCTCGCGCCAGAACTGGCTGATCACTCGCTCCGCGCTGCCGCCGTTCGCCTCGAGGGCGAAGAGCATTTGCAGCGCGGCTTCACGTCCGGTTGTTCGGGCTCCCATGGCAGTTCTTTAGAGCCCCGCCTTGTCGAGCGCGGCGCCGAGGGCGACCATCTCGATCGCGCCCACCGCGGCCTCCCAGCCCTTGTTCCCGGCCTTGGTCCCGGCGCGCTCGATCGCTTGCTCGATCGAGTCGGTGGTGAGCACGCCGAAGGTCACCGGCACGCCCGTCTGCATCGAGACGGTGGCGATGCCCTTGGTCACCTCGGCGGCGACGTAGTCGAAATGGGGCGTGGAGCCGCGGATCACCGCGCCGAGGGCGATGATCGCGTCCACGCTCTTCTTGTGAGCGAGGCGCGCGGTGACGAGGGGGATCTCCCAGGCGCCGGGGACGCGGACGATCGTCACGCGGGCGAGGTCGCCGCCGTGACGGACGATCGCGTCGAGCGCGCCCTCGACGAGGCGGTCGACGATGAAGTGATTGAACCGGCTCACGACCAGCGCGAAGCGCGCCCCCGGCGGGACGACGAGGCTGCCCTCCACCACGACCGCGCGCTTCTCCATGCCTTCGCCCATCTCGCTCACGCTTCACCCTTCATCGAGACCAACGGTACCCGCTCGACCACCTTGAGCCCGAAGCCCGTGAGCCCGGCGATCTTCGGCTGGTTGTTCGTGAGCAGGCGGATCTGCTGCACGCCGAGATCGGCCAGCACCTGGGCGCCGAGGCCGAACTCGCGGAGGCGCGCGGCGGGGTTCACCGACACGTCCTCCGACATCGGCCCGTTGCCGGCGAGGGCGTCGAGCTCGCGCGCCATGTCGCCCTTCGGCGGGATGTAGAGCACCACGCCCGAGCCGGCCTTCTCGATCGCCAGGATGGCCTCGCGGAGGTTGTGCCCGCCGTCGAAGGGCGTGGAGCTGAAGAGGTCGCCGATGATCGAGCCGGAGTGGACGCGGCAGAGGACCGGCTCGCCCGTGGCGACGTCGCCCTTCACGAGGGCGAAGAACTGCCGCGACTCACCGATGATTTCGTAGACCGTGGCCAGCCACTCGGAGCCGGTGAGGTCGAGGCGCATCTGCCGCTCGGAGATGCGGCGCACGAGGCGCTCGGTCTGGAGGCGGTACTGGATAAGGTCGGCGACCGTGAGGATCATCAGCCCGTGCTTGGCGGCGAAGCGCTCGAGATCCGGCATCCGCGCCATCGTGCCGTCCTCGTTCATGATCTCGCAGATCACGCCCGAGGTGCCCATGCCGGCGAGGCGGGCGAGGTCGACCGAGCCTTCGGTCTGGCCGGTGCGCACGAGGACGCCGCCGCGGCGCGCGCGGAGGGGGAAGACATGGCCGGGCGTCACCACGTCGGTGGGCTTGGCGTCGGCGCCGATCGCTACCTGGATGGTGCGGGCGCGGTCCGCCGCGCTGATGCCCGTGGTCACGCCGGTGCGCGCCTCGATGCTCACGGTGAAGGCGGTGCCGAGGGGCGGCCCGCCGCGGCCCGGGGCCGACATCATCGGCAAATCCAGCTTCGCGACCTGCTCTTCGTCGAGGGTCAGGCAGATCAGCCCGCGCCCATACATGGCCATGAAGTTGATGGCCTCGGGCGTCACCGCGGCGGCGGCCATGGTGAGATCACCCTCATTCTCGCGGTCCTCGTCGTCGACGAGGATCACCATTTTGCCGGCGCGGATGTGGTCGAGCGCGGTGTTGACCCGCTCGAGCATCACCGAGTCGATCGTCAGTCGGTGCGGCATGAGCGCGCTCTCCTCGGCGTCCTCAGGCAAAGCCGCCCGAGCGGAGCTTCGCGAGGATACGTTCATCGTGGTCGACATCGGGCTCGTCCTGTTCTCCCCGTCCCTCGCCCTGCCGCCCGGTGTTACCCGTGACTTCGAGCTGCCGCGCCACGTAGCGCGCGAGCACGTCGACTTCAATGTTGACGTGCGCGCCGGGGCCGGCTTCCTCGAGCAAAGTGCGGCCGATCGTGTGCGGAACGAGCATGACGTCGAACGTCACGGTCCCCGAAGACGCGCGCCCCACGGCGTTGAGCGTGAGGCTGACCCCGTCGAGGCAGACCGATCCCTTGGACGCGAGGAAGCGCTCGAGCTCCGCGGGCGCTCGCACTTCGAGGCGCGTCGCGGTGCCGACGGGGACGACGGTGGTGACGACGCCGACGCCGTCGACGTGCCCGAGGACCATGTGCCCGCCGAGGCGCCCGCCGACCGGCGTCGCCCGCTCGAGGTGGACGCGCGCGCCGAGCGGGCGCTGCCCGAGCGTGGTGCGCGCCAGCGTCTCGGCGCTCATGTCGCACTCGAAGCCGGAGGCAGCGATGCGGTCGACCGTCAGACAAGCCCCCTGGACGTTGATCGATTCGCCCAGCGTGAGCGGGCCGAGGCTCGTCTCGATCAACGCGCGCGCGACCGGGCTGCCGCCGCGGCGGCGGAGGACGCCGATCGTCTCGACGAGGCCGGTGAACATTTTTTCGGGGGAAACTGCGGGCGAAGGGCCGCCGGCTAGCCGATGGGGTGGAGCTCTTTGTTCGTCAAGAGCTTCTCGATGAGGCCCTTGGAGTAGCCCGACAGCTCCGTGAAGACGACGCCCATCCCGGGCGGGTCGTCGTGGACGCGGACCACCTCGCCCACGCCCTCGATCGTCTCGATGTCGTCCATGATCACGGTGAAGCGCAGGTTCACCTTGGTCCCGACCGACAGCGGTGACTTCGAGCGGACGAAGACCCCGGTCCGCGAGATGTTGGTCACGTACTCGTTGATGAACGAATCGTACGACTCGAACTCTTTGTTGATGGTCACGCGGTCGTCCCGGCGCGGCACATCCTTCTCGTCTTCGGGGCTCTTCGTGTGGGGCATGGCCTGATTTACCTGCCTTGCAGATCGAACTGTTCGAGGTGGTATTCCTTGCGCGGGACGAGCTCGAGGCGGCGCTGGAAGAGGCGCTCGGCCTCCGTCACGGCCACGCGCTCGTCACTCTTCAGGAGATCGATCACCGCCGGGTGGGCGTTGACGATGATGATGTACCCCGGCAAATTCATGCGCTCGCGCCGGATCTGGCGGAGGATCTCGTAGGCGATCGTCTGCTTGGACTGGAGCTGTCCGGTGCCGTCGCAGTAGAAGCACGGCTCTAACACGGTGCGCCCGAGGCTCTCGCGCGTGCGCTTGCGCGTCATCTCGATCAGGCCGAGATCGCTGATGCGGTTCAGCGTCGTCTTGGCCTTGTCCTTGGCGAGGAGATCCTCCATCCGCTTGCGGACCTTCTCGCGATTCCCCGCCCGCTCCATGTCGATGAGGTCGAGGATGATCAGGCCGCCGATGTTGCGGAAGCGGAGCTGGTAGGCGATCTCCTCCACCGCTTCCATGTTGGTCGCGAGGATGGTCTGCTCGAGATCGGTCGAGCCCTTGCCGACGAAGCGCCCGGTGTTGACGTCGATCGCCGTCAGCGCCTCGGCCTGGTCGATGATCAGGTGGCCGCCCGAGGGCAGCGGCACCTTGCGGGACTGCGCGCGCTGGATCTCGTCCTCGATCCCGTAGGCGTCGAAGATCGGCTCCTGGCCTTCGTAGAGCTCGATCGCGTCGACGCGCTCGGGCATGAAGACTTCGACGAAGCGGCGGAGGCGGTGGTACTCCTCGGCGCTGTCGATGACGATCTTCTCGATGTCGTCGGTGAAGAGATCGCGCGCTGTTTTGAGGACGAGATCGAGCTCGGTGTAGAGGCACGCGGGGGCGCGGACGCCGGTCTCGCGCTTCTCGACGACCTGGCCCCAGAGGCGCACCAGGTAGCCGACGTCGGCCTTGAGCTGCTTCTTGGTGAGGCCCTCGGCCACGGTGCGGACGATGAGGCCGCCCTGCGGGGGCTTCATCGCTTCCATCGCCTCGCGGAGGCGTGAGCGCTCGCGGTCCGAGCCGATGCGCTTGGAGATGCCGACGTGATCGACCGTGGGGAGGTAGACGACGTAGCGGCCCGGGAGCGAGATGTGGCTGGTGACGCGCGCGCCCTTGGTGCCGATCGGCTCCTTCGAGATCTGGACGAGGACCTCCTGGCCCTCGCGCACGACCTCGCGGATCGGCGTCGTCTTCGAGACGCGCGGCGGCTCGTGGTGGCTGCCGCGCTTGCCCGCGTCGCGACCGCCGCTGGGGCGAGCGTCACGCCCACCGCTGCCGCTGCGCTCGTTGCTGCGGCTCCGGCCGTCGCGGCCGCCGCTGGGTTGACGAGCGTTGTCGCGACCGCCGCCGGCGGGGGCCTGGCGGTTGTTGTCGCGACCGCCGCCGCCTTGACGAGCGTTGTCGCGACCGCCGCCGCCCTGGCGGTTGTTGTCGCGACCGCCGCCGGGCCGAGCTTCGCGCGCGGTGCCTTCACGCGCGGCCGCGGGCTCGCGCGCTGCGCCTTCCGCGGGCGCGCCTTGCGGCGTCTCCGTGGTCGGGGCTGCGGCGCCTTCGACTTCGGGACGCGACTCGCGCGTGCTCCGCGATCGACGCACGCGCGCGTCGCGACGGCGCCCGCGGGAGCGGGGCATGAGCGAATCGTCCTCGGGCTTGACGCCCTCTGCCGTGACGACGCCCGCTTCGCCTGCAGGCGCGTCGCCCTCGGCCGGAGCGTTGAGCGTCGGAGCGCTCGGCGCCTCGGCAGGCACCGCCTCGGCCTCCGCCTGTGCTTCGGCGGCCTCGGCCTCCGCGATGAGAGGCTCGTCAGCGTCGTCCTCGGCGGCGTCAGCCTCCGCAGCTTCAGCCTCCGCGGCTTCAGCTTCGGCGGCCTCAGCTTCCGCGTCGTCCTCCGCTTCGGCTTCAGCCTCTTCCAGACGGTTGGCCTCGTCCACGGCGACGAGCACCTCATCGTCGCCGGTGTCGGCGACATCGAGGGCGGTCGGCAGCGCGATGTCCACCTCCAGGTCGGGCGCGGAGTCACGGGTGACGAAGGGCTCTTCGAGCGGGGCCTTCGCCGCGTGCGCGAGGTGCGCCGCGTGCGCTTCGTGCGCCTCGGCTTCGGCCGCGTCCGCGGCTTCGGCTTCCTCGTTCGCCGCGTCCTCCGCGGTGGGGCCGGAGGAGCGATCCTCATCCGAGGAGGCACCTCCCCCGCTGCTTCGAGCGCCGGCCGCCGCGTGGCGGTGACCGGAAAGGTACGCTTCGAAATCATCGGGCCGGATCAGGTCCTCGACGTGGAGGAACGCGGCGCGCTCCAGCCCGACGTCGATGAATGCCGCCTGCATCCCGGGGAGCACGCGGCTCACCTTACCGAGATAGATGTTCCCGAGCGTTCCTCTCGAGGTCTCTCGCTCGATGTGCAGCTCGGCGATGATCCCATTTTCGATGAGGGCGACGCGTGTCTCGCGGATGTCGACGTTGATGACGAGAAGATTCTTGGCCATGTCCGAGCTCGCCGAAGGGGTCGGCGTTCGCCGTCCCCGGACCCACAATGGGGGTGGGGCGGGCGTGGCAAGGGTTACCACGGGTTTCGCGAGCGCTGAACCGAGAAGCGCCCGCGGGCTATCGGGAGCGAACCGATCGCCGCGGGGTCGCCCCCGTACAAGCAGCTCAGGAGCCGCCTGACGATGAATCTAACCTATTGAAATCGCTCATAATATTGAGCACCGTCCCCACCGGACAACCAGGCCGGACCGGGGTCGCCCGCGAAGCGCTGTACGCCGGAAAAGCGTCGCCTGATTTCGCGGCCCGGGCGTCGAAGCTTCGTCATGGGCCGAGCTAAGTAGCGGGAATTTCGAGATCTACCGTCGCGCGTGGACCGTGCACTGGCCCCGGACGGGCGCCGCACCGCGCCCCTTCAAGGAGACGGCCGATGGCACCCGCAACGAAGCTCCTCATCCTCCATGTTCCTGCCGGCGGCGGTCACAAGGCGGCCGCCCGCGCGATCGCCGAGGCCGCCACAGCCCGCGGCGCGGAGGTCGAGGTGCAGGACGCCCTCGAGCTGACGCCGCCGTGGTTTGCGCGCGCCTACGTCGACGCTCATCTGCGCAGCACGGAGCACACGCCGGCGTTCTATGGGTACGGCTACTCGGCGCTCAACCAGCGGCACGCGCTCGTCGACGGCGTGCGCGGCATCTTCGATCGCGCCGTGGGCGCCCGCCTCACCCGCTTCGCCGTCGAGCGGCGCGCCGATGTCGTCGTCTCGACGCACTTCTTCCCGCTCGAGGTGCTCGGCCACGCGCGCACCACCGGGGCGCTCCGTACGCCCCTCGTCGGCGTCGTCACCGACTACGCGGCGCACGCGTTCTGGGCCGAGCCCGGCGTCGATCTCTTCTGCACGCCGGCAGGCCGGGCGGCGCGCGATCTCGTGCGCAACGGCGTCGATCCGCGGGCCGTCGTCGCGACGGGGATCCCGATCCGGCCGGCGTTCGGCGCCGTCCCCGGCTTGACGCTGCCCGCCGCGGGAGCTCCGCTCGAAGTGCTCGTCACGAGCGGCGGCTTCGGCGTCGGCCCGATGCTGGCGATCGTCCGCTCGTTCGCCGGCATCCCCGACGTGCGCCTCACGATCATCTGCGGCGACAACCCGGCGCGCGTGGAGCAGACCCGGCGCGCGGCGGAGGAGGCCGGCGTCACGGCCGAGATCGTCGGCTTCGAGCGCGACATGCCGCGCCGGATGGCCGCGGCGCACGTCCTCGTCGGCAAGCCGGGCGGCCTCACCGCGAGCGAGTCGCTCGCCGCCGGCCGGCCGATGGTGATCGTCGGCGCCTGCCCCGGCCAGGAGATGATGAACCAGACCTGGATGGTCGATCAGGGCGTCGCGGTCGCCGCCGAGCCCACCGCCGCGGGCGCCGCCGTCGCCGAGCTCGTTCGCGTAGGCGCCCTCCCCGCCCTCGCCGCCGCGGCGCGCGCGCTCGCCGCGCCCACCGCCGCCGCCCGCGTCGCCGACGTCGCGATCCGGATCGCCGGCCGCGCACCGACGTCCACGCGCCTCGACCGAGCAGCGTGAGCGCCGGGCGCTACTTGCAGATGTCCGGCGCGTGTTCGCAGAGCGCCATGCAGTCCCCGCAGATCACGCAGCGGGTCAGCGCCTGGTACTCCGTCGCGCCGTTGGGGAACTGGGTCTCGCAGGCCTGGAGGCAGTCGAGCTCCTTGGCCCCGCAGGGCGCGATGCAGAGCGAGTAGCTCTTGCAGGGCATATCGTCGAAGCACGCCTGGTACTCCGCCGCGCACGACGACTTCGACGCGCACTTGACGCAGCCGCCGCCGAAGTTGCCGCATTCAGCGGTGTCGGCGCAGCTCACGGGGGACCCGCCGCCCGCGCCGGTGGCGCCGCCGCTTGTCCCGGTCGCGGCGCCCTCGGCGGTCTGGCCCGACGTCGCCGCTTGCCCTGTTCCCATCTGTCCACCACCGCCGCCGCCGCCGCCGACCCCGCCGGCGCTGGACGACCCCGCATCGGCCCCACAGGCCGCCCCGGCTGCGATCGTCAAGAAAAGCAAAAGCTCAAGCTTCATCATTCGAGGGTAGCGCTGCGCAGGAGGTGCGACCAGGTAGGCGCAGGACCGGGCTGGCCTCGCGCAGGACAAAAACGAACGGGCGGCCCCGAAGGATCGCCCGCTCTTGGTGATCGACGCCGCGACTTCGCCGATCACGCGCGCGAGGCTCAGCCTGCGCAGTCGCCGGCGCAGACACCAAGCAGCTTGCACACCGCGTCGGCGAGGCACTCGTTATTCGCCTTCACGACGCACGCGTCCGGGGCCTGCTGGAGGCCCATGAGGCAGGTATTGCACTCCTTCGTCACGGTCGCGGCCGGATCCGCGCAGACCGCCGGCGGGGTGGCCCCCATCCCGCCGCACGCGGTAAAGCACGGCGTCGCGGCCCCGCAGATGCAGTCGTTGACGACGAAGGCGATGAGCTTGCTCTGCGAGGTCGGATTGGCCGTGGCGCAGCACTGCGCGCACGTGGTGTCAGTCGCCGACGGCGTCGCGCACTCCGTGCAGTCCGTCGCGTCCGCGCAAGGGTCGCCGCCGGTGCTGGTCGAGGCCGTGCCCGTCGTCGCGGTCGTATTCGATCCAGTCGTCGTGGTCGTCATCGCCCCGGTGGTCGCGCCGCTGCCGGCGCCGCCGCTGCCGGTGCCGCCGCTGCTCGTCGTCGTTTCTTTGCCGCCGCAAGCCGCCGCCGCGACCATCGACAGGACCATCGCGCTCAATGCCCAGGACTTCATGCTCATGCCTCCAACAACTTCATGACGTTCGTTCGTAGCGGCCACCGGTTTGGACGGTGACCGCCAGCCTCAATCGCACGCGTAGCTCTGTCGCCGAGCTCCGAAGGCAAGCCCGGCGCACCCCGTCCGGACAGGCGATTGATCAAGCATCCTGCGAGCGGCTGCCTCCGGCTCGCGCCCCGGTTGTTACACGGCGACCGCGGAGCACGCAACCTCACAACCGCTGCAAATCGAGCGAAATTCACGCTCTACAATGGATTTTCACCCGCCTTCGCAGAGGGCGCTACAGGCACGTCTCGTTAGAGCGGAATGTTGCCGTGCTTCTTCGCAGGGTTTTTGTCGCGCTTGTCCTTGAGGAGCTCGAGCGCGCCTGCGAGGCGAATGCGGAGCATGCGCGGGTAGATCACCTCGTCGATGAACCCGAGCTCTGCCGCCTTGTACGGATTGGCGAACTTCGCCTTGTACTCTTCGATGAAGCGCGAGCGCGCCTGCGCCGGATCCGCCGCGGCAGCGATCTCCTTGCGGTAGACGATATTGACGGCGCCCTCCGGCCCCATGACTGCGATCTCTGCCGTCGGGAACGCCATGTTGTAGTCAGCGCGGATGTGCTTCGACGCCATCACGTCGTAGGCCCCGCCGTAGGCCTTACGGGTGATCACCGTCACCTTGGGCACCGTGGCCTCGGCGAACGCGTAGAGCAGCTTGGCTCCGTGGGTGATGATGCCGCCGTACTCCTGATCGGTACCGGGGAGGAAGCCGGGCACGTCGACGAACGTGACCAGCGGGATGTTGAAGCAGTCGCAGAAGCGGACGAAGCGCGCCGCCTTGATGCTGGCCTTGATGTCGAGGCACCCCGCGAGCACCTGCGGCTGGTTGGCGACGACGCCGATGGGCTTGCCGCCGATGCGCGCGAAGCCGACGACGATGTTCATCGCGTAGCGATCGTGGACCTCGAAGAGGTGGGCGTCGTCGACGACGACGCGGATCACGTTCTTGATGTCGTACGGCTTCGACGCATCGGCCGGCACCATGGCGTCGAGCTCGGGCACCTCGCGCAGCGTCGGATCGGCCGAAGCGCGGCGGGGCGCGTCCTCGGTGTTGTTCGAGGGCAAGTACGAGAGCAGCTCGCGCAGGCGGGCGATCGCCGCCTTGTCATCGGGCGCCGTCAGGTGGCAGACGCCGCTCTTGCTCGCGTGCGCCGCGGCGCCGCCGAGCGCCTCCTTCGTCACCTCTTCGTTGGTCACCGTCTTGATGACCTCCGGGCCGGTGATGAACATGTAGCTCGTCTCCTCGACCATCATCACAAAGTCGGTGATCGCCGGCGAGTAGACGGCGCCGCCCGCGCACGGGCCCATGATCACGCTGATCTGCGGGACGACGCCGCTCGCGAGCGTGTTGCGGAGGAAGATGTCGGCGTAGCCGGCGAGCGAGTCGACGCCCTCCTGGATGCGCGCGCCGCCCGAGTCGTTGAAGCCGACGACGGGCGCGCCGATGCGCATCGCGAGATCCATCATCTTGCAGATCTTCTTGGCGTACGCGGCCGAGAGCGAGCCGCCGAAGACCGTGAAATCCTGCGCGAAGACCACGACCTTGCGCCCGTCGACGAGGCCCCAGCCGGTGACGACGCCGTCGCCGAGCACCTTCTGCTTGTCCATCTCGAAGTCGGTGCAGCCGTGGACGACGAAGCGGTCGACCTCGACGAAGGTGCCCGGATCGAGGAACAGATCGAGGCGCTCGCGGGCGGTGAGCTTGCCCGCTTCGTGCTGCTTTTCGATCCGCGCCGCGCCGCCGCCGGCGAGGGAGAGGCGGTTCATCTCGTCGAGGCGCGCGTTCGCAGCCGCGCCGAGGCTGGCCCCTCCGGACACGGGTGGCGCGCTCGTGGAGCTTCGGAGTCGATCGTCTGCCATGGCGCCGCCCCGTAGCACGTGGGCGCGGAGGCTGCGATCACCCAGCGCCGCGGACCGCAGCGCCTGCACCCCGTGGCGCCCCCCGGCCCCACAAAACGAGCGCAGGATATCTGAACCGGGCCGGCCTCGAAATAATTTTCAATCAACGGCGGGCCTTGGTGACACGATTTGTAGCAATTCTGAATACATAGTCGCCCGATGTATTACGAAAATGCGGATCGTCAGGGTGACACTCTCACCATTGCTTGCGCCGACGCCGCCGACACCTTTATGGTGGTGCTCGAATAGGGCGCATGCGCTCGAGTGCATGCAGCCGACCAGGAGGTCCTCGTGAAATACCAGTTTGGTGCGGTCGCTGCGACGCTGGCGTTAGCCCTTGTTTCGGGCTCTCTTTCAGCCGAACCGGCCAGTAGCAAGATCCTCGCTACCAGCTTCGTGAGCGGGACCAAGGTCCTGAGTGGTCTCGACTCCGACTTCTCTGTACAGAATCTCAGACACACCGCAGCCACAACGCATCTCTTCGCCGAAGTGACGATTCCCCCGGATCCGTACGCTCAGGCAATTCCGCCCGATCCGTATCTCACCATTCCGCCGGACCCGTATGCTCAGGCCATTCCGCCCGATCCGTACCTCACGTGCCGCTCGCTCGCGACGACCTGGAACGTGGCCGTGTACCAGAATCGGCCTCAGGCGACGTTCGACACCATTCTCAAGAGTGCCGCGGCAAACTATTGCACGTTGCAAATCAGGCGCGCGAGCGTGCGGAATGCCGACGGATCGTCGGATCTGGTTTCGATCACGCTCGCCGCGCAGTAAACCCCTCTCCATGATTGGTAGGTCGGCGTGAGCTCGCGGCGCGCCGCGTCGAATCAGGTCCGCGCAATCGGCGCGGCGGCCCTCTCCCGTGGTTTGCTCCGCCCTGACGCCGTCTGGGACGCAGCCTGCCGCTGGACCCTTGGCGCGTGCCCCTCCGCGCGCGATCTCTTCGAGAACATCCTCGAGCCTGCTTGCCTCGAGGAGCTCCTCCTCGAGCACCCCGAAGGCAGCTTCGAACCCGACGCGGCGCCGCCTCCTTCCGCGGCGCCCTCCACGCTCGCCGTGGGGACGACCATCGCCGGGGCCCCCACCGCCATCGGGAAGGGAGCCTCGTTCGAAGAGGCCCAGGGCGCCGAGCCGCTCTTGCGCGATCCCGAGGAGCCTCGCTACCTCGTGACGGATGAGCTCGGCGCGGGCGGCGCCGGCCGGGTGGTGATGGCGCGCGACGGCATCATCGGGCGCACCGTCGCGCTGAAGACGCTGAAGGAAGGCGACGCCTTGTCGCCGGGCGTGGCTGAGCGCTTCGTCACCGAGGCGCGGGTCACGGCGCAGCTCGAGCACCCCAACGTCGTCCCCGTTTACGACATGGGCACGCTCCCGAACGGGCAGCCCTACTACACGATGCGCGTCGTCAAGCGGCAGAGCCTGCAGGACGTGCTCGCCCGCGACGAGCTCCGGCAGCACTGGACGCTGGTGCGCCTCGTCGGCGCCTTCGTTCAGATCTCGCGCGCGCTCGCCTACGCCCACCGACGCGGGCTGATCCACCGGGACATCAAGCCGGAGAACATCCTCCTCGGCGATTTCGGCGAGGTCTACCTGGCCGACTGGGGCAACGCGAAGGCGACGGGCCCGGGCGCGATCGACGGACCGCTCCGCTTCAACGCTGCAGCGCTGCACCTCGAGAGCGAGCCGAGCGGCCTCTCGGGCACGCCGGGGTACATTTCGCCCGAGCAGATCCGCGGCGATCGCGCCCGCATCGATCATCGATCCGACATCTTCGCGCTCGGCGTCGTGCTCTACGAGCTCTTGACCGGCGAGCACCCGTTCGACGCGCCCACGCTGCTCGGGGTGATTTTGGCGACGCAGACGCGGACGCCGAAGCCGCCGCGGGACCTCGTGCCGAACTGCCCTTTGCTGCTGGAAGATCTCTGCCTGGCGATGCTCGCAAAGGATCCCGCGCAGCGGCCCGACTCGGCCGAGCGCGTCGTCGCCGAGGCCGAAGCGTTCCTCGAAGGCGCGAAGGAGCGCAGCCGTCGCCGCGAAGAGGCGCGCCGGCTCTGCGAGCTGGCCAAGCTCCCCGTCGCGAAGAGCCGCACCCTCAAGCGCGAGCGCGAGCAGCTCGTCGCCGACGCGCGCAGCAAGCTCCAGGACATCAAGGGCTTCGAGCCGGTGGAGCGAAAGCGCCCGGGCTGGGCGCTCGAGGACCGCGCTGTCCAGGTGGAGCGCGAGCAGGCCTCGGCGATGGCCTCGGCGATCGATCTCTACACGAAGGCGATCGGCTACGATCCCGATCTCGTCGACGCGCGCTCCGGCCTGGCGGACCTCTACTGGGCCTGTGCGATCGAGGCCGAGCAGGAGCGGCGGCCCGCGCTCCAGGTTCACTACGAGGCGCTCGTCGCCGAGTACGACGTCGGCCGCTACGCCGCGCTGCTCAAGGCCGACGGCGCGGTCTCGATCGACTCGGGCGTGCCCGGCGCCGTGGTGATGGCCTACCACTACAACCAGCAGGATCGCGTCCTCGTCCCCGGCGAGCAGCGCTACCTCGGGCGAACCCCGCTGCGCGAGGCCCACCTGCCGCCCGGGAGCTACCTGCTGGTGCTCAAGCACCCGCGCTTCCGCGAGGCGCGCTACCCGATCCTGGTGAGCCGCGGACAGCACCTGCACGTGGAGATCAACCTCTACACCGAGGTCGAAGTCGGAGCTGATTTCGTCTACGTGCCCGGGGGTCCGTTCGTCGCCGGCGGCGATCCGCAGGCCCCCTCGGCGCTGCCGCGAACGGAGGCGGACGTGGCCGACTTCGCCATCGCGCGCTTCCCGATCACGTTCCGCAACTACTGCACGTTCCTCGACCACGTGCAGGCGAGCGATCCTGCGCTCGCGCGGCGGCGCGCTCCGCACGATCTCCGTGGCTCCGAGGGCTACCTCGCCCAGCTCGAGAGCTCGGGGCGTTGGGAGCCCCGAGCCGAGCTGATCATCGAAGGCGAGGCGCTCGCCACCTTCCCGAACGAGGAAGGCCACTACTGGAACGTGCCGGTGATCCTCGTCGACTGGTTCGACGCGGTGGCGTACTGCCGCTGGCGTAGCGAGGTGGAGGGGATGACGATTCGCCTCCCCACCGAGCTCGAATGGGAGAAGGCGGCCCGCGGCGCCGACGGGCGCGCCCATCCCTGGGGCGATCATTTCGATCCGACCTTCTGCCTGATGCGCGCCTCGCGGCCGTTCCTCCCGCAGGCCGAGCCGGTGGGCACCTTCCCGACCGACGTGTCGCCGTATGGGGTCCGTGATCTCGCCGGTGGAATGCGCGAGTGGATGGGCGACATCCAGGGCGAGCGCACCTGGGATCAGGCCGTCGCCGAGCCCGAGCCGGCGAGCGAGACCGAGCGCGGCGCCTCCACGTTGCGCATGATCCGCTCCGGCAACTGCATGGCGACCGCGGAGTACTGCCGCTCCGCCGCGCGCTCACGCTTCTTCGCGCTGATGCGCGGCACCGGCATCGGCTTCCGCGTCGCGCATTCGCTCAAGCCGAAGCGCTAGGGATCGAGGTACTCGACCGTGACGCCGCGGTGGGTGCGGAACAGCGTCCGCCCCGCGCTGCGCTCGACCACGTAGTCGGGGCCGATCGGCACTTTGCCCATGCCACCCGGCGTGTCGACGATCAGCTTCGGCAGCGCGATCCCGCTGAGGCGGCCTTGCAAGCGCTCCATGATCTCGACGCCCTTCGCCACCGACGTGCGCAGGTGGCCGGTGCCCTTCACCGGGTCGGCCTGGAGCAAGTAGTACGGGCGCACGCGCCGGCGCACGAGGCCGCGGAAGAGCGCCTCCAGCGTCGCCGCGTCGTCGTTGATTCCGCGCAGCAACACCGTCTGGTTCATCACCGGGAAGCCAGCGTCGACGAGGCGGAGGCAGGCGCGCTCCGAGGCCGGCGTCAGCTCTTTCGGGTGGTTGAAATGCGTCATCACCCAGATCGGATGAAACGGGCGCAGCGCGCGGGTGAGCTCGGCGGTGATCCGTGAAGGGATCGTCACCGGCACGCGCGTGGCGAGGCGGATCGTCTCGATGCTCGGCACCGCGCGGACGCGCGCGAGGAGGCGCACCAGCCGCTCGGTCGAGAGCGTGAGCGGATCGCCTCCGCTGACGATGAGGTCGCGCACCTCGGGGTGCGCCTCGAGGTATGCGAACGCGGGCGCGAGGCGATCGAGCGACACCGCGCCGCCGCCGTCGCCGACCATGCGCGATCGGGTGCAGAAGCGACAGTAGACACCGCAGTGATCCGTCGCGAGGAGCAGCGCGCGATCCGGGTAGCGCTGGACGAGATGAGGCGCGACCTCGTGCGCCTCTTCGCCGAGCGGATCAGCGAGATCGCCCGGGATCGTCGTCGACTCGTCGGCGACGGGGACGCACTGCTTGCGGATCGGGCACGAGGGATCGTGCTTGTCGCAGAGCGACAGGTAGTACGGCGTGATCCGGATCGGCAGCCCGGCCTGCTCCGCGCGCTGCGCGCCTTCGAGCTCGGCCGGCGTCAGCTCGAACGCCTTCGCTAGATCGGCCGCGGATCGCAGCGACTCGCGCAGCTCCGCCGTCCAGTCGCGGCGCTTGCGCTTGCGGAGAGGGCGCGGCTGCGACGGCGGCGTCGCCTCTTCGGCAGCGGGGATCTGCGGGAGGCGACGACGCTCAGTGGCCGCCATCGACCGTCGGCGTCGGAGGAGCGCCGCCGTCCGTAGCGCCGGGCGCGCCTTCTTCCTGAGGCCACATCTTCGCGTCCGTCTCCAGAAGGTGATCGATCCCGCCCGGGACCTTCACCTGCGCGAGGGCCTGATCGTCGATCTGCACCGGGTACTTCTTGCGGAGCTCGACCTCGAGATCGCGCTCTTTCTTGAGCATGCGCTGCTGGAGGAGGAGCACGCGGATCGATCGCTCGGACTCCGCGAGCGTGCGGTGGTGCGGCGGCGTGATGCCGTTGAGCCGGAGGATGTACTGCTTGCCCTCGGCCTCGATCACGTCGGCCCCGACAGCGCCGACGGCCGCGAGCGTGAACGCCGCTGCGCGCACTGAATCAGGCACGCGCGGGTTGCCGCCCTTGGGGTCGCTCATCGGCCCGACGATGCCGATATCCCCCGCGAGCTCGGCGGGGTTACCTGCGTTCCTGCCCTTGGGCGCGGTGATCGAGCTCTTCGCGAAGAGGTCCCCCCAGGCGGCGCCGGTCGTGACCTTCTGCGCCTCCTTCAGCACCTTCTGCGCCTCTTTTTTGTCGGTCATCACCACCGCGGCGACGCGGCGGCGCTCGGGCTCGCTGAACTTGTCGCTGTTGGCCTCGAAGTAGACGCGCACCTCTTCGGCGGGGATCTCCGCCGGCGTGGGGAGGTCGCTGCGCGTCTCGGCGAGCATCGCGTCGCGGAGGATGGTGCGCACCGCGTCCTCCGTCTCCGGCTCCTTGTCGAGGCCGCGGCGCTTGGCCTCCGAGGCGAGCAGCTCGACGTTGATCATCTCGTTCAGGAGCTCGCGACGACGCTCTTTCGTCTGGTAACGAAGGCGATCGAAGGGATCCATCCGGTCGAGGGTCTTGGCGTAGTCGCCGAGCGTGATCGGCCGGTCACCCACCTTGGCGATGATCCGCGCCGCGTCCTGCGCGTTGAGCCCGGCGATCGGCGGGCCGGCCTCGGCCTGCTGCTGGGCCTTGATCGACGACTCGTTGCAGCCGCCGAGGAGGGTCGCGGCGCTGAGAAAGACGAGGAAGGCGTGGGCCGGGCGGCGGTTCATCGGGCGGCGATTTAGCATGGTTTTCTGTGGTCAGGCGCGGTCTCGCGCCGCTCCACCCAACTCAACCTTCGACGACGGTCCCGATCTCTTCGCCCTTGCAGACGCGGAGGATGTTCCCGCGCGTCATCAGCTTGAAGACGCGGATCGGCATCTTGTTTTCGCGGCAGAGCGTGACCGCCGTCGAGTCCATCACGCCGATGCGCTCGTTGAGGAAGCGGTCGTAGGTCAAGCGCCCGAACATCTGCGCCCCCGGGTGGCGGACAGGATCGCGATCGTAGATCCCCTCGACCTTGGTCGCCTTGAAGAGCGCCTGCGCCTGGATCTCCATCGCCCGCAGGGCCGCGGCCGTGTCGGTCGAGAAGAACGGGTTGCCCGTCCCGGCCGCGAAGATGACGATGTTCCCTTTCTCCAGGTGGCGCATCGCCCGCCGGCGAATGTAGGGCTCGGCGACCTGCTTGATCTCCAGCGCCGTCATCACCCGCGTCGGTGCGCCGGCCTTTTCGAGCGCGTCCTGGAGGGCGAGGGAGTTGATCACCGTCGCCAGCATGCCCATGTAGTCGCTTTGCGAGCGGTCCATCCCCGCGCTCGCCCCCTTGAGGCCGCGGAAGATGTTGCCGCCGCCGACAACGACGCCGACCTGGACCCCGAGGCGCTGCAGCTCGGCGAGCTCCGCGGCGACGCGCTGGAGCGTCTCCGGGTGGATGCCGAAGCCGCCGTCTTGCCCACAGAGCGCCTCCCCGCTCAGCTTGAGGATGATGCGCCGGTAGGCGAGATCCGGGTGAACCGCGTGAGGGGGCGGGAGCAGGGAGTCGATCTCGCTTCGCACGGCGAGGTCGTAGCCGGGCCCGCCCCCGGCCGCAACGTAGGCGTCGGAACAGGCCCCCCGCTTGCGCAGCCGGACGTCCTTGGGTACTGTGCCGTCCCCCTATGGCACGCGTCACCGTTGAAGATTGCCTGGAGCGCGAAGAAAACCGCTTCGCCCTCGTCGTTCTCGCCGCCACCCGCACCCGCCAGTTGATGAAGGGCTCGGACGCCCTCGTGCGCACGAAGAACAAGCCCGCCGTGACGAGCTTGCGCGAAATCGCCGCCGGCAAGGTCCACTTTCACCGCAACACCCACGAGGTGGTGAACGAGTGGGTCGCTCAGCAGCACGCGCTCAACCCGCGCTGAGCTGAACCCATCCGCTGAAACTGCGGACGCGCCTGCCCGCTCCCCAGGCAATCACCTCGGGAGGTAGACGGCGCGTCCGTGACAGCGACCCGGTCAACTGCCGTGGCAAAAAAGATCGACCGTGAGCTCGAGGCCGGATCCGCGGCCCACTACGAAGACCCGGCGTACTACACGAAGACGTACCGCGGCCGCGTCGAGGACGTGCGCTACTACGTCGAAGTGGCCACCGAGCGCGGCGGCCCGGCGCTCGAGTACGGCTGCGGCAACGGGCGGATCACCATCCCGCTCGGTCGCAGCGGCGTCGACGTCCACGGGATCGATCTCTCGTCAACGATGTTGGCCGACCTCCGCGCTCGCCTGAAGGACGAGCCTGCCGAGGTCCGCGCCCGTGTCAAGCTCCGTCGCGGCGACATGCGCGCGGTCCGCCTCGCGCGTCGCTTTCCCCTCGTCTTCTGCCCGTTCAATGCGCTCCTGCACCTCTACACGCGCGAGGATCTGGAGCGCTTCTTTGCCCGATCCCTCGAGCACCTCGCGCCGCGCGGCGAGCTGGTCCTCGACGTGTCGATGCCGCAGCCGGCGGAGCTCGCGCGCGATCCTGGTCGAGCCTTTCACGCGCCGCGCTTTCGCTACCCGGACGACGACGGCGGCCCGGGGAAGATGGTCCGTTACACCGAGCGCTTCGACTACGACGGCCTGCGGCAGATCCTCTTCGTCGCGATGGAGTTCCTCCCCATCGATGGGAGCCCGAGCTGGATGACGCCGCTCGCGCACCGCCAGCTCTACCCGCAAGAGCTCGAGGCTCTGCTCCACTATAACGGCTTCGAGATCACCGAGCGCTACGGCGACTTCTTCCGCGCCCCGCTCGAGCCGACGTCGTCAACCATTTTGCTCCACTGCCGCAAGCGCCGCCGCTAGCACCAAACGCCCCGGGGCTCTTCGGCGCATTCGCCCACGACTTCCGCCTCGACCGATGAGCCCTGCTTGTGTCTGGCCGCTGTCGTCTGGCCACCCCGGTGGGATGCTTCCCGCCAG
>Ga0105048_10002500_pt1 | contig 29906 bp, 30 predicted proteins | sample MAT05_FD_78382 | JGI IMG/M metagenome (GOLD analysis project Ga0105048, IMG submission 78382) | Freshwater microbial communities from Lake Fryxell liftoff mats and glacier meltwater in Antarctica - MAT-05 | ecosystem: Environmental > Aquatic > Freshwater > Ice > Liftoff microbial mat | place... | reverse complement strand
TCGGCGTGGCGGGTGTTGAGCACCTTCGCGCTGCCGCCCGCGAGCGTCACGATCTGCTCGACCTCGGCGCGCTCGAGCGGCTTTTTCGCGTAGTCGCGGAGGATGACATCTGCGCCCAGCTCGGCCACGAGCGCCCGAACCTCGCGACAGCTCGTGCACGTGCTCTTGAGAAACAGCGTCGGCTTCGGCATGGACCGCACGAGGCTACCACTGGTGTGGGCTATGATGTCCGCGATGGCCGAGGAGCAGGGGCCCACCGAGTCGACTGCGCTGCGCGGCAGGATCCTCGTCGCCGACGACGAGAAGAACATCCGTCGCACGCTGCGCATGGTGCTCGAAGGCGAGGGCGCCGAGGTGCTCGAGGCCGCCGACGGCAACGAGGCGCTCGCGCTGCTCGCATCGAGCGATCCGCCGGTGCAGGCGCTGGTGATGGACGTGCTGATGCCGGGGCTGAGCGGGCTCGACGTGCTCGAGCGACTCGCCGCCGATGGCGGTGGTCATCCGGTGCTGCCGGTGATCCTCATCAGCGGTCATGCCGGCGTCGAGGATGCGGTGCGTGCGACGCGACTCGGTGCGTTCGACTTCTTCGAGAAGCCGCTGGATCGCGATCGCGTGATCGTCAGCGTGCGCAACGCGTTGCGGCAGTACGCGGCGGACTCGCAGCTCCGGGTGCTGCGCTCGCGGATCCGCGGCGAGATCATCGGCGAGAGCCCGGCGACCAAGTCGCTGCTCGCCCAGATCGCGAAGGTCGGGCGCACGAAGGCACGCGTGCTCATCACCGGCGAGAGCGGCAGCGGCAAGGAGCTCGTCGCCCGCGCCGTGCACGAGGCGAGCGAGCGCCGCGATGCGGCGTTCGTGAAGGTCAACTGCGCCGCGATTCCTCGGGAGCTGATCGAGAGCGAGCTGTTCGGTCACGAGCGCGGCGCATTCACGGGCGCAGTGGTGCTGAAGAAGGGTCTGTTCGAGGTCGCGGATGGCGGGACGATCTTCTTGGACGAGATCGGCGACATGGCGATCGGCGCGCAGGCGAAGGTGCTGCGCGTGCTGCAGAGCGGCGAGCTGATGCGGGTCGGTGGGAGCAAGCTGATCAACGTGGATGTGCGCGTGTTGGCAGCGACGCACCGGCATCTGCAGGAGCTCGTGACAGCGGGGGAGTTCAGAGAGGATCTGTACTTCCGGCTGAACGTCGTGCCGGTGCACGTGCCGCCGCTGCGCGAGCGTGCGGGGGACGTCGAGCTGCTGGCCCGCCACTTCATCGACGCGACGTGTCAGGAGAACGGGCTCGCGCCGAAACGAATCGCCCCCGAGGCGATCGCGGCGCTGGCGGGGCACGCGTGGCCGGGCAACGTGCGAGAGCTGCGCAACGTGATCGAACGCATGGTGATCCTCTCGGACGGTGATCTCGGCGTCGACGATGTCCCCGCCGAGCTACGCGGCGGCACGGATGACAGCTTCGACGGCACCGATTCGCTCGTCGAGCTGCCGGTCGGCAACCTGCCGCCGGAGCTGTCGCTGAGGGATTTTCGCGAAGCGGTCGAGCGCGCGTTCATCACCCAGCGGCTGCGCGAGCTCGCGTGGAACGTGTCGAAGACGGCGGAGTCGCTGGGGATCGAGCGCACGCATCTGCACAAGAAGATGAAGCTGCTCGGGATCCAGCGCGGCGGGGGCTGAGCTCACTCGAGCACCCGGAACGACGTCACGAACCGCTCGAGATCCTTCGCTTCGACATCCTCTGCGATCAGCACGAATACCGCTCCGTCGATCACCGCGGAGATCATCTCCGCGCGTTTGGTCACTCCCGACCACGTCGTACGTCTCGCGGGCTTGCCCGCGAGCGTCGCCGTGCCCTCGGTCGCGGCACCGATGCGGTTGGTGAGATCCTCGCGGGCCGCTTGTTCGGCGAGGCCGCCGCGACCGAGGCAGGTTTGCTGACGCGCCAGCCGGACGACGGCGCGATGCGGATCCCCGACACCGCGCTCGCGAAGACACCTCCGGCCAGCCGCCAGCCGGGACCGTCGCGATCGGCCAGCGCGACCACCGGCGGACCGGTGACCTTGCCCTCGAGCAGCGAGAACTCCGCGAGGATCGGCGCGAGCTGCTCGCCGTCGAACGAGCTCATCGGTCCCCAACCCACGAGCTGGTAGCCGTGCCCATCGCGCACGAACACCGTATTGATCCACCGCTGCGAGACCCCGTTCGTCTTGCCGGTCCAGACCAGGCGCACCGCCTGCTGGCCGGCGAACGTGATCTGCTCGCGCGACTCCACGTTCAGCTCGGCGACCGTCGATCCTGCGTTGCCGAGCACGAGCTCGGTGTACGCGTCGATGCTCGCACCCGGAAGACTCTCGACGATCACGGTGAGCGCCACGACTCCGGGGCGCATCGCACCGGCACACGCGTCGGGCGAGATCGCCGCGGCCTCGCCGGGCCCCATGAGCTTCCAGCCCTCGCCGGGCCACCCGAGCCGGAACTTGTAGTTGTCATCGACGATCGGCGCGGTCGCATCCGCGGTGGAATCGACGGTGAGCTTTCGGGTGTTGTCCTCGATCTGCTGCTGCTGCTCGGCGCTCTTGCAGGAGGAGAGCGCGACGGTGAACGCGAGGAGGGAGGGACGTGCGCGCATGGTGGGAGCACCTAGCCTATCGAGTTCGAGAGGGTACGGTCCTTGTCGGCCGTGCAGCCGATCCGTCGCGGAGAAATCGCAGAGAACTTCGCCCCCGGTACCCCGGGTGCTACTCGACAGTCTAGGGAGCTCGCGCCCAAATGCCTCCTTCGATCGCCCCGAGAATCGTCGCGACCCTCCTGCTCGCGGCTGCCTGCGATCGACTCTCCAGCGAGGACGAGCCGCAGCCCCCGAGCGCGTCGACACCGATCGCCGCGACCCTCGACGCCGCGAACCCCCGCGCCGATCTCCCGATCCCCGCCGACCCCCGCAGCATCATGCTCGAGCTCGCGCCGATGCCCGATCACGCGATCGTGATCGTCTACGACGTCATCGGCCCCGCCGGCATGTCCGGCACGCTCGAGGTCCTCGCGGCCGAAGGCGGCCTGCGCCGCGACAACTGGACGATCACGCTGCCGCTGCCCGACGGCGCGCGCGAGATCCGAGGCTCCGCCGTGCGCACCCCGACCTCGTCGTGGCGTGCCGAAGGCGAGACCGCAGGCACGCTCGAGCCCGGCCGACTCGCCGATGTCGCGGACGCGATCGCGAAGCTCGATCCCGACGCCCGCACCAAAGTCATCACCGAGATCCGCAAGTGGCAAGCCGAGCTCGCGCAGGCGCGTGCCGACGATCCCGGCGAGCGCGACACGATCGCGGGCACATCGTGCGTGCGCGTGCGCGCCGGCGGTGGCGAGGTGTGCACGTGGGAAGAGGCCGGCCTGCCGCTGCGCTACGACGGCGCGACGTTCTCGATCGTGGCGTCGCACGTCGAGCGCGGCGCCGCACTCGGCGTGCATGCGTTCGAGATCCCCGCAGACGCAGCGAGGTCACCGCTCGCGGTCACGCCGACGCGGCCGATCGGCCCTGCCCTCACGGCGATCGCGGCGGGCGATCGCGCGGCGCTCATGCGGCTGCTCGTCGTCGAGAGCTTCCCGAGTCTCTCCGCCGTGCAGGCCGCGGGCTGACGAAACCGGGTTGGCGCCCGCGCGGCCGCTGGTAGACTCGCCGGCAGCCATGTCCGACCGCCGCATCGCGAGCTTCGAGGAGTTCTGGCCGTTTTATATCGGTGAGCACCGCGTGCCGATCTGCCGCACGCTGCACTACTTCGGCACGTCGATGGGCAGCTGCACCGCCGTGACCGCGGCAATGACCAGCACGTGGTGGCTGCTACCGATCGCGATGGTGATGGGCTACGGGCCGGCGTGGATCGGCCACTTTTTCATCGAGAACAACAAGCCGGCCAGCTTTCAGTATCCGCTGTGGTCCCTGCGCGCCGACTACAAGATGCTGTGGTTCGCGCTGCGCGGGAAGATGGCGGCCGAGGTCACGCGCCTCTACGGCTGCCCGGCGCCGCGCCGCGACGCACCGTTGCTCGCCCAGCGCTGATCGATTGCAACGCGCCGCATCTGCGGCCGACTCGGGATTTCGGCGGCGAAGACGACCGCCGGAAAGCCCGAGCGATTCGATGACGCTGCACGACGACCACGACGACGCCCGCGACGCCGCCGCCCTTGCCGAACCCTTCGTTCTCACCACCGCAAAGGGCGAGCCAACCCCCCGCACCGTACTCTCTGTTGCGAATGTCGATGCACGCGTCGCCGTGCTCGCGCAGGACGTCCGACTGTCCGGGCGCGAGCGCGTCGTGCTGCGCTACATCGCGATGGGCTATCGCTACCGCGAGATCGGCGTCTCGATGGAAATCTCGCCCCGCACGGTGAAGATGCACGCGTTCAACCTGCGCAAGAAGGTCGGCGGTCGTTCCCGCTGGGATCTGATGCGACGAGTGCTGGACGCATGACGATCCGAGCGTTGCTCGCAACGGCGCTGTGCGGGTTGTTCGTGCGCCCGCCCGATCGCGATGTCTGCGTCGCGCACTGCGACGGCTGTCTCGAAGAGTGCGCCGAGCCGTGCGAAGACACGTGCGTCGGCGACTGTGCGCAGCGCTGCGCGAACGACTGTCGCCGCCGATGCAACGGCTGCGAACGATTCTGTCGCGCACGATTGCGGGTCGGCGATGCGATCAGGTGGCCTCGGCCACGCGCAGCCGCGACCCCGCGAGAAGCCGACCGTCGAGAGCCTGCTTCGCGATCCGTGCCGCCATCTCGCTGACGAACGTGACGTAGCCGAAGCCGCGGCACGTATTCGTCGACGGTCGCATCACGACGCGCGCGGCTTGGAGATCACCGAACTCGCGGAACAACGTGCCGAGCGCGGACGAGTCCATCTCGGGCGGGAGGCCCCCGACGTAGAGCGTGCGCGCGTTGCGAGTCCCAGCCACCACGCTCACGCTAGCGAAGTCTCGTGGTCCTCGCCAAGCCCATTGAATCGGCGCATGCGCAGGCTCGGCAATTCGCGATCTCGCCGGCGTCGACGCGTCCCCATGCGCGCGAGGCGCGACCCTCACGCGGTCGATCACTCGTCCGTAGGCGGTGACTGCCGCTTACGTGCCCGAGCGTCGGCCAACATCCCCTTGATGTTGCTCGTGTGCCGCGCCCAGATGATTACGGCGGTCGCGAGCGCAAGCACCTGATACTCCCAGGGCCGATCCGCGATCCACAGGCACACCGTGATCGACGTGACCGCGGTCAGCGATCCGAACGCGGAGATCCGCGATAGCCACACGCTTTGCCCGTACATGAGCACCGCCGCGAGCGCGACGGGTGGATCCAGCGCGAGGAAGACCCCGAGCGCGCACGCGACTCCCTTGCCACCGCGAAAGCCGAGATAGATCGGGAAGATGTGCCCGACGACCGCCGCGAGGCCGACGCACGCGAGGCCGAGCTGCGCATCGGGCCCGAGTGCCCACGCCGAACGCGCGAGCCAGATCGGCGTCGCTGCCTTGATCGTGTCGAGCACCAGGACCAAGACGCCGAGCTTCGTGCCGAGCACGCGACCCGCGTTGGTCGCCCCGATGTTGCCGGAGCCGAGCTTGCGCAGGTCGATGCCGCGCAGCCGCGCGATGAGCACCCCGGTCGGGATCGCCGCGACGAAGTAGGCGAACGCGACCCAGACCGCAGGGCTGCGGGCGAGCTCGGGCACCTACGACCTGCCCGCCTTCTCGTCGACGCCGCTCACACCGTGGCGACCGTCGAGCACCGCGGCGACGTCCGCCAGGTGCAGGTCGCGGGCCGCGAGCGCGACCATGGTGTGGAAGACGAGATCCGCGGCCTCGGCCGCCACGCGATCGTCGGTCTCGTCCGCGATCGCGCGCGCGAGCTCGTCGGCCTCTTCGCGGAGCTTCGCGCCGATACGATCCGGCCCGGCCGCGAGCAGGTCGCGCACGTAGCTGCGTGCTCCGGCCGCCGTCATGCCGAGCCCAGCCTTGCGCGCGAGCACGGTCTCGAACACCCGCGCGAGCCGAGCGTCGACGACACCCGCCGGACCATCGTCGCTCACGAGCTCGGGACCGTCGGTCGCGCGGAAGAAGCAGCTCGACGTGCCCGTGTGGCACGTCGGTCCCGCCGGCATCGCGCTGGCGAGCACCGCATCGCCGTCGCAATCGATCCGCAGCGACACCAGCCGCAGCGTGTTGCCGCTCGTCTCGCCCTTGGTCCACAGCGTCTGCCGCGAGCGGCTGAAGAACGTCACGAGACCGGAGTCGATCGTGCGCGCGAGCGCCTCGCGACTCATCGCGCCGACCATCAGCACCCGCAGATCGATCGCGTGCTGCACGACCGCGGTGACGAGCCCACGCTCGTCGGGCTTCGCGGCGGCCCACAGCGCATCGACTTGTCCCAGATCGGGCTCGCCGGACATCACACGACCGGGATGCCCGACTCGGGCGGTCGCACGGGGATGTTCTGTTCCATCAGGTACCGCTTGGCCTGCGCGATCGAGTAGAGGCCAAAGTGGAAGATCGATGCGGCGAGCGCAGCATCGGCCTCGCCGTAGCCGGTCGCGAGACCGTCGCGCAGGTGCTCGAGCGAGCCGACACCACCCGAAGCGATCACCGGCACCGACACCGCGCGCGCAACCTCGCGAGTGATCCACAGGTCGTAGCCGTCGCGCGTGCCGTCGCGATCCATGCTCGTCAGCAGGATCTCACCGGCGCCGAGCTCCGCGAGCTGACGACACCACGCGACGGCCTCGAGACCCGTCGATCGCGTGCCGCCGTGGATCACGACCTCGTACAACGGCTCGGTCTCACCGGGCCGCGCCGGCAAGCGCCGCACGTCGACCGCACCGACGATCGCCTGCGAGCCGTAGCGCTCGGCGAGCCTGCGGATGACGAACGGATTCGCGACCGCAGCGCTGTTGATCGCGACCTTGTCGGCACCCGCGTTGAGCAGGCGTCGCACATCCTCTTCGCGGCGCACGCCACCACCGACGGTGACCGGCACGAACAGCTGCGCCGACACGCGGCGCACGACCTCGACGAACGTCTCCCGGCCCTCGGTCGTCGCGGTGATGTCGAGCAGGCACAGCTCGTCGGCGCCCTGCAGATCGTAGGCGCGCGCGGCCTCGATCGGATCGCCCGCGTCGCGCAGCCCGGCGAAGTGCACGCCTTTGACGACGCGGCCATTCTTGATATCGAGGCAGGGGATAATTCGTCGCTTCAGCATCGCAAGATCGCCTGTTCGAGTGAAAACGAGCTCTCGTAGATCGCACGCCCGACGACCACGCCGCGCACGCCGGCGCGCTTGCATGCGTCGAGATCCGCGAGCGTGCCGACGCCGCCCGACGCGTACACGTCGATCGCGACGTTCGCCTGCAACGCTGCCGTCGCCTCGACTGCCGGACCGCCCTGCAAGCCGTCTCGACTGATGTCCGTGAACAGGACCGCCGCGGCGCCCCACGCCTGCGCCTGGGTCGCGAGCTCGAGCGCCGTCACCGTCGATGCGGTGCGCCAGCCATCGACCGCGACCATGCCGTCGCGCGCATCCGCGGCGACGACGATGCGACCCTGATGCCGTTCGCACAGCTTCGCGGTGGTTTCGGGATCACGCAGCGCGAGCGTGCCGACGACCGCCCAGTCCGCACCCGTCGCGAGCGCGCGCTCGACTGCTGCCGCATCGCGCAGGCCGCCGCCGGTCTCGACCTTCGCACCGCCGTCATGCGCACGAGCGACGAGATCGGCGACCAACCTCGACTGCGGCGGATCGCCGAACGCACCGTCGAGATCGACGACGTGGATCATCGTCACGCCGGCCGCGACGAACCGATCCACCACGGTGCGTGGATCGTCGGCGTACGCCGTCGCGGTCGCGCGATCGCCCTGCACGAGACGAACCGCGCGTCCCTCGAGCAGATCGATCGCACAGATGAGCTTCAACCCCAGCCTCCGAGCAAGAATGCACGGAGGAACTTGAGGCCGGCGCGCTGGCTCTTCTCCGGATGGAACTGACAGCCGAGCACGTTTTGGTAGCGCACCGCTGCGGGGAAGCGGATGCCGCCGTAGTTCGAGATCCACATGACGTCCTCGGCACGCGTGGCGTCGACGAAGTAGCTGTGGACGAAGTAGTAGTGCTCGCCGGTCGGCTCGACCGAGTTCCAACCGACGTGCGGCACCTTCACGCGGCGCATGAGCGGCGGCGCGTCGGCGGCGGGCGGGGCCTCTTGCGGCATCGGTGCGGAGTGCGGTCGGATCTCCGGTTCGACGACTGGTGCTGCGGGCTCGGTCGACTCGGACACGAGCGCGCTGCCGTCCTCGGCGCGCGGGATCTCGTCGGACTCGCCGCTCGTCATCGATGCGGTCGATGCCTTGCGCTCCGCATCGACCTCGAGCTCGTTCGCGATCGAGTCCGCCATCGACTCGCGTTCGGGGAGCTGCGGCGATTTCGGCTCGACGGCGCGCAGCGGCTTGGGGGGTCGCACGGCACCGGCCTCGGCCTCTTCGTCGACGCCGGTCGGGAAGTGGCGGCAGTAGCCGGGCAGGATGCCCAGGCCCGGCTGTCCGCCGTTCTCGTCGCTGCCGTCGAACAGCAGCTGCATGCCCAGGCAGATGCCGAGAAACGGGTCGCCGCGATCGATGACCATGCGCAGCGCGGCACCGAGGGCCCCGTCCACGATGGACCCCGTGGTGGCGCCAAACGCGCCCTGGCCGGGAAACACGACGATGCGCGCGGTGGCGACACGGTCGGGATCGCCAGAAACACGAACGGCTGCACCCACTTGGATGAGTGCGCGCTCTACGCTAGCGAGGTTGCCGAGCCCCGCGTCGACGATGGTCACTTCCCGCGCCATGCGGCGCGTTTGTATCACAGCTCCCGCGCTTCGGGTCAACCGCGGGCCGGGCAAGCGTCAACGAACAATCGGGAGCGGGGCGTCCTGGCCCGCCGCGTCGTCGAAACCGTCCTGCGGCTGCGGATCCGCGGCCGGATCGCGCTCGACCGCCTGCGGCTGGGCATCGAGCTGCGCCATCATGTTGAGCGCGCCGATCACCAGGATCACGACGATGCAGATCACCTGAAACGGCAGCGTGACGAGCCCCAAGAGGCCACTGCTCGGGTCGAGCATGGCCCTGCGCCGGATCTTGCGCGAGACTTTCTCCGCGAAATCCGGCGGCGCAAGGGTCTCGCCGAGCGACCCGACGAGCTTCATCACCTTGCGCAGATCCTCGAGCTCGGCGCGCGCCTCGGGCGACTCGTCGAGGAACTGCTCGAACTGCTCGGCCTCGGCAGCATCGAGCTCGGCGTCGAGATACGCGGTCATGCGCTCGGCGCTGTTGTCGTTCGGGATCGCCATCGGGATCGCTCTACAGGTTACGTCGGGGTCTCGGGGTTCGCATCGGGTGGGGTGGAATTTTACTTCGCGGGCCTGGCGGGCCTGATGGTCTCGTTGGTCATTTCATGTAGGGCCGCAAGCGGTCCTTGAGGGCGAGGCGTGCGCGGTGCAAGCGGCTCTTGAGCGTGCCCTCTTGCAGGCCGGTGATTCGCAGGATGTCGCTGTAGGACATGCCCTGCACGTCGCGTAGGACGATCAGCAAGCGATGCTCCGGCTCGAGCTCGGCGAGCTCGGCCTGGATCGCCGCCTCGAGCCGACTGCCCTCGACCGTCGCCTCGGGCCCCGCGACCTGGCTCTGCAGCGACGCCGTCGCGCCGCCTTCGCCGGTCGGCGCCTGCGCCTCCGGCGTCTCGTCGACCGGCACGCTGCGATGGAAGTTGCGCCCGCGCAGATACTTGATCCGGTTCTTGCACGTGTTCGTCGCGATTCGATACAGCCACGTGTAGAAGCGGCCCTCGCCGCGATAGCTGGCGAGCGCGCGATGGACGGTGATGAACACCTCCTGCGCGACATCCTCGGCCTCTTGCCGATTGCCGATCATGCGCAGCACGAGCCCGAAGATGCGGTGCTGGTAGAGGTGGATCAGCTCCTCGAACGCGCGGCCGTCACCAGCGCGCGCGCGCCTCACGAGTCGACGATCGCGCGCATCGTTGGCGTCGAGCGGCTCGGGCTCGACGACCGCGAGCTCGGTGCCCGCAGCCGCGTCGACGCCCTCGGGTGCATCCGTTGCCCCTGGATCCACTGCAAGTGGGGCGTCCGGAGTGCCCAAGGTCGCGCCCACGTTCACCAAGACTACTACCGACAGCCGGACCGAGCCGAGGTTCCACGGCGCAGCGCGGCGGCACGGCCTGGGCAGGCTCAGAGATCCGGGTGGATGCGCAGGCCTAGGTTGAACCCGATGACCGTGTCCCGGAGCGGACCGGTCACCTGCTGTGAGAAGCCGAAGCCGACATCGACACCCACACCGCCGACCGGAGCCGGTCGCACGTACGCGACGCCGCCGCTCACGAAGACACGATCATCCTTCTTGCCCTTGCCGCGGCTGTCCCACGTCGTGCCGAAGCGCAGCGGCACCGGACCCGCGACGAACTCTGCACTGCCGCCGTAGACCTGGCGCGTCGCCTTCTCGAAGCGGAAGCTCGAGAAGTCGTAGTAGCCGTCGGCGTTGATCGAGAAGTCGGTCCTGCGCAGGGGGAAGATCGACACGCCCCACGCCATGCCGAGCGGATACTCGGACAGCTCGGAGAGCGACGTGTAGCGCATGTTCGTCGTGTCGACGTCGGTCTCTTCGAGGGTGACATCGGTCTCGTCGGTGAACGCCGGATCGTTGTTACCGGTGAGGTTGGTGCCGACGACTGCCAAAGCGGCGAAGCCGGCGAGGTTCGCGGTCAAACTGGCATCGAGACCGAACGCGCTCAGCTTCTCCGCGGCGTTGCGCGCGGCACCGGTGTTGTCGCGGTAACGCAAGCTCGCGTACTGATACTTCGGCTTCACACCGACCGCGAGCCACTGCTTGATGATCGAGACGCTGATCGCGACCAGGGCCTCGTGGCCGAAGCGCGACAGCTCGAAGTCGCGATCCTCCGCGGTCGACGGCTCCGTGTATCGCAGCTGCGGCCTGCCGCGCATGAAGAGATAGCCGAGCCCGAGCGAGACCCGGGCATTGTTCAACGAATCCATCACGACGATGCCGACCCCGCTCGTGCGGCTCCTGAGCTGCATCTGGTACAGCGGCTCGATCGCGAACGTGCCCGAGAAGCCCATGTTCGACGGGTTCGCGAGCACGGCGTTGGTGCCGTACGACGAGCCGCGCGACACGTTGCCGAGCGAGAGATTGCGGGTGCCGTCCACCGCCGGCGATGCGGTTGCGGTGCCGGCGACGAGCATGCCGGTTGCGAGCGCAATCGAGGACCAGACGGCACGCATGCGGCTGCCCGAACGCAAGGGCTGTGCCGCGCTGCGGCGATCGGCTCCGAGACGGTCGGTCATGGGCGCGTCGGAGCATACGCTCTGGCCCGATCGCCACAAAAAACCTCGCCTTCGGGGCCGTGCGGTAGCGCCAGCGGCGCAGGATTTCTCTTGCAGGGGAGGCGGCCCGCTGGTCGCGCGCCGTCGGTATGGTTCACCGCGGTGGCGCAGGTCGAGCTCTACGACGTGATCGTGGTCGGTGCGCGCGCGGGAGGGCACGCCGCCGCGGCGCAGCTCGTCGATGCGATCGCACGCAGGCACCGGCTCGCACCGGGTGCGGTGGCGCTCGGGCTCGAGCGCGGCGTCCTCGAGATCCATCGCGGGCTGATCAAGAGCGAGGCGCTCGCGGCCGCGCGAGTGCTGCACGATCTCGGTGCGGTCGCCGAGCTGCGAGCCGCCCGCGACGTGAGCGGCGTGCTCAACATCGAGCCGGACCCCGAGCAGGCACCGGCACCCGAGCCGATCCCGACGCCGCGGACGAGAAGGGCTGCGGCCACTCCCGCAGAGCTGCCACCGGCGCCACCGTTCGGCGTGTTCGAGACCAACGAGCGGGTGAACGAGTCGTCGCCGCCCACGCGGCCACCGTTGTCGACGCGCGCGCCCGCGACCGCAGCACCGATCGACGACGCGGCACCGACGATCTCCACCACGGCACCGACGATCTCCACCGCGGCACTCAACGCGGGCCCGATGCCGCCTCGCTTCGCGCCGCCCGCTGCCGGCGAGCGCATCGAGCTCGATTTCGCGTCGGCGGGGCTCTCGGCCGCACCGGTCGGCACCTCCGCGCTCTCGCGCAGCAAGCCGGTGACCGGCGAGATGAAGCGCGTGACCGGCACCGAGATCGCGGCCGCGCCCGAGGTCTCCGCGACGAGCGGTCGCTTCGCTTCGGAGTCGATGCGCGCAGGCGCGAGCCCCAGCGCACCTGTACCGTTCGAGAACGTTCGGCCTCCGGGGCTGTTCTCGCCGGATCGCGTGCTGTCGGTGTTGATCGCGGCGGCCGTCGGTGCGGTGCTCGGCCTGGTGATCGCATTCGGCTGGGTGCGCGGCGATGCGGCGCACACGTGCGCGAAGCTCGAGCTCGAGCTCGCGGGATCGATCGCCGATCCGATCGCGGTCGAGGATGGTCGCGCACGACCACCGGATGCGATCACGAAGGAGCTCGACGGCAAGCTCGCCGATCTGCGGCAGACGTTCTTCCTCGTGTGGGCTGTGATCGCGATCCCGATCGCGGGCGTCGGTGCGATCCCGCGACCGAATCGCTGACGCGACGCGAGCTCAAGCGCGCTGGGCGATCGGCTCGGGCGCGACGTCGATGGTGCCCGCCGCCGACATGCGCGACGGATTGGCGAGCGGCGCCGGTGCCGGCGCTGGCGCGCCCATGCCAGTGCGCAACGCGATCCACGACACCGCGAGCAGACCGAACATGATCGCGAGACTCGCAGCCTGTTCGTAGCCGTCGAGCTGCGTCGCGGCCTGCATGCGATCGACCGGGCGGCCCGCGACGAGATCGACCTTCGACCACGCGCCGTACAGAGCGGGGAGCAGCAGCGCGCGCCATGCCGCGGCACCGGCAACCAGCATCGTCGCGAGCCCGCCGGCGATCCGCGAGCGCGTCCATCGCGGCAAGAGCACGAACGCGACGAGCGTCATCGCGAGCGTGATCTCGGCGAGGCGAAAGTGGATCGGCTGCGCGAGCGTACGGGCGAGGTTCGCGTCGACGAGCGCGTGCGCGCGAACCATCATCGGCAGCACGACGAAGCGGACGAGCCCGATCGACGCCGCGGCGATGGACGCGACCAGCAGGCCCATGCAGCCGGCCGGTCCGAGCGCCATGCGCGGGCGCGGCGGTGGCGGGGCTTGGATCGGAGGCGTGGTCATCGGCACCATCGATACGAGGGGGGCTCGGAGCGACCGGTTAGCACGGTGGATCCGGCGTCGCCAGAAAACGGCGGTCGCGGCCGGCGGCGTGCTTGACGGGCGCGGGGCCGCTTGCGAGCGTGCCGAGACCGTGACGCCGAGCTCGTGGCTGACGACGCGTCGACGCTGGCTCATGGGAGCCGGTGCCGCATCGATCGCCGGGCTCGTCCCGCAACGCACGCTCGCGACCGGCGAGCGCGTGATCGACGAGGCGCACTCGGCCTACAACCACATCGTCATCGCCGAGTCCGACGACTTCCGCACGATGTACTTCGTCGTCGACGGCACCTACTACATCGAGTCGCGGCTCGATCGTCGGCGGCCACTGGGGCTCGATCTCGACTACACGCGCACGATGATGGCGGGCTTCCTCGTGCAGCCCGAGATCAAGCGGTTGCTGATGATCGGCATGGGCGGCGGTACGCTCGCGAACTATCTGTTCCGGCAGATCCCCGGGCTCGAGGTCGATGCGGTCGACATCGATCCCGAGGTCATCCGGCTCGCGCGCGCGCACTTCGAGGTGCCCGACGATCCGCGCTATCGCACGCACGCGGCGGATGGGCGCGTGTTCGTCGAGGAGGCGGGCAAGGATCAGCGCTGGGACATGGTGATCCTCGACGCGTTCCGCGGAGTGTTCGTGCCGTTTCATCTGAAGACGCGCGAGTACTACGCGACGTTGCTCGCGCATCTCGAGCCGCACGGGGTCGTGGTCGCGAACCTGCACAATGCGACGCCGATGTATCCGCACGATCGCGTGACGTTCGATGCGGTGTTTCCCGGCGGGTATGCGTTCTTGGCCGAGAGCAGTCGGCAGACGTCGTATGTCGCGACGGCGAGCGCGCGGAGGTTGGGGGCGTACGAGCTGCGGGCGAATGCCCAGCGGGTGAGATCGCGCTTCGCGTTCGATGTGATGGGGCTGGCAGCGCGGTGGTATCTCGGGCGGGACTACGATGCGGATGCTGCGGTGCTGCGGGATGATTTTCCGCAGGGGGCGACGCCGAAGGGGGCGGAGCGACACAACGAGCGGTGCGAGGGGGACGACTGCCCGTATCGGATGAAGTGAGGTCGGCGTAGGATCGGCGGATGCGGGGCTGGGGGATCGCGGGGGTGGTGGTGATCGGGTGCGCGGGGGTCGAGAGCGCGGCCGATACGGACGCGTCGACATCGTCGTCGTCGTCGTCGTCCACCACCGCGACCGCGACCGCGACCACGACCACGACCACGACCACCAGCACGACTACGTCCGAGACCACGTCCACGTCGACCGCTGTGGATACGTCGAGCAGCGGCGACGCCGAGTCGTCGTCGACCGGCGAGGCGTTTCCCGAGCCGGTGCCCGATGACTGCATCACCGACGTCACTGCAGGACATCACGAGGTCACGTGTGATGGGCTCGTGTACGACGTCGAGATTCCGCCGCAATGTCTGCTCGAGCCGTGCGGCATGATCTTCGACGTGCATGGACTTGCGATGAGCGCGCAGATGCAGAACGCGTGCACGAACATGCGTGCGCTCGGCGTCGAGCACGGGTTCATCGTCGTGCAGCCCAACGCCGATCCGCCGCCGCCCGCCGCGAACTGGATCCCCGAGATCGACGACCCGAAGGTGTTCGACATGATGCAGCGCACTGCTGCCGCGTTCCATGTCGATCCCGACCGCTGGCACTTCACCGGTTTCTCGCAGGGTGGGTTCATGACGTGGCGCTTCGCGTGCGCGCACGCAGACGTGCTCGCGTCGGTCGCACCGGCGGCCGCGTGCGGCACCGATTTTCCGATCACCGACTGTCAGCTCACCAAGGACGAGGCGCCTGCCGAGCCGCTCGACATCCTGTACATGCACGGCACTGCGGATCTCGTGGTGAACTGGTCGTGCGCGTATCCGCGGCGTGATGCCGTCATTGCGCACTTCGGGCTCGGCGACATCGAGGTACTCCTCGATGCGCCCGACGTGCGACGCACGCGGTGGAGCACCGACGAGATGGTGTTCGAGATGGTCGAGCACGACTACACGGGCGACACCCCGATCGCCGGCGGGCACTGCATGCCCGGTGCCGACGATCCAAACGATGCACCGGGGCAGATCGTGCCCGCGAGCTGCGACGATCCGTTCGAGATGGTGTGGGGCGAAGAGGCGATCGCGTTCTTCGTCGATCACCCGCGCGGCGGCTGAGTCACTTCTTGCCGCCGAACATCCCGCGCAACCCCTTGGGCTTCTCCGCCAACGGCTTGTTCGCGCGCAGCGCTCGCGCTTGTCGCTCCGCATCGACGAGCCGCGGGTCGAGCTGCACCGCACGCATCAGGCTCGTGATCGCCGGCTCGATCGCACCGAGATCGCGCAGCAAGAGCCCCTCGAAGTAGTGCAGGCGGGCGATCTGCGGCGCCGCAGCGATCTCCGCGGAGACCAGCTTCTCGGCGCGCATCGCATCGTCGCGCGTGCGCGCCGACAGGTTGTAGGCGCAAAACGCCGAAGCCGCGCGCAGGTCGGGCTCGTCGGGCGCGAGCGCGAGCGCCTGTGTGTACAACTCCTGTGCACGATCCCAGCGACCGGCCTTGAGATACTTGTCGCCGTCTTTCGCGAGCACCTCGCTCTCGAACGCCGCGCGGGCCATCGCCGTCGCATCCGCACCGGACTGCTGCACCGTCACACCGCGGCTGATCGCATTACGGAGCTGCTCGCGCTTGGTCTCGTCGGCGAGTATGACCTGAGCCTCGCTCAGCGCCGCGAACAGGTTGCCGACGCGCTCGCGTAGCGCACCGAGCCCGCGGGCCTGCAGCGCGTCGGGATGGAATCGCCGGCTGAGCTCACTGAACGCGCGCTTCACCTCGCGCTTGCCCGCGTCGAGCGTGATGCCGAGCAGATCGAACGCGTGCGTTCCCTTCGCAATCTTCGCCTCGATCATCTCGAGCTCCACGATGAACTGCTCCGGCGTCTGCGCGACGTCTTCGGCCGCGGTGACCTCGCCGGTGCTCGACGCCGTCTCGACACTCGACGACCGTCGCGTGGGCGCGCCGCTCGGGACCGGCGTCGGACGCGAGCGCGGCTCCGACGGCACGGGCGTCTGTCGCGAGCGCGGAGACTCGGCAGGCACGGGTGTCGATCGCGATCGACCGGGCGTCGTGTCCACGGTCGACTGCTGCACCGACGCCGCCGCCGCACCGACGCGCAGCATCTGACAGACCCACAGGGTGAACACGATCTGCGCCGCGCGACGTCGCGAGCCACCCGGCTGGCGCCCGAGCGCGTCGAACGTGGTCGACGCTGCGAGCGCCTCGACGGTCGTGTGATCGTTGGCTGGAAACTTGAAGTGGGCGACGTACTTCGTGAGGCCCACGGTGCCCGCGAGCGGCCCGTGCAGCGCCGCGCCCATCTCGGCCTCGACGCGGGCCTCGTCGTAGTGCGCCGCGATCCCCATCGCGACGAGCTCGAGCGCGTTGACCTTCTCGAAGGTCGGCCCTTCCCACGCACCCGAGGTGACCGCCGCATCGCCCTCGCGCAGCGCGAACGTCTCGACGAGCTTGCGCCGGCACTGCCGCATCAGCCCGTTCACGAGACCCGCGTCGTCGAGGAGCCCGAGCCGCACGAGCACCGGTCCGAGCAGCCCGCCCTCCTTTGCCATCGAACGCAGCGCCGACGCGAGCTGCTCGCGATCGATGAGCTTCTCCGAGGCGAGCACCTCGCCGAGCGCATGCGTTGCCGACACCCAGTCGGTGAACATCGGCATCCCACCTGTGAACCACACCGTGCGCGCCCCCGCGGGATCGCGCTGATCGAGCTGGAGCGTCCCGGTGAAGCGCTGATGCAGCAGCGTGAAAAACAGCCGCGGCAGCGACATCTGCTCGAGACGCACCGACTTCACGGCGCCGCGTGGCCGGGTCAGCTCCATCGTCGCCGGCGCCTCGACACCAACGCGAGTCTACCTCGACCGAGGATTTGTGCGCGCGCGGACGCAGTGATAGCGTTTGTGTCGTCGATGAGCATCAGCTTCTACGAAGGCGGCTCGCGCATTCGCTTCTCGGGCAAGACCGACATCGGCCGCGTACGCGATCACAACGAGGACAACATCTTCTTGCCGGCCGAATTCCCGCTGGCAGTCGTCTCGGACGGCATGGGTGGGCATGCGTGCGGCGAGGTGGCGAGCGGTCTCGCGGTCGAGACGGTGAGCACGTACTACGAGCAGACCGCGAGCGAGCTCGCACCGACGTGGCCGTTTCGCATGCCGCAGCTCGCGATCGAGCGCGATCGCATGACGTGCGCGATCAAGCTCGCGAACACGCGGATCCACGAGACCGGCGTCGGCGACCCGAGCAAAAAGGGCATGGGCTGCACGGTCGATGCGATCTTCTTCTCGCAGGGTCGCATCTACGTCGGTCACGTCGGCGACTCGCGGGTCTATCGCATTCGCGGCGGCCAGATCAATCAGGTCACCGAGGATCACTCGCTGCTCAACGACTACCGCCGCATGCGCGAGATGAGCGGCGACGAGCTCGACAACTTCGGCTATAAGAACGTCGTCGTGCGCGCGCTCGGACTCTCGCCCGCGGTGTTCGTCGACATCTTCGTCGAGGAGTACGCGAAGGGCGACATCTACCTGATGTGCTCCGACGGGCTGTCGGGGATGCTCAGCGACGCGGCGATCCTCGCGACGGTGACGCGGTTCGAGAGCATCGACACCGCGGCGACCCAGCTCATCAACCAGGCCAACGAGGCCGGCGGCAACGACAATATCTCGGCCGTCATCGTGCGCATCGAGGCAGGGTAACGACATGGGATGGAGACTCGGATTCGCCGCGATCGCGGTCTTGTCAGCTTGCAACGGCGACGGTGGTGGTGACGCCGCCGACGCCGGCAGCACGACCAGCATAGAGATGGAGCCGCTCGAGATCATCGGCCAGTGGGACGACGACATCAGCGGCATGCACGACATCAGCGATACGCGCTGGGTGCAGGCGTTCGACCCCGAGGTCTACACGTACTTCATCAACTACTACGACAACGATCTCGAGTTTCTCGTCGCGCGCGTCGCGAACGACATGACGTACTCGAAGCTCGAGTGGGCGTACGTCGGCGAGCAGCTCTACTACTGTCACACGGTGCGGATGCAGCCGACGGCGGTCGCGGCCGAGGTCGGCGGCGAGGCGGATCGCAGCGCGCCCGCGAGCGGTGGATGCGTCGGCGTCGCGTGGGTTCCGCTCACGCCGCAGTGACGCGCCGGCGTCGCCGTCGACGTCGCCAGATCACGAAGCCGACGAGCAGCGCGAGGAAGATCGGCTCGAGCGGGACGAACTGGGTCCGCTTCTCGTACGTGATGATCGGCGCGGGGCGAAACTCGGCCTGATCGGCGGCGCGGTCGAACCACACCTCGTCGATGCCGCGACGCGGATACGTCTCGTCGTGGAACACGGTGAGCCGGCGGCGATCCCCGATCATGTCCGCGAGCTGGGCGTGGACGTGCTCGAACGGCGCGGCCCAGATCACCTCGGCCGACCACGGCCCGGCGCCGAGCAGCGCATCGACGCGCTCGTCGCCGATGAAGAACACGCGCAAGAGGCGTGATGCCGGTGCGTCGCTCAGCTTTCCGACCGCGGGCGCCTGCTGACTGGCGGGCTCGCGATACGGATAAAATGGTCGGTTCGTCACGAAGCTCATCAGCACCGACGCGCTACTGGCCGATTTCGCCGGCTCGCCGTCGGCCGGCGCAGCGGCGATCTCGAACGCGGTGACGGTCCACTTGTTGCGCACGTAGGGCTCGAGCCAGGCCTCCAGCTCGGGCGTGGCTTCGAAGCCGTGCGCGCCGAGCCACTGCGCGAGCGCCCCGGCGTCGTCGGCCTGCAGGATCGACGCGTCGTAGCCTGCGACGCTCGCGATGCCGAGCACGCGCACCTCGGGCGCGCCGACGCCACTCGCTGGGCTCCCAGCCTTCATATCGAATACGAGCGCCACGCAGCCGAACTCGTACGACGTGCCGACATACTCGGTGCGCGTCTGGGGGTGGATCTCCGAGCTCGGGGATCGTCGGCGTCGGCACGAGGAATCCGAACGTCTCCGCGGACGAAGTGAAGCTGGCGTGGCGGAGGAAGTGCTCGGTCTTGCTCGCGGCGTCCCAGATGATGATCGCCTCCTCCTGCGCGACGCGGACCTCCTCGCCGCGCGGTGGTGCGGTCGCGCAGGCTTCGGTCGGTGTCGGGCGCGTGATCGCTGCGACGAGGGCGAGCAGGAGGATCGTCAGCGCGCGCATCCGCTGATCATTGCAGAAGCGCGGCACGGTGACGACGCGGGTCACGCATCGAGCACGGCATCCTGCAGGCGTGCGAGCCGGGCGGGTGGCGTCGGCGTAGCCGCTCGCGACTCACTGGCTCGCTTCGACGACCGTGTTGCCGTCGAGCGTGACGGCGGTCTGCGCGAGCAGCTTGCCGACGATCGATGCGCCGGTGCCGAGTCGCGCGGTGGTCATCGTGAGCACGATGCCCTCGCAGTGCGCGGTCGTCCCGATATCGACGGCGCCCGACACCTGCCAGAACACGTTGTCGGCCAGTGCGCCTCCCGTGAGCACGATGTTGGTCGCGCTGCTCATCGTGAGGTCCTCGGCGACCTGAAAGATCCACACGTCGGTCGAGCTGCCGTCGAGCGTCAGGTCGGTCGGGATGAGCAGGCCGGTGCCCCAGCGATAGACGCCGGCATCGAGCGTCATGCCACCGATGTTGCCCGCACCGAGCTCGGTCACGTCGGGCGCACGCCCGGCCGCATCGGTGAATGCGAGCTCCATGTCGAGGACCGCGGTGGTGAGATTGGCGGGCGTCGGCGGCGCGTAGTCGGAGGCGTAGACGTTGCCGGTGACCTGCGCCGAGGTGGAGAACACCTCGGATGCGTCGGCGGTGAGGGAGAAGCCGGTGATCGCGGTGGCGGACAGCGGCGATACGCCGATGTCGCCGGTGATCGCGGACGGCGGGACGTTGGAGATTCCGGACTTCGCGAGGATTGCGAAGTCGCCGGCGTCGCCGAGGTCGACGGGAGAGCCGGGCTCGCCGATGTTGCCGGTGGTGGAGTCGCTCGAGGTATCGCCCGAGTCGGCGACGGTGGGATCCTGCGTGGTCGCGCTGTCGGTCACCGACGCGTCGGAGTCCTCGGTGGCGGTGGCGGTGGCGGTCGCGGTCGCGGTCGCGGTCGCGGTGGGGTCGTTCGTGTCGGGGAGCGTGGTGGCGGAATCCGTGTCGCCGTCGGTCGCGGTCGAGGACGTGTCGTTCCCCGAGTCGCCGCACGCGGTCGCGAGGGTCAGCGAGAGCGGAAAGAGGACGCAGGCAATATGTGGGGTGCGCATGGGTGATGCCGAGGTGCACCGCAGGGTCCACCCGAATCGCGAACAAAGAAGCCGGCGCGGGGCGCGGGACGCCCGATCACGACGACCATCGCGCCACTTGTGAGCGGATTCGGTGACTCGGGCGGCGCGCGATCGCCCGAGGTTGAGCGGGTACGCTCGATGGCATGAACGCGTCTCGTTCGATCGTCGACGACGGTCGTTCACCTTCCGCTGCTCGGCGAAGCGGCGTGAGCGTTGACTGCACCACGATGCAGTCGTCCGCGTATATGACACGGCGCGCACGGACGACCTCGGGGGATGAAGTTGGGGAGTGAAGTTGCGACGGGGGCGAGACACGGCGATCCCGGGTAAACTCTGGCGTTCGAGTGGTTCCCCGAGAACGAGACCTGCCGCGCGCGTCTGCTCACACGACCGGTGGCCTGCCACCGGGTCCCGGTGGCCTGCCGTTCTCCGCACTCGTGCTGCTCCGCGATCCGCTCGGCTCGCTGACCGCCGCACACGCGCGTTATGGCGACGCAGCGACCTTCCGCCTCGCGCACCTGCGCTTCGTCTCGTTCGCCGATCCCGCCGCGGCGCAGCACGTGCTCATCCGCAACCATCGCAACTACATCAAGAGCCCGAGCTACCAGGGCCTGCGACTCGTGCTCGGCGACGGCCTCGTCACCAGCGATGGCGACCACTGGCGACGCCAACGCAAGCTCGCGCAGCCTGCCTTCCATCGCCAACGACTCGCCGCGCTCGTGGACACGATGGTGCAGTGCATCGACGAGCGCCTCGTCGAGTGGGATGCGCGTCGGGATCTCGACGTCGACATCCACGCGGAGATGATGGGGCTGACGCTCGCGATCGTCAGCCGCACGCTCTTCGGCATGGATCTGCAGGGTGACGGCGTCGATCTGCGCCCGCTGGGCCCCGCCGTCACCATCGCGCTGCACAAGGCGAACGAGTTCGCCGAGTCGATCGTCAAGCTCCCGCTGTGGGTTCCGACGCCATCGAATCGCCGCTTTGCGAAGGCGAAGCGCGTGCTCGACGAAATCGTGCACCGCATCATCGACGGCCGCCGCAAGAGCGGTGAGCAGCGCGACGATGTGCTTGGCATGCTGATGGCCGCGACCGACGAGTCCGGCACCGAGCGCATGGACGATCAGCAGCTCCGTGACGAGGTGATGACGCTGTTCCTCGCCGGCCACGAGACGATCGCGACCTCGATGAGCTGGACGTTCATGCTTCTGCACCAGCATCCGGAGATCGCCGCGCGCGTGCGCGACGAGGTCAACGCGAACGTCGGCGATCGCATGCCGACCGTCGACGATCTACCGGCGCTCGTCTACCTCGGGCAGGTCGTCGACGAATCGATGCGCCTCTATCCGCCGGCGTGGATCATCGAGCGGCAAGCGCTCGGCGATGACGAGGTCTGCGGGTGGCGGATTCCGAAGGGCACGATCGTCGCGACACCGCCGTATGTGCTGCACCGCAGCCCCGCGCTGTGGGAGGATCCGCTGCGCTTCGATCCCGAACGCTTCGCGCCCGGCAAGCTCGAGGAGCGGGCGAAGCTCGCGTACATGCCGTTCGGCGCCGGCCCGCGCGTGTGCATCGGCAACCACTTCGCGCTGATGGAAGCAAAGCTGATCCTCGCCATGATCGCGAGAAGGTGGTCGGTGCAGGTGAAGGATCCGGCGAACATTCGGCCGGATCCGAAGGTGACACTGCGTCCCGCGGGCGGCATGCCGGCCCGCCTGCATCGCGTCACGGGCTAGTCAGGAGATCTCGACCCCGCGCAGCGCGGCCTCGACATCCTCACCGAGCAACTGGGCGAGCATCCCTAGCCCGCGCGACCAGGCGGACGTTCTGCACGCGGACCAACGAGTCCGCTCCCGCGCCCGAGTAGTCGTGGATCGCGACGCGGTAGAACCACGTGCCGGCGGGCGGAGTGTCGTACGACGCGAATGCGCTCGGCGGCAGTCCGGGAGGGCGCGAGAACCGGGCGCAAGCTGAGGGCCTCGATCACAGCTTGGGGAGGGCAAGCCGGTGCTCGAGCGCGAGCGCGGCTCGTGGCATCCTCGAGCGCAGCTTGGCGACGCCGCGTTCACTGGCCGATGGCGTCTACGAGGAGCTCGTGACCGCGGAGCTCGGTCATGCGCTCGAGTCGCTGGGTGAGCAGCGTCGGGCGCTACGCGTGCCGTTGTCGCCGTCGTTGGCGACACCGACGCTCGCGCGGCTCGTCGCGCGCGAGCTCGAGCGGGTGCTCGCCGACATCGGCGGTGCGGCTGCAAGCGAGCGTCGCCTCGAGATCACGAACCGGCTCCTCGAAGTGATTGCCACCGAGGCTCGCGCGCAGATCAAGGAGCAGCAATCGGACCCTGTCCTGGATCCCGCCGAGCTGCTGCATGCGATCTACCGCGAGGCCGTTCCACCGCGTCCGGAGCTCGGGCTCGGCACATCGACGCTCCTCACACGCGCGCGCAACGAGCCGCAGCTCATGCACGAGCTATCGGCAGAGATCGCGACCGCCGATCGCATCGACGTGATCGTCGCGTTCATCACGGTCGACGGCATCCGAGCGCTGGCCGGAGCCCTCGACGCGTTCGGCCGGCGCAAAGGCGCCCGGATGCGGGTGCTGACGACGGTCTTCGGTGGGATCACCGGCGTCAACGCGCTCGATGCACTCGCGCGGCGTCCGGGCACCGAGGTGAAGGTGTCGTTCGACACCCGACGCACGCGGCTGCACGCGAAAGCGTGGCTGTTCCATCGTCAGTCGGGATTACACGCGGCATACGTCGGCTCCGCAAACCTGACGCAGACCGCACTCGCGAGCGGTCACGAGTGGATGGTGAAGGCGAGCGCAGCGGATCTTCCCGATGTCGTCGCGAAGTTCGCTGGCACCTTCGAGGGCCTGTGGAACGACGGCGAGTTCGAGGCCTACTCGACGTCCGACGCCGAGATTCGGGCGCGAGTGCAGCGCGCCCACGAGATCGAGGCGACGGCGGAGGGCCCGAGCGCACTCATCAGGCTGCGCCCCTACGAGTATCAATCCGAGGTGTTGGAGCGACTCGTCGCCGAGCGCGAGCTCCACGGACGTCGGCGCAATCTCGTCGTTGCGGCAACCGGCACCGGCAAGACGGTGATCGCAGCGTTCGACTACGCGCGCTGGGCCGACACCCAGGGTCCACTGCCGACGATGCTCTTCATCGCGCATCGCCGCGAGATCCTCGATCAAGCACGCGCGACGTTCCAGCATGCGCTCGCCGTGGGCGGTTTCGGAGAGCTGTGGGTCGACGGTCACCGACCCAAGCAGTGGACTCATGTGTTCGCATCCATCCAGAGCGCGAGCGAGGCCGACGAGCTCGCCCGACTCGGGGCCGACCACTTCCGCTACGTCGTGATCGACGAGTGCCACCATGCGCCGGCGAAGTCGTATCAGAAGCTCCTCGAAGAGCTGCAGCCGGACATCCTGCTCGGTCTCACGGCGACACCCGAACGTTCCGATGGTGCATCGCTGCTGCCTGATTTCTGCGGCTGCATCGCCGCCGAGCTGCGCCTCTGGCAGGCGCTCGAACGGCAGCTACTCGTCCCGTTCGAGTACTTCGGAATCAACGACGACATCGATCTCACGAATGTAAAGTGGTCGCGTGCGGGCTACGACGCTGCCGAGCTCGCAGCCGTGTACGCCGGACAGCCGAAGCGAATGGACATCGTGGTCGGCGAGCTCGGACGTCGTGTCGATGATGTCCGGAAGATCCGCGCGCTTGCATTTTGTGCGTCGGTCGAGCATGCGCGTTTCACCGCGGCCGCGCTGACCGAGCGCGGCATCCCGGCGATCGCCCTCGATGGCGCGAGCACCACCGAGGACCGCGCGGCGGCGCCGACGCGGCTGCGCGGTCGAGAGATCAACGTCATCTGCACGTGCGATCTCTACAACGAGGGCATCGACCTCCCCTTCGTCGACACGTTGCTGTTGCTGCGTCCCTCGCAGAGCGCGACGGTGATGCTGCAGCAGCTCGGCCGCGGCCTGCGACTCCACGACAAGAAGCACGCGTGTCTCGTCCTCGACTTCATCGGTCAACATCGCCGGGAGTTCCGCTACGACACGGTGTTCTCCGCACTGACGGGCGTCGCGAAGGCGGAGCTCCGTCGCGCGGTCGAGACCGACTTCCCGCGCCTGCCGAGTGGGTGCGTGGTCCAGCTCGACCCGATCGCACGCGAACGCGTACTCGAGTCGCTGCGTCGACAGGCCAATCGCGGGAAGCAGATGATCGCGGAGGTACGCGAGCTCGCCCAACGCGAGGGCCGCACGGTCGGCCTGCGTCGGTATCTCGATGCGACCGGGCGCGAGCTCGCGGATGTCTATCGCACGGATTCGAGCTGGTCCGCGCTGATGCGTGCGGCGGATCTACTGCCGCCGCTGCCCGAGGGCGCCGAGGATCCGAGCCTGCTGTTCAGCCGATTGCTGCACGTCGACGAGCCTGCGCGACTGCGTGCGTGGAGAGACGCGATCGGAGGACGCACCGCGATCGACGCGATGCGTCTGACCATGCTCGGCGTCGAGCTGCAGGAGCGCGGCATCGTGCGCGCGGCCGACGATGTCGCGCAATACCTGTGTGTCGATCAGCATGTCGCGCACGACCTCGATGAGCTCGCCGCCCTTCTCCACGACCGCATCGGCCTCGCGAACGAGATCTACCCACAACCAAACTGGCAGCTCGCGCTGCATCGTCACTACAGTCGGCGCGAGATCATCACCGCGGTCGGCTTCATCAAGCCCGGCGAGAAGACGAGCACGCCCCAGGGCGGCATCCTGATGATGAAGAATGCGATGGGCACGGGCGGCGACGAACTGCTCTTCGTCACGCTCGACAAGTCGGCCAAGAGCTTCACGGCGACGACGAGCTATCGCGACTACGCGATCAGCCCGACGCTTTTCCACTGGGAGACACAGGGTGCCGCGGCGGTCCATCGACCGAGCGGCCGCCGCTATCTCGACAGTCCTACGAACGGTTGGCGGTTTCACCTCTTCGTACGCAGCCATACCGACGCCCGCTATGCGTATCTCGGTCCGGTCGAGCTCGCGTCCTACGAAGGATCGCGACCCATCGCGATCACCTGGAAGCTCGCGACGCCGATGCCGGCGAGTCTGTTCGATCGTTTCGCGAGCCTCGCTCAGGGCTGAGCGCGTCGCGGCCGCGACTCACTGCACCCGAGTCGCAGCCGACGCATTGGCGCGGGTTTGTTGAACAGACCGACTCGTTCCTGCTCTGCGGAGCAGATGGGAGATATCGGCTCGTCATTCCAAAGCGGGGCGCTGTCAGCGCCCGACTATGCCGCGGTCAGCCATGCCGTGCCCCTGGGCGCAGCACCGCGGCATGTACCAGCCGAGCTAACGGCGCGCCGGCACGAGCCTGCGAATCATCGCGCTCAGCGCGTCGAAGTCGATCGGCTTCACGAGGAAGCGGTCGGCACCGAGCTCTCGCAGCTCGGCCCAGTCCGCCGCACCACCTCGACCCGTGATGACGATGATCGGGATGTCTTCGGTGCGCGGGTCGGCACGCATCGCCGCCGTGAGGGCCGATCCTCCGCCACCGGGCATGTCGAGGTCCGTGAGGACGACGTCCGGTCGCTCGCGCCGGGTGACGGCCATCGCACTCTCCGTGTTCGAGACGCTGATCACGTTCGCGGCGGGGAAGGTCATTCGCAGCAGCTCACGCACCGCAGTCAGTGTCGATGCCTCGTCGTCCACGACGACGATCTTCAGACCCTCGGGATACTCCGCGACATCCGCATGGGCGCGGCGCAGTTGCTTGCGCAACGCCTCGGCGGAGTGCGTGCGCGTGTCCGGGGTCTTCGCGAGCGCATTCAGGATCGGCTCGTCGAACGCCATTGGGAGCGATGGGCAGGTTTCCGAAGGCGTCGGCGGAGATCGGTGCGCATGGTCCTGCAGGATCGCGATCGCCGACTTCGCCGTGAACGGCCGCTTGCCGGTGAGCAGCTCGAAAGCAACGAGGCCGAGGCCGTAGATGTCGAGCGCGACTGCGCTGCGCGAGTCGATCGGCTCGCCGCGCGCGAGCTCGGGCGCCATGTACGAAGGAGTCCCCAGCGACGCACTGTCTGCTCGTTCGAGACCGTCCTTCGGCGTCGCGAGCCCGAAGTCGGTGACCGCAACGCGCCCCATCGCGTCGATGAGGATGTTCGCCGGCTTGATGTCGCGGTGCGTCGCGCCGGCTGCGTGAATCGCCTCGACCCCCCGGCACAACGCGTCGAGCATCGTGATCGCGGTGTCGAGCTCCGGCGGGCCGTTCTGTGCGAGCCAGGCCGCGAGGTTCGGACCGTCGAAGTACTCCATCACGAGGTACGGCTGCTCGCCGTGCATGCCGAATGCATGGATCGTGACGACGTTCTCGTGACGCACGCGCGCCATCGACCTCGCCTCGACGAGGAAGGCATCGCGAGCGTCACCGCTTGCTAGCAAGTCCTCGTGGATCAGTTTGATCGCGACGTCGCGACCGAGCGTCTCGTCGTGCGCCCGATAGACGGTGCCCATGCCGCCCGAGCCAATCACACCGCGGATGCGATACACCCGATCGATGCACTCCCCGATACGGTTGCCGTCGTGCTCCACGTCGCGACGATAGTAGTCCAACTCTTCGAAACGCGTCTGGTCGAGAACCTCCATGCCACCGCGGTGGTTGTCCATCACAACGACGGAGCCGTGCTTGTGGCGGGCCCTCTCCGCGACAGCCGCGTCGACTGGGGTGGGGTATCGGGCCCAACAGTGTCCGGGTCCTGCGTCATCGCGTCCTCGACGAGCACGGTCTGGGGATCGATGTCGCGCAGCGTCTCGACGAGATTCAGGTCGCCATTGGACAGCACGCCGACGAGTCGCTCGGCGCTCAGTACGGGTAGCTGGCGGATTCTAAACTCGCGCATGACGGCGTGGGCGCGGGCCAGCGTTGGGTCGGAGCCGATGGTGTGCGGCGCTGCCGTCATGAACTGCCGAATCGGGGGCATGGCGGGCGTTTTCGACATGGTGCTGTTCCGATTCCAGTCTCCGGTCGAGAACGTCTTGCGCCGCAGAAGTCACTGCGCAAGGACGACCACGGCGATGCAACCGTTGCGCGGGCGCCCTCGCCTGCGGCTCCAGAGTCCCGAAGCCCGCGAATCTTCTCGCGGTCGGAGCGAGGACGAGCGAGGACCTCCTGCTTGCACTCTGCCGGCGCCGACATGCTCGACGAGAAACCTGCGGTCCCATGCGCGGGCGGCCCGCGACGCGACGACACTCGAGTGAATGCCTCGCGCGCCAACGAACGAGTCAGGGCTCCAGTGGCCTCAGAGGTGCTCGACGGCGAGCACGACGATCGGCTCGACCGGCACGTCGTCGAACTGCCCCATCGTCGTCGTCTTCACCGCCGCCATCGCGTCGACGACATCCATGCCTTCGACGACGGCGCCGAATACTGCGTAGCCGGGCGGGTCGTCGAGGAGGTCGTTGTCGACCAGGTTGATGAAGAACTGGCAGGTCGCGCTGTTCGGATCGCCGGTGCGCGCCATCGAGATCGCGCCGCGGAGGTTGGTGAGGCCGTTGCCCGACTCGTTCTGGATCGGCGGCAGCGTGTTCTTTGTCTGCAGGTCTTCCGTGAGGCCGCCGCCTTGCACGACGAAGCCCGGTGCCACGCGATGGAAGATTGTCGCGCCGTTGCCGTCGGTGCCGTCGAAGAAGCCGCCGTCGACGTAAGTCAGGAAGTTCGCGGCGGTGATCGGTGCCGCGACCTCGTCGAGCTCGAAGACGATGGTACCGAGCGTCGTCTCGAACGAGACCCGCGGCGGTCCGGCCGGCCCGGTGGACTCGCTGCTACTACTGTCGGGATCGGGATCGGTGCTCGAGCCAGACGAGGAACTGCTCGCCTCGCTCGTCGTCGAGGTGTCGAGCGCGGTGGTCGAGCTCGTCGTCTCCGCGCCCTCGGTCGACGTCGACTCGCTGCTCGTGGTCGTCGTCGAGCTCGTCGTGTCACCGGATCCCGAGGGGCCGCCTTCACCACATGCGGTCTCGACCGCGAGCAACAGCGGCGCCACCAGCAGTCGTGCGCAACGCGAGAAAGTAGGCCACGGAACCATCCGCGGAGCCTACCGCCCTTTTGGCGTCGCGGTCACGCCATCGAGCGGACCAGCGCCCGCGGCAGATCATCGGCAGATCATCGGCAGCACGCGCTGCAGCAGCCAGCACGCCGCGAGGCTCCCGATCGCATAGGCGGCAGGGCGCTGCAGCTGCACCGCGAGCCGTGAACCAATCGCGCGGACGATCGCGATGCTCGCGAGCACCACCGCGAGCTGACCGAGCTCGACGCCGACGTTGAAGCTCACGAGACTCCAGCCCATCCATCCCGCCGGCAGGCCCCACGACGCGAGCGCGCCGGCGAAGCCGAGGCCGTGGACGAGACCGAACACGAAGGCGACGGCCCACGGCGCGCGGCGTGTGAACGTCGGGCGCTCGTGCATCGACTCGCGCGCGACGAGCACGACGCTCGCGGCGATCGTTGCCTCGACCGGCGCCGTCGCGAGCACGAGCGTGTCGGTTGCGGCCAGCACCAGCGTGATCGAGTGCGCGACGGTGAACGCCGTGATCGTCGCGACGAGCCGACGAACGCTGCGGGTGCCGACGACGAGCAAGAGCCCCAGCACGAACGCGATGTGATCGATGCCGACGAGGATGTGCTCGATGCCGAGGCCGATCCACGCGGTCGCCGAGCGTCCGGGCGACCCGGCGACGTCGAGGCGTGGCTGATGCTCGCCGATGAGCGCCTCGATCTCGCGCCCGTCGAGCAGACGCACGAGCGTCATCACGCGGGCGCGATCGCCCTCGAGCCCGCGGACCTCGATCGCACCTCGCAGCCCGCCCTCGCCGCAGTCGAGCGTGTCGCCCACAGTCGCGTGCGCGAGCCCAGCGGGGCGGCACGGCTCGGGAAATACGATCTCCACCGGCGCGGCGCGTCCTGCGGTGTCGACCGGCTCGGTCCACGCGAGGGTGAAGACACCCGGCTCGCGCTCGACGAGTGTCAGCACGCCCGGACGCAGGCCATGGGCCGCGGCGCGAGTCGAGACGAGCACGACGAGCAGCACGCCGAGCGCGATGCAGGCGCGCGCGATCATGGCGTCACCACGATCTCCCAGCGACCGCGCAGCTCCTGCCTGGCCTGCTGCATCGCCGCATCGCGACTCGCTTGCTGCCAGTCGTGGCGCACCGCGTCGCGCACAGCGTCGAGGTCGGGCGCTCCCGCGGACGTGCGCCGATCGATGCGCACCACATGGAAGCCCTCGTCCGAGCGACGCAGC
>Ga0105048_10002496_pt1 | contig 29930 bp, 26 predicted proteins | sample MAT05_FD_78382 | JGI IMG/M metagenome (GOLD analysis project Ga0105048, IMG submission 78382) | Freshwater microbial communities from Lake Fryxell liftoff mats and glacier meltwater in Antarctica - MAT-05 | ecosystem: Environmental > Aquatic > Freshwater > Ice > Liftoff microbial mat | place... | reverse complement strand
TGGAATTACGGCAATAATAAATTTTATAGTTCTACTCTAAAAACCAAGCAAATTATGCAGAATTTTCAGCTTCAACGTCTTTGCTCAATTGTTTAAGCAATATATAATGTTCCTTTATGGCACCAAAAATATTTTTGTGCATGCGGTATTTAGCATGGTTTTCAATTGCAATGGGCTTGATACGCTTGGTGAGTTCTATGTAATGTGCATGACAAATATCTGGAGCCAAGTGATGAATGATGTGCAAATGCAAACCACCATAACACCAGTTTGCTATTGGATCTTTAAGAGAATGGTCGGCAGTGGTTGCAAAAACATGATCCACAAATGTTTTGTATTCTTTCTTGGATTCAGGAAATTCTGCAGAACTCAGTTGATGGCTCACTTGAATAACCATAGCACCGATGATACCAATTAGCATATTTCCCACCAAATAAGCAGCCAACACCAAACCCCAAGAATAATGTAGATAGTATACAGGCAGATAAAGCATATACCAAACATACAATCCTTTGAATAAAAACAATTTTACATATTCAATGAACGGTGGTTTGTTGGCTTTTAGGCTGTCGGTATAGGGAAAGAAAAAACATTCGTAGTCTTTAACCCAGACAAAATCGATTGCAAACAAGGAATAGAGGAAAAAGGTATAAATGTGCTGAAAACGAAACAGATAGCGCATTTTGGCACGCTTTGTAAATCTAAATAGTTTTCGTGCAATAAGTACCTCGTCATAACCGTCCACATTCATTACATAATGGTGCTGGTTGTGGTGCATTTCGCGCCACATATAGGAGTTTATTCCCGTGATATCAAAAGAATAATGAAACAATTTGGAAATCGTTTTATTTTTAAAAATCGCATCGTGGTTTGCATCATGTCCAACATTCAGCATGATGTATAACTGAGAAAAAATATGAAAAACGTAAAGGAAAAAATAAACTGCGGGGCTTGCTGGTATGGTAAAAAGCATAACCAAACTGGCTATCCACCAAGTAAATCCAAAAATTATTTTGGAATACATACGTCCATTTGCAAGTTTTGAAAGGTTATTTTCACGAAAATAGTCACCGATCATTTTATACAAATCTGTCTTCAGCTTTTGGCTATCTAAAGTTGGAATTTCTGCGGTATACATTAATAAATAGGGTATAATAGTTGGGTTTCTCTCCTATAACAACCCTCAAGTTGAATCGTTCTAAAAAGTTCAAATGGGCTCCATTCTCGGTTTCCAAATGTGCTTTTTAGATGCAAAACAACAGATTTCCTCCCGAAAATTGAATTTTCATCCAAATCTAGAGTATGGAATATCCGCGCCAGCACTGATTTTTTCATCAACAATAGGGGGTGCTTTATTAGGACGGGAAGTTAAAGCTAATCTGCGAATATGCAAAGATAGTTTTCTGGAATTGAATTGTAAGTCCATCCTTTAAACTCAACACCTCTTATGGGATTGATTTGGGAATATTAAACAAAGTCTATTTTCATAAAAAGACAAGCCATTGTATAAATCTAAAGTCTTGCAGCCAGTTTTTCAACGAATGTAGCCATTCGATTAATCTTTGTTGTTCATTGTGTTAAAAACTGGAACATCTGGCGGTAAAAAATACATCAACCAAGTGGCACCAGTAATTGTTAAAGAAATCATTGGATAGTAAAATGACATTGCTATAGAAAACATGGTAATTGTGGTGGCAATTATTATCTTAACAAATTGTTTATTCAAAAATTCAGGGTCAAGGTTAGGATCAAAAATGCCCTTCCTTTTCTTACCATAAATAATGAATAAAATTAAAGGCGGTTGTGTAAGAAAAAGACCTATGCAATAAATGGTTACAGCCGCATTTCTCGATTCTGGATCTAGAATATAATCGCTAAAAACAGCGGTGCTAAATGGCATGAATGCGATTCCTAATAAAAACCAAATATTAATCAAATTAAAATAATGATCGGTTTTTTTTATAATATGGGCGAACAAATGGTGGTGATTGGACCAATAAATACCAATCATAAAAAAAGTAACAAAGTAAGCAATGTAACTTGGCCAAATATGCATTAAATACTTATACAAACCGCCCAAAGCATGGATATCTTCCTGCTTAGGGATTTTGACTTCTAGAATCAACAAAGTAATGGCAATGGCAAATACACCATCACTAAAGGCTTCCAACCTGCTTTTTCCCATTAAGGGATTTTTCATTTTTATCATTTATAAATTTAATTTTTGTAGTGCGATTTTGCGTAATTGATTTTCAAATATTCCAATCTCTTTAAATCCAAATCCAATGCATTTAAAAATTTGGCATACCCATCCCTATTGCCGCCCTTCCAGAGTCCATCTGCCAAGGCAATTCCCCGAGGCCAAGCCATGTATTCGAGATGTTCCCATGTGTTTATATATTCTGTCCAAAGATTTGCCTGGGCACCCAAAATCAACTTGGCTTCTGAAGGCAACACAGATTCGGGAACGGGCCTATAATTATATACCGCAGATAGAGGATTAAAACCGCCAATGGCATGCGGTTCTGTGCTGTCTTTGCTTTGGTAATGGTCGAAATAACAAGGCTTTCCGGGACTCATCACAACCTTGTGCCCTTGTTTTACGGCTTCTTCTCCCCCGGCTGTGCCTCTCCAACTCATAACCACCGCGTTGGGCGCCAATCCGCCTTCCAATATTTCATCCCATCCAATCAATATTCTTCCTTTGTCATTTAAATATCTCTCCATTCTGCGTATGAAATAGCTTTGCAATTCGTTTTCGTCTTTTAGTTTCTCATCTGCCATTCTTTTTTGGCATTTTACGCAGGTTTTCCAGCGTTTTTTCTCGCATTCATCGCCGCCAATATGAATGTATTTAGAAGGAAACAATGGCAACACTTCATCCAAAACGGTTTGCATAAATTGCAAAACAGAATCGTTTCCTGCGCAAAAAACATCCGCAAAACCACCCCAACTTTTGGCCACATCTTGGGGCATTCCCGTGCAACTCAACCAAGGATAAGAAGCTACGGCGGCCAATGAATGACCGGGCATTTCAATTTCTGGAACTACTGTAATGAATAATTTTGCCGCGTATGCCACAACTTCCTTAATATCCGCTTTGGAATAAAAGCCACCGTAGCGCACGGAATCAATTTTATAGTTTTGGTAAGCACCCACCATACTTCCATTTCGCCAAGCGCCCACTTCAGTAAGTTTCGGAAAAGCATCAATGGCTATTCTCCACCCTTGGTCATCCACCAAATGCCAATGAAAAACATTCATTTTGTGCATGGCCATTATATCCAAATATTTTTTAATATTGGCTACTGTAAAAAAATGCCTGCTTACATCTAAGTGCATGCCGCGCCAACCAAACGCCGGGGCATCTGAAATTTTCAAACACGGCAAATTGCCCAATTTTCGGGGTTTAAAATCAAATCCATCGTGCAACCAACTTTCTTGGGATTTTCGCAATTGACGCAACGATTGCAACGCATAAAACGAACCCGCATCTCCTCCAGCCATAATTTTTACTCCCTTTTTAGAAATTTCTAAAACATATGCCTCTGGGTTCTTAAATGTATCTACAAAAAGAATGGCGATGCCCTTTTTGGCTTTTTTAACAGACGGAACAGGTAAAATTTGCGCATAAGTATTCAATGCGTCCAATAAATATATTCCATATTTAAAACGAATGTCTGCATACACATTCACAATTTCAGGCGCTTTAAATTCGCCCTTTTTTTGTGAAACACTTTGGGGTGTAGGTAAAATATTGGTTTTATTCTGACAAAAAAGCACAACGGGAAAAAGAAGAAAAATGAACGCGGTTTTTTTCATTTGAATGAATTTAAATTATAAAATTAATGGGCAATCGCTGCATTGAAAGAAATCCCTTTTGCTGCTAAAATTCGATTGACTTTCCACGCAAACCAAGCCAAATAGGCAAAGCAAACTGCAGCCACCCAATATGAACTGTGAATGCCAATTACATCCGCCAATTTGCCTTGAATAGGCGGAATAATTCCACCTCCCAAAATCATCATTATCAAAAAGGCAGAACCTTGTGTGGTATATTTCCCCAAACCAGCTATGGACAAATTAAAAATACAGGGCCACAAAACAGAACAAAACAAACCACCACTTAAGAATGCATATATGGCAAAAGTTCCGGTGCTAAAAATGCCAATTACCATGGATACCAATCCCAAAATTCCAAAAATAAGCAAGTTGCGAGCAGGGTTGTCTTTGCTAAAATAGAACGCCACAATTTGCACCAAAATACAAATGAAATAATAATACAACGCTGTCATATTATACCCCGCAATTGTATTCACCGAAAGGATGATGATAAACGCAACAAATGGAATGGTAAATTGCAAAATCAATTTCGTTTTGGTTTTGAAATTGAAAGCGGAAATGGCACCTGTCCACCGGCCAATCATTAAACTTCCCCAGTACATGGAAATATAAGGTGCGGCTTCCGATGATTGAAAACCACCAAATGCCTTTTGCTTTAAAAGTTCACTTAAATTGCTACCAATGGCTACTTCAACCCCAACATAAACGAAAATGGCCAACATTCCCAAAACCAACTGCGGATGTTGCATAGCTCCCCACCCTGATGCATTTCTGGATGCCCTAAAATTTGAAAATATCAATGAGAAAACAACAAAGAATAATGCACCTAACAACCACATTAACCTATACATTTCCTTTTGGTGCACAGTGTATTCTGTGGCGTTAATAAATCCGGTTTTATATGAATTAAAAACGGGAACAAACATCAAAATTAACAAACCGGTTAAAACAAGTAAACTGTAAAAAGCTTTGTTGGCATTTTCGGTTTTTTCTTCTAAAATTCCAGCGGGTACATTTTTCGAAAATTGAAATATTCCCGATGCGATGACAAATAAAGCACCTACGCAGGTGTAAAGTATTACTACTTTATCAAGGCTCAAGGATGAAATTTGCGTATCTGTTATTGCGGCGGTTGTGCCAAATAGCGCAAAAGCCACCACAATGGGCCCGATGGTTGTGCCAAATGAATTTACAGCACCACCCAAGTTGTTGCGACTGGTTCCAGTTGAGGGATCTCCCAAGGAAATGGCAAAAGGATTTGCAGCCACTTGTTGCAAAGAAAAACCCAAGGCTACAATAAATAAACCCACCAGCATGCCAGCGAACGTGTTTCCATTGACGGCGAGGATCATGGCGGCGGCACCCAACGCAGAAAAGAGCAAACCAAAGACGATGCTTTTTTTGTAGCCCCATTTTCCCACTAAATCTTTTCCGCCAAAGGCGCCATAAGCAAACAAGCCCAATGCGCCGATATAGTATGCGGTATAAAATGCAAAATCAATCAATTGACTTTGAAATTGGTCTAAATGAAAATAGTGCTTACAAAATGGGATAAAAATACTGTTTCCTGCGGCTATAAAACCCCAGAAAAAGAAGACTAAAACCAATACAGATAAAGCACGATAGTTTGTTTGTTGCATAGAATTCAAGGCGCAATATAGCGATTTTCAAAGAATTCAATTTTTCAAAAAGTGGATACCCTTTAAACGGGAAACCAAATAATCGAGACAATTAATGTCAGCCTTATTAATTTGTGGCATTAAAAATTGCGTTGGGTGTTTGTCATCATTTTTGCTATCCTCGCGCAAAAGTGCCGCCAAACCCTATTTTTTGGATGTATATTTTCTAAAAACATACGGCTCCTATAGAGCCCGAAGTCGGTAATAATTTTTAGATTTTGAGCCAACTGTTCATATATCTTTCAAAGAAAAACATATATCTATCTTATAATAGTTAGAATGATGCTAGCTCTAACAAAATTCTGAGGGTCGATTAAACATTGTCAACCACCCAAGCCCATAATAAAAATAAATTAACTGCTCAGTGTGAAAAACTTCGCTTAGAAATGTAAATTTGTATTATGGCAAAACATCCAAAATTCGAAATCACCGAAGGAAAAAATGGTGAGTATTATTTCAGCTTAACGGCTACCAATGGTGAAAAAATACTTGGCAGCGAAGGCTACAAAGCAAAAGACAGTTGCACAAATGGCATTGAAAGTGTGCGAAAAAATAGCCAAGATTCTACACAATTCGATAAAAAAGAATCGAGCAATGGGAAATTTTATTTCAATTTAAAAGCCTCCAATGGAGAAATTATTGGAACCAGCCAAATGTATGCTTCTGTAGCTAGCAGGGATAACGGCACGGAAAGCGTTGCAAAAAACGCCACAGATGCAGAAATTGAAGACAATTCTTGATTGTTTTTTTTTGAGTTTATCTGCGCATCAAATTCATTTTACCAATCAAGGTCATAAGCGCATCCTTGTAGTTTTTTCCTACGGGAATTTCTTTCTTACCAATGGTGACTGAATTGTTTTGAACGCTGCTAATTTTATCAATAGAAACGATAAAACTGCGGTGCACACGAATAAATTTATCGGCTGGCAAACCCGATTCCATATTCTTCATGGTTTGCAGGGTAACAATTCTTTTTTCATCGCTTATCCAAATTTTCACATAGTCGGCAAAGGCTTCTACAAATAGAATTTCGTTGTAACCCACTTTAAGCAATTTGCTATCGGTTTTCACAAACATGTGGCCCTCTTCTAATTCTACATTTTCGTTGGGCTTGTTCAAACGCAATTCGATATACTCTTCCAATCTTTTTACAGTTTTAGCAAACCGATCTGGTGAAATGGGTTTTAAAAGAAAATCGAGTGCTTCAATATCAAAAGCTTCGGCTGCATACTCTTGGTGCGCTGTAGTAAATACCACCACAGGGCCACTGTGTTGAATGGCTTTGGCAAAATCAACCCCAGTAATACCTGGCATGTTAATGTCGCTAAAGACCACATCCACAGGATTGGTTTTAATCCATTCCATGGCTTCAAGCGCATTCTGGCACTTGCGGGTTACTTTCAAATTAGGGTGTTGTGATGCCAAAGATTCTAAAACTTCTAGGGCTAGAGGTTCGTCATCTACAAAAATACAGTTCAAAGATTCAGACATATATTAGTTTGTTAAAGTTAAGTCAACGGTAAAACTGGAATCAGATTCAATTAGATCCAGCGTGTATTTTCCTGGGTAAAGGAGGTTTAATCTTTTTTGAAGATTTTCCAATCCAATGCCTCCAGGATTGGATGCTAATTCTGCAGGTGAGGTTGCGTTTACAGAATTGGATATTTTAAATTGAATTTTGTCCACGGTAGCGTTTAACCGAATATCAACCCAACCCTTTTCAATGGCTGCCGCGGCTCCGTGTTTAAAACTATTTTCTACAAAAGTGAGGAACAACATGGGCTCTATAACTTTATTGGAAGTATCTCCTTCAGATTCAAAGCGAATATCGACCCTATTGCCCAAACGAATCTTCTCCAAATCGATGTAATCCTTAATATATTGGATTTCCTTTTGCAAAGGTACCTCTCCTTCCCCTGTTTCATATAACACATAGCGTAAAATGTTGCTCAATCTTAAGACAACTTCTGGTGCATCATCGCTTTTTTTAAGGGTAAGCGCGTACAAATTGTTTAGACTATTGAACAAAAAGTGCGGATTGATTTGGGATTTTAAGAATTTCAATTCCGTTTCCAAATTTACTTGCATTAGCTGCTTTTTGGATTGTTCTTCATCATACCAATTTTTCAACAGTTTCAAAACCATAATCAGCACCACAGAAAACAAGACCGCTAGAAATGTAACTAAGAAAAAATTCCAACTCCAAACTATATTTTTAATGTCGCGGGCTCGCACCAGTCGGTGAACTATAATAGAAATAGGAAAACACACGGCAACGATGGTTAGCAGCAATGAGAAAATGTAAAAACCAATTTGACGGGTGTATAACAAACGGTTTACCAGAAAATAACCATTAAAATAGGCAGCAAATGCGTGAAACGACAATATTAGGGAAGAGTATAATACCCATTCTTTGGGGTTTTGCCCTGGTTGAATAGCCAAAGAGACCATAACAATGTAAACTAGCCAAAAAGCTATGTGGTATAGCCTTGCTGCAATAAAAAAATTGTAGAGTAAATGAAAAAAGTTCTTTCCCTTGTACAATATGCGGTGGTTTAATTCCGGCCGCGAAGGATATGCACCAATTGAAGGCCCCAGTCTAATAATGTACCAGGTTCTTTCACATTGGCTCCGAAAGATTTAGACAAATCAACGGTCTCAGTATCCGCTTTGGCGCGCTGTTCCTGGTTGCTAAAATAGATACGAGCCGCTGCAAAGCCCAAAATGTTTAAGGCAAACAAAATCCATATCATATGCCATTTGTTGAATTTGTTTTGTTTTGCAGAATTCACGGGTTCAAAGTTATACATATATGTAATTATATAAACGGGTTTCGACTTATAGACGCATAAATCAGACCAAATGTTACTTTGAAACTTAATATTTTTTAAATTCTTTTACCAGAGAGTATTGCATAGATTTACCCAGATTAAGTAGATCTATAAAGGCTTTCCCCGACTTTTCTGTTACCCTAGGCGGATTATTTTCCCAAACAACATGACCATTCTGTGACAAAACCCCAAATCCATCGGTAAAAAAATATACTGCTGTTCCTGCTTCCTTGCCCAATAAATTTCTTCCATAGGGAAAAAATGTCTTATTTTTTCGAAATAGACCTGACAACAAAGTCGCGCCTATGTCTGTTTGTCCGCAATAACTGCTGTCAGCAATACCATTCAGTTTTGGATTTAATGCAGGTCCCCAAAAAATTATAGGTACACTAAAATGGGCAGGTTGGTAATAATCCATATGAGGCAAGCCAATGTTTCTGCCATGGTCTGCCACAAAAACAAAAAGGGTATTCTGAAACCACGGAGTATGCGAAGCCTCGTGAATAAATTTCCTTAAAACAGCATCAGTGTAAGTTACGGAATATCTAAATTTTGCATAATCATCTTTAAAATCAACCTTCTCGGAGCCGGGCACATCAAAAGGTTCATGACTACTTAAGGTAAGTATAGCATTAAAAAACGGTTGTTTTTGGCTTTCAATAACCTTTAGCATATTGGCAAAAACAAACTCATCGTGAAAGCCCCATTTAGATTCATGCTTAACACCTTGGATTGAATTTACATCCTGCAAATCTTCAAAACCAGCATTTCTTAAATAGGCATTCATATTGGCAAAAGCCAAATCTCCACCATAAAAGAAAGATCTTGAATAACCTTCATTTTCGAACCCTTTTGCCAAAGACGGCAATTTTGCTGCTTTGTCTGGATCGTTAATAATACTTTGCCAAGGCTGCCCTGGCCATCCTCCAAAAATACAAGCCAAGCCTTTATCTGTTCTATCGCCTTGTGAATATGCATTTACAAACGCCCAACCTGTTGAGGCCAATGAATCTAAAAAAGGGGTTTGGTTAAAACTATTCTTAAAAAATTTAGAATTATAGGCAGAAAAACTCTCCAATACCACCAATATAACATTGGGTTTGTTTTTTGAACTAAGCGCCATAAATTTTTCAGTCGGCTTGCCCAAATAAGTTTTCCATTCTGTGCCTTGTACCCCGTCAAATCTGTAATTTTCTGGATTAATATTGATCCTTGAATTGACCAAATAAAATAAAAAATTCCAGCTACTGTTCACTGCCGCATAATTTTTTACAGATTTGTGGCTAAAATATACGCTACTTTGAGAAATGGGAATGGTTTGAAGGCCACCACGAACACCAATTCCACAAGGCAAAAGAGCCAAAATAGATAAAAGAAGTAAAATGCGTCTTTGGCGTGGCAAATAATTCCACCTGAACGATTTTGACCGAAGCCAATAGATTCGAAACATGAATATAAAAATACCAAATGTGAATGGAACAATAATAAACCAATTTGCATTTGAACTAGAGGCCATAGCTTCTTTTATACTTTTCAGATAATCTATGGACTGACTGTTGTTTTTGGTGCCCCAAACATGGTACAATTCAGCGTCTGAAAAAGAAATAATTAGGGTAAAAAGCACCAAAACAGAAGCCAATGCCATCGAAAAATAGAGTACATATTTTTTATTTAAAACAAGTGCAAAAATGAGAATAAATAAAACAGGCAATAAAGCATAACAAACCATGCTTAAGTCTAGCGGAAATCCATGCAAAGAAGTTTGAAAAAAATCAGAAATGGGGGCTGTTTTTTTATGCAAAATAAAAATCAACCTTGATATCAATTGCAGCGCATAAAAAAACAAAGATTGATCACGTAGCATAGAAAAAAACCCGACAATTGTCGGGTTTTTTCTATATATATTATTTCGCCATTCGGCTATTTTCAATCTTTAATTTTAACAAATTTCCCTACAAAAACTTCACCAGAAACATTCTCAAAACGCACAAAATAAATGCCGGCAGCCAATTTGCTTATGTCAGCCATTGCGTTGTTCGTTTCAAAGTTTTGGGTAATGCCATTGATTCCGGTAACCAGAATGCTGCCCTTTGGTCTTACTCCAAGTTGAATGGTTTGGCTTGCTGGATTTGGATAAATATTTACAGGCAATGTATGCAATGCATTTACGCTGTTAGCAGCCACAGTTATGTAATCTGTGCGTATTTTATCAACATCCCCATTGGCATTGGTTGCGGTTAATTTTATCGTATATTTTCCAGAAGCAGTAAATTTCACTTTTGGGAAACGAGAAGTACTGGTAGTCCCAGATAGATAGGTAAACGTAGCAGGGGTAATTGTCCAACTCCAAGATGTGGGGCTGTTTCCAGATTGTTCAATAAAACTCACCGTATCGGTTAGCAATACACTGGTTTTATTGGCAATAAAATCTGTTGTAGGTTTAAGCCCGCTGATTACTGAAACGTTGATATAACTGGATTTTAGCTTGGTATCGCTGCCCGCAGGATTGGTGGCTTTTAAAGTTACTGAATAGGAATTTACTGCCGAAAAGGAAACGTAAAGCACGCTATCTGTTAACTTACTTCCATTCTCTAATGTATATGTGCCTGGAGTTATAGTCCATAGAAAGGAAGTTCCATTTTTGCCACTGTTATGTAGGGTTACAATTTCACCTACAGTTGCATTGGTTTTATTGGCCCAAAAATCGGCTGTAGGGGTTGCAATTACAGATACTTTTCTAAAACAATTGTTGCCATTATCGGCTACATATAAACTTTGTGATTTTTTATCGTAGCACATTAAAGCCAATCCTCTGAAACGTGCCGAGCTGTCTTTTCCGTTTGAATAGCCTTCCACACCATATTTTCCAGCATATAACTTCAATTTGCTGCCGTCCCAAGTGCGTATACTGTTGTGATCAGTGATGTAAAGCAATCCGAATAAATTCACAACATCAGTAGGGGCAAATAAACCAGAAACAACCAAAGTTACTTCACCTGTTGTTAAATTAATTCGTTTGATTTTACTGTTGTTGCGGTCACAAACCAACAAGGAGTTGTCATTTTCTAAAAACAAACCAGATGGGTATGAAAATCTTGCGGCTTTCCCAATCCCCAATTTATCACCGTCAATGGTATCGCCTGCAACAGTAGTTACGTTTCCACCATTAATTTTCCGTATACAATGATTGGCTTGGTCTGAAACATAAAAAGTTCCACCATCCGAAGTAACTACTATATCTTCTGGTGCATTAAATTTAGCTGTTCCAACGGCACCATCTTTGTAACCGCCAATTAAAAAACTTTGAACGCCTGCAAAATTGCTCCAAACACTGGGATTGGAGATATTTACAAATTTCAACCCTTTACGGATAACGTTATTTCCAAAATCACACAAATAAACATCATTTGTTTTGGGATGAACGCAAATTCCATGAGGCTGAGAGAAACGTGAGTTTGTGCCTGTGGCATTTATATAATCTTCAGCACCCGGAGACATAGGGCTGCCAGTAAATCCTCCTCTTACAATACTTGAACTTCCACTTACAATATACATTTTGGTCAAATCGGATATCCACCATTTGCCTGTAGTATCGTTTACAATGCCCCAAGGCAGAGCAAAAGAATCGGAAGTTGCAGGAATTGAATTGGTATTGCCAGAATAGGAGTGCCAATCAAAATCGGTTAAATGCGGTGCACCCGCGAAAAGACTTACCGTTTGTGCTTTTGCCATAAGTGATAATGCACAAATCGAAGCCAGGAGAAGTTTCTTATTTAACATATAGTTTGCTTGTTTTATTAGAATTTTAAAAGTTCTGTTTGGATGGCATTTTCCATGTCGTCCATTATATTGACGTAAGAACGGTAATTTAGTTGCATGCCTGTCATTGCAGTATACAATTCTGTGTATCGATCGGTAATGGACTTCACAAACTCATCTGGCATATCTGGCACCAATTGGCCTTTTAAACCTTGAAAACCATTCTCCATCAACCACTCCCGCACAAATTCTTTGCTCAACTGCCGTTGGGGGTGGTCTTTTTTCAAAAGATTTTCGTAGCTGTCTGAATAAAAGAAACGACTGCTATCGGGGGTATGCACTTCGTCTATCAGGTAAATTTTATTGTCTTTTTTCCCAAATTCGTATTTGGTATCTACCAATATCAATCCTTTTTCCTCAGCAAATTCGGTGCCTCTTTGAAACAATGCAAAAGCGGTTTCCACCAATTTATCTAGTTGTTTTTTTGTACAAAGCTTGTTTTCTATAATTTCATCTAGGGAAATATCTTCGTCATGCCCACTTGTGGCTTTTGTGGCTGGGGTAATAATGGCTTGGGGAAGTCTTTCGTTTTCTTTCATACCATCAGGCAATTTATTGCCACATAACATTCGTCCGCCTTCTTTATACACCCGCCAAGCATGGCCTGTAAGATATTGCCTAACCACAAATTCAATAGGAATTGCATCACAACGATAACCCACAGTTACTTGCGGGTCTGGAGTGCTAATTTTCCAATTGGGGACTATGTCTTGGGTATTATCCATAAACATAGCGGCAATTTCCGTAAGTACTTGACCTTTAAAAGGGATACTTCGGAGCAGTACGTGGTCGAAAGCGGATATGCGATCGCAGGCCACTATTACAATTAAATCTTCCCGAATGGTATATACATCGCGGACTTTACCACGGTAAAAATTGGTTTGATTTTTAAAGAAAAAATTCGTCGATGTTAGGGCTCTCATTGGTTGTATTGCGGAACTCATACTTCAGAGTAATTTGCAAAAATACAATATTTATTAAATATGAGCATCTCCATTATCCACAATATGGTCTTTATCGTATGCTTTTACAATTTCTTTTACAAGTCTATGGCGCACCACATCTTCCGTATTCAATTCCACAATGGAGATTCCGTCGATGTTTTTTAAAATACGCAATGCCCTTAAAAGTCCACTTTGTTGCTTTCTGGGTAGGTCCACTTGGGTTAAATCACCGGTGATAATCAGTTTGGCGCTTGGCCCCATCCTAGTTAGAAACATTTTTATCTGCAAATCGGTGGTATTCTGGGCTTCATCCAGTATCACATAACAATTGTCTAGGGTTCTGCCACGCATAAAAGCCAAAGGGGCAATTTCTACGGTGTGGCTTTCCAACATGCTTTTCAGCTTGTCTGCTGGTATCATGTCTTCCAGAGCATCGTACAATGGGCGTAAGTAAGGATCAATCTTCTCCTTTAAATCACCAGGCAAAAAACCCAGATTTTCTCCCGCTTCTACTGCCGGCCGCGTAAGAATTATTTTGCGAATAGACCTTTCTTTCAATGCCTTTACAGCAATGGCAACTGCGGTATATGTTTTACCTGTACCTGCAGGGCCAATGGCAAATATAATGTCGTTTTTGACAGCACATTCTACCATTTTACGCTGGTTGGCGGTGCGGGCTTTTATCTTCTGTCCACGGTTGCCTACCAACAAAGTATCGGTTTCAATCACCTGGTTTTCCAAAGTTTGGGCGCCATTTAGACCAATAAGGTCGTTGATGATATGTCCATTTAACTCTCCACTTTTTAAATAATATTTTTCTAAGATTTCCATTTTACTGGCGAATGATTCCAATTCGGCCTCATCGCCTAAAACTTTAATTTCATCGCCCCGGGCAATGAATTGCAGTTTGGGAAATTTACTTTTTAAGATGTTAAAATGGGCGTTATTCACCCCAAAAAAAACTTGCGGATCTATAATTTCCAGCGTATAAACTCTTTCTGCCAAATCTTACTTTTTTACGTTATTTGCACAAAGATACAGAAACCACCCTATTGGAAAAGTCATTATTCATACACATTCTTGCAGATTTTGGGGAAACCGCCCCAGAAACCACAATTTACAAGGCTATTTTGTATACTCGCTTTCCAAATTCAACAATTATTTTTACCAACCAACCCTTTAAACTTGGAGATACCATTGCCCCAGGAACTTTTCTAAGATTGATTTATAAAGATTTTCCACCCAATTGCATACATCTTTGTCTTTTGCACATCGATTCCCGGTTGCCTGAAAAATATATTTTGGCGAAAGCCAAAGGACAATATTTCTTTGCTCCAGACAATGGCATTGTTTCTTTGGCATTTCCTGGAGAAGATGTGGATTATTTTAAACTCCAATCAGAATTACCTGTGGTTGATGTTTTTAAAAACTTGTATTTGCCCGCTTTGCAAAAATGGGTTGAAGATGAAACCAATACGGGCGAAATTGAAACAAAAGCGAGAAGATCTATTTTGGTGCAGCCCACCATTACTGGTAATATTTATAGATTAAGTGTGCAATACAACGATGTGCATGGCAATGCTTATTTAAATATGCAACAACAAGAATTTGAAAAAATTGTAAATGGAAAAAAATTCCGTTTCAAAATTGGGATGCGTGAAACAATTGAACGCATTTCAAATGCATATACCGATGTACCTGAAGGAACCAAATTGGCCTTGTTTGGTTTTGGAGACATGTTGCAAATTGCCATAAATTGTGGTTCTGCCGCGCAATACCTAGGATTGAATACTGGACAGATGGTGATGATGGAGGTGGAGTGAAGAAGGTTTAAGGGTTAATAATTGATAATTTTAAACATTGAACTTTAAACTTTAAACTAAAAAGCATGATTATACGAATCGTAAAAATGGAATTTGAGCCAAAGTATGTGGAGGATTTTTTGGATATTTTCCACGAATCGGCTCCATTGATAAGGGCATTTGAGGGATGCACGAATCTTGAATTGTACCGAGACCAAGACACGCCAAATATTTTATTCACTTACAGTTATTGGGAAGGACCAGAATATTTAGAAAATTACCGCAAAAGCGAATTGTTTGGCAACACTTGGAAACGCACCAAAGTACTGTTCAGCGGTGTGCCGCAAGCTTGGAGTGTGGATCGGGTTTGGGGCGGTTAACTTCAATTAAACCCAACCAACCAACCCCTCACATGGTTGGTCTTAGCTTTGCCAAAGGCATTGTGAGACAAAACACTCTTCAAGCTGGGTGGTCTTCGCAGAAAATCTACCCTATTTTGTTTCCTCCGTTAGCTAATACCAACTAGGAGAAAAACTGAAGTGCCGTTGGCTAAGACCAACCGGGTGAAAAATCTAAAAATGCTTCAATTACACCCACCCAAAATATTTTGCACCATTTTGGCATTGGCACTCATCTCATCGTCGGGGATGGCCAAAACAAGTCCAGGGCAATTCCAAGCTGCATTGCGGATTAAAAACGCGCCTCCACCTGCCCTTATGGCTTGTCGTTTTAAATCATGTACCCTGTTACCTTCTAGCACCATTTCCAACCTGCGCTGGTGTCTAATTTCATCGAACAACAAAGCTGTATTGGATGTTGTGTATTTAGACAAACCGGCCCGCAACCGCACATCGTTCAATTGAATTTTAGCGGTTGTAGGGTCGCCTTCTTCCAAGGCAGATTCGGCATAAATCAATTTCATTTCTACCAATTGAATAACGGGAATATTAAAGCGTACAGAATAATTCAATTTGGTGGGATAATAATCTTCAGGATTGCTGCCATTGGCTGGGACCAATTTACTCCAATCGCCCAATCTTTTTTCACCCGCATCGCGTTTTAATTCATTGTAAAAATCTTTGGTATATGTAAGCGTGGGTTTATTGATTGTGCTGGTATACAATGAGCCTAACAATGCACCAGATTGCTGGCCGGTAGTTCCCGACCCATTGGAAAGCAATTCAAACAAATTGTCTGTATTGGTTGCATTCGAAAATCGTTTTGTAAAATCGGGTTGAAAAATAGCGGAACTATTTTCTACGGCATCTTTGGCATATTTTAAAGCAAAAAAGAAATCGTTTTCTTGAAAATAAACCCGAGCCAACATTGCCTTAGCCGCCCATAAATTTGGCCTGCCAGAAGAGTAATCGGAGGGCAATTCTAAAATGGCAAAGTTGAAATCGGAAATTACTTGGGTGTAAACATCGTTTACCGTATTTCTGGCAATGGGCAATATGCCTGGAACAATTCGAATTGGAATACCCAAATGTCCATTTCCAGGGCTGAATCCATAGGGTTGGGCAAAAAATCGCACCAATTCGAAATGGCAGAAAGCACGCAAAAAGTGCGCTTCTCCCATAATTTTTGCTTTTACTTCTGGCTTTAAACCGTTGACCGTTTGCACATATTTTAACACCAAATTGCAACGGTAAATGCAAGTATATGCTTGATCCCACAATTGCCTTGAAACGCTGTTAAAAATGGTGGTATTGCGGTTGTAAATGGCCTGTAAATTTCCGGTAACCGAATTGGCATTCAAATTATCAGCCAACAATTCAGCTGCAACCCAGTCATTGCCACCCATGAAATAGTCGCTTCGCAATGCATCATAAACGCTATTGAGTAAAAATTGCAAGTCCGCTTCTGTGCGAATGGCCTCGCCTTCAACCCTAACATTATCGGGTTTAATATCCAACAATTTATCGCAGGACGACATAGCGAAAATCAAAACAAATAATTTCAACAACTGCATTCTCCCTTTTCTCATAATTCAAGCTTTAAAGTGAGCATAAAACTGCGTTCTTGCGGTGGCGATAAATTGTTCACAGCGGTGCCAATATTTCGCTGGGTTGCCACGCTATAATCGCGAATCACTTCTGGATCACCAGGGTATTTTGTAAACAACCACAAATTATATCCACTGAGCAACAAAGTGGCTGTTTTGATTGCGCTTTTTCCGCCTTTATCTTCTTTTATTTTGTATTTAATACTCAATTCTCTTAACCGCACATAACTGGCGTCATAAAGCCATTGTGTGGTATGGTAATTTGAAACATTATCCAACCCCCCGTAGTTCAGTGGATTTAAAGAAAGCTTAGCAAATGCCGCATTATCGCCAGGTTTCTGCCAGCGGTCGGTTAACCCTTCCTGCACATTTCCACCAGAAAGCATGGTAAACTGGTACTTTGCTCCCTCGTCGTATATTTTACCACCCGCAACACCATAGAAAGAGAAAGCAAAACCCCAGCGGTTAAGATCAAATCTATTTTCTACAAATCCTATAAATTTAGGTTGAACCGTTCCAGCAATTACCCTGTTGTTCAAAGAATATTCAAAGGTTTCTTTTCCGTTTTTATCTAAAAAAACAGGCTTTCCAGTAGCCTGGTCTACATGCGAATATTTTACCAAATAAAACACACCGATGGGTTGGTTTTCTAGAATTCGGGTTTCCCCCCCTCCTACTATGGCATCTGGATCTATAAATCCCATATTCACTACTTTGTTTTCATTGTGCATAAAATTTCCTTTTACTTGCCATGCAAAACGAGAATCTCTTTTTTGTTTGTCAACGAGTACTATATTTACAAGCATTTCTACACCTTTGTTTATGACTGTGCCAATGTTTTGAAAATAGCGATATTGTCCATTGCCGTTGACGGCGCCACTGCTGCCTGGTATGCGCGAATCGAGTAACACATCTTTGGTTTGCCTCTTGTAGCCCGAAAATTCGAAATAAAATCTATTTTTAAACATGCTAAATTCTACACCCGCATCAATTACTTCGCACATTTCCCATTTCAAATTGGGATTTGCCAAATTCAAAGGTTGCAATATTTGTTGGCCTCCGTAGGTATTCCCATTGGCAGCATTGCCATAGGTTCCAAATTGGATAAAATTGGGGATGGCAGAGCTGCCCACATAGCCCCAACCCCCTCTAAATTTCAAGAAATTTATGGTTTTGGATTCTTTCAACCATGCTTCTTCACTCATCAAATAGCCCATAGCTAAAGAAGGAAAATGGCCAAATCGATTGTTTGCACCAAATCGGCTTGATCCATCCATGCGATAGCTACCTTGAAACAACCATTTGCCAGAAATTCTTGCATTGAAACGCACAAAAGAGCTTAAGAAAGCCCATGCTTCATTGTTTACCGTAAATTTGGTTGAAAAATCAGAAGCCGAAAGCGCCCTGTTTAATCCTTCGGTTTTAAATTGTTTGGTTTGGATATTTGCAGTTTGGTATTCCCCGCCAAACAAAATATTCAAATCTGTTTTGGAAGTTTTTCTCAAATAGTAAACAAAATTGGTATTTAACAAAACGTTATCTGCTGCATAATCGCTGAGTTGAGAAAAGGATTTTTGTTGAGAAACCGCTATTCCGTCCTTGGCAAAAAACGGTTTTTCAATGAATAAATTGTCGGAGACCACCATTCTATCTACTGCCGTTTTCATTTCCCACACCACGTTGCGCAGCACTTCTGTTTCGAAACTGGCATTCGCCATTAACCGGCGTTCATCGGTAAACCAATGCTGGTATTTCATGCGAAGCAGCGGATTTCCGCTTGCACCAAAGCCTGAAACGCGGTCTTTAGAAAAGATAGGAAGGGCATAAGAATAAGCAGCACCCAACCCACCTTGAATGGATTGCGATTGCCTGTTGTTTCTAGAATCCGACATAGACAAACCAAATCTTAAACGGGTTTTGGAATTGATTTCTACGTCCGCATTCAACCTGCCACTGTATCTTCTAAAATTATTGTCTTTGATAAAACTACCGGCGTTTAAATAGCCGAAGGAGTTGTAAAATCTCCATCGTTTGCCTGCTGAATAAGTGTAGGATGCGTTTGTTTCTTGTTTCAGCCCTAAGCGCGTAACCTCTTTTACCCAGTTGGTATTGGTAGCCTGCGCTTCACTCCATTGAATTCCATCGGGCAAGGTTGCAGGCCCCGCATTGCCATCGTTGGTCCAAGCTTCTTGATACAATTGCAGCCATTTTTTGCTGTCCAACATGGGCAAAGTAACAGTAGGGTTGCTGGTACCAAACGAAGAAATGAGGGTTAATTTATTGGGCGCTTTTAGAGAGGCACGTTTGGTGGTAATATAAACTACCCCGTTTGCACCCCTAGAACCATAAATACCCGCGGAGGCGGCATCTTTTAAAATTTCAACACTTTCTATGTCAAATATATTCAAATAACTGATAGGATTGTTCTGTTGGCCACTAATGCCGTTGCCAATTTGAATGAATTGCTCCTGGTTGATAGGCATTCCATCTACCACATACAACGGTTCGCCACTGGCACTTACCGAAGCTATTCCTCGGATTCGAATCAAAGCTCCAGCACCTGCAATACCACCGGATTGGATTACTTGGATACCTGGCGCTTTGCCTTGCAAAGATGCATCGAAACTCAAACCAGGATTTACGGTTAATTCTTGTGCCTTTATTTTGGAAATATTCCCAATTACGTCTTTTTTTATTTGTCTTGCATATCCTATAATCACTACTTCTTTGGTAGGGTTTACTTTCATTTTCATGGCCAACAAAATCTGCAAACGGTCATTGCCGGTTTCGTTTTCCAAGTCGTCTGCTGCATCTTCGAAACCATTAAAACTTGCTGTAATTCTGATGCGGCCTGCAGGCAAGCCTGCAAAGGTAAATTTCCCGGATGCATCCGTTGTGGCCAAAAAACCACCAGGCTCGGCCTTTACGGTAACATTTCCCATGCCCTCTTGGTTTTCATTTACCACAGTGCCATGCACAATGCCATTTTGCGCAAGAATAGACAAGTTGACAAAAATCAAAATAGTAAATAAAACCGATTTAATCTTCATAATTCCCTCGCGAGGAATCAGCGAAATAAAGCTTTTTTTTGGCATAATCAAGAAAAAATGAATATGGGAAGAACTATATTTATTCAAAAAATAAAATCTGTCATGGTTAAACCGCCTAAATTGCCACTACTCATAAGCAATAAAACCGTTTTCTCGTTTCCCTCAATGTTCTTTTGAACCGCAGATTTTAGCTCACTTGCTGTAGAAAAAGCGCGGCAATGGCCGACAGTTTTTTCCAAAATTGAAGCTTCGGGTATGGGCATTTTTTTCAATGCATATACGTGCGGATCAAAGAGTAAAAATGCAGCATCAGCAGGGTCTAAAGTATGGGCATATGCTGGCAAAAAATCTGCACGCAAAGAACTAAACGTATGCAATTCAAAGACAGCCACAAAATAATGGTTTGGGTATTGTTCCCTAACTGCTTGCACACTCGCTTTCACTTTGCTAGGCGCATGTGCAAAGTCTCTAAAAACAACCATGGGGGTGGTATTCACCACCTTTTCAAGCCTGCGCGATGTTCCTGCAAAAGATTGCATAGCGGTCCAAAAAGCATCTTCTGAAATGCCCAAATCCGCAGCCAGCAACTGCACGCCAGCAGCGTTTTGAAGGTTGTGCCTTCCAAAAATTAAAAGCGAATACGTATTACCTCCAACAAATACATCCACCCCAGTTTCTGTAACTAAAAAATCTGGCTCTTGATAAGGTTTTTCAAGAATTTTCGATCCATGCATCATTTTTTGCAATTCTTCATCTTTTTCGAACCAATATAAAGAAGCATTGGGTTCAAGCGTATCTATAAAAATGCGAAATTGATCTACATAATTTTCGAAAGTAGGAAAAACATTGATATGATCCCAAGCAATGCCTGTTATCATAGCATGGTGAGGGCGGTAAATATGAAATTTTGGAACAGGATGCAATGCTGAAGTTAAATATTCATCGCCTTCAATGATTATCAGCGGCGCATTGCTAATTTTCACCATTCTTTCAAAACCTTCCAGCTGGGAACCTACCAAATAATCGAAATCCAAGCCACATTCTTGCAAAACATGCATGAGCATAGCAGTGCTGGTAGTTTTTCCGTGGCTTCCGCCAATCACAACCCGGGTTTTGTTTTTACTATGTTCGTAAATAAATTCTGGAAAGGAATAAATGGATAACCCCAATTCTTTGGCGCACAGCAATTCTGGGTTGTCGGCGCGGGCATGCATGCCTAAAATAACGCCATCCAAACCAGCATGCACCTTTGGGGGAAACCAACCTGTTTCAGCAGGCAAAATACCTGCATTTTGTAACCTTGTTTTAGCCGGATCAAAGATTTCGTCGTCGCTACCTGTAATTGTATGTCCATGGGCCAGTAGTTCCAAGGCAAGGTTGTGCATGACAGCCCCGCCTATAGCAATGAAATGGTAATTCATATTCTACTGCAAGAATATTGTATGCATGGATTCTATTCAATTAATTTTATACACTTTTGTTATGGTCATGTAAAAATCAAACACATGGTACAGGATTCATGGACTGTCAAATATTTATCCCAAATTTCGCGTCCGCCCTCGCCATCGCCCCCGCCGCACAGCGGTGGCGGTGGCGGTGGCGGATATTTGGTTTATTGAAAATCACTTGAAAACCGCTGGTGAGGAATAAAGAGATTTGATTTTACCGGCAGTTATTCACACCATGTGCATACAACTTTTAAAAAAAACTTAGGATGTTTGTTCGACAGCGCATAGTTTCGCTTTTTTAAAATCAATTAAACATGAAAAAAATACAGTACACACTTGCCATTGCAGCTATTGCATTTATGGCATCATGCGGTTCTAAAACCGAAGCTAACGCAACAGATTCAACGACCACAACAGTAGATGCAGCGCCCAAAGCGGCTGAACCTGCTGCAGCGCCAGTTGAAGGCAAAACCGACGACAAAGGCACTTCAATTAAAGTTTCAAAAGATGGCGCATCCATGGAATCTGAGGGCAACAAAGTAGATGTGTCTAAAGACAAGATTGAGGTTATTAAACGTTAAATTGATTGAACAAGAGCATAAAGCCGGAACCCTCGTTCCGGCTTTTTTATTTAAAAATATCTTAATATTTTAGTAGCTTTGCGACTTCGCTTTCAAAGTATTCATGAAAATATTAGTTTGCATAAGTGTGGTGCCTGATACCACAACCAAAATCAGTTTTACGGACAACAATACCAAATTCAATACCACCGGTGTTCAATACATTATTAACCCGTACGATGAACTTGCACTAACCCGAGCACTGGATATTGCAGAACCTGCAGGTGGAACCGTTTCCATTATTCATGTGGGCTTAGTAGATAGCGAGCCAAGTATGCGCAAAGCCTTGAGCATGGGAGCAAATGACGCCATTCGGATCAATGCCTTTCCTACGGATTCACAATTTGTGGCTGCCCAGATTGCAGAAGTGGCTAAAACAGGAGGATACGATATGATTTTAACAGGCAGAGAGAGTATCGATTTTAACAGTGGTGCAGTATGTTCTGTTTTGGGCGAAGCCCTAAGCATACCCAGTGTAAATGTTATCACCCGCTTGGACCTTAACGGCAACACAGCCACAATGGATAGAGATATAGATGGAGGCAAAGAAACGATAACCTGTGAAATGCCCTTTGTAGCCAGCGCGCAGAAAGATTTGTGCGAACCCCGTATTCCAAATATGCGTGGGATTATGGCAGCCAGAACCAAACCTCTACAGGTTATGGAACCCACCGCAATCCAAGCATTTGGTGAATATGCAACATTTGATCTTCCCAAACCCAAAGAAGGTGTTAAACTAATTTCGCCAGAAAATGCAGGTGAATTAATGCAATTGTTACGCAACGAAGCTAAAGTAATTTAAAAAAATGGCTATATTAGTATTCGCGGAAAACAGCGAGAATCATTATAAAAAATCAACTTTAGAGGCAATTTCTTTTGCCCAGGAATTGGCACAAAAAACAACAGGACCTGTAATTGCGGTTTCCTTTGGCGATGGCATTGACGCTGGAATCCTAGGAAACTATGGCGCGGATGAGGTAATAACGGTAAGTGGCGATGGCGAATTTAGCAGCAATGTGTATGCGACACTAATGGCCGAAATTTGCAAAGAAAAGAACGCCAAAGCCGTAGTTATTTCAAATACCTATTGCGGAAAATCCATTGCCGGCAGGGTAGCAACCAGCCTAGGTGCAGGATTGGCTACCAACATTATTGACTATCCAGAAACTGAGGGTGGATTTAAGGTGAAGCGAAGCGTATTCTCGGGCAAAGCTTTTGCATGGGTAAATATGACGAGTGCTATAAAAGTTTTGGCCATTACACCCAACTCATTTGAAACCAAAACATGGGGCAAAACAGCTACTGTGTCAAGTTCAGGAAAAAATACAAGTTCAATTGCAAGTGGCACCCAAATTACTGCGGTAAACAAAGTAAGCGGAAAAATCCCATTGACTGAAGCTGAAATAGTAGTAAGCGCGGGCCGCGGAATGAAAGGACCAGAAAACTGGGGTATGATAGAAGAATTGGCTTCCATACTTGGAGCTGCAACTGCCTGTTCCAAGCCTGTAAGTGATATGCATTGGAGACCACACAGCGAGCACGTAGGCCAAACGGGTATTACCATAAAACCCAATTTGTATATAGCCATAGGCATTTCTGGTGCCATACAACACCTGGCCGGTGTAAGTTCTAGCAAAGTAATTGTTGCCATTAACAAGGACCCAGAAGCCCCCTTTTTTAAAGCCGCCGATTACGGCATTGTGGGAGATGCATTTGAAATATTGCCCAAATTAATTGAAGCAGCTAAAGCGGTAAAAGCGTCTTAAAGGAAATGACAAAACGCTGTAAGCTTGATCTAATTTCCATAGTTCCAGCCCATTCTCACGGGGCATATACCCTTATTTTAAAAGAATCGAATGGCACACGCAGTTTGCCTGTGCTCATAGGTGCCTATGAAGCCCAAGCCATCGCCATGGAATTAGAGGGCATGAAACCATCCAGACCGCTAACGCATGATTTGTTCGTTACTACACTTCAATCCTTTCGTATTGAGGTGAAAGAAGTAGAAATTACCGATTTACAAGAAGGCATTTTCTTTTCAAAAATTATATGTGTACAAGACGGTAAAGAATCAGAAATTGATAGCAGAACCAGCGATGCTATTGCTATTGCTGCCAAATTTCATTGTCCAATTTACTGCAACTCAGTTGTTTTAGATGAAGCCGGTTATGAAACAGAAGATAAGTTTGAGGCAGACGAAGAAAAACCGGGAAGAGTAGTGCATGAAGAGCTTATTCCAGTGAGCAAATCACATTCCGAACTTGGCAATATTTCCAAAGAGGAACTGGAATCTATGTTGGATGAAGCCATCAGAGACGAAGATTATGCAAAGGCAGCAAAAATTCGGGATGAAATTTCTAAGCGGAAAAAATAGAGCCTTTTAATGCATATTTCCTCGCCTAAGAACTGGTGAATTTTGCCCAATCAATTTTGATTTTAGGCTGGTTAAAGATTCATTGGCAAGCAGTGAGGGAAATACTTACTTTTGTTGTTTCAGACGCAAACCATGATTTGTATATTTTCCATTAACGGAACCATTTTCGACGAAACCACGCCGGTTTTTACAGCCGCATCTCGCGGTTATAGGTACGGCGATGGTTTTTTTGAAAGTATGCGATTTAGCAATGGCAGGTTATTGCACGGTGAATTGCATTTTATCCGAATCCGCAAATCGGCCATGTTGTTAAAAATGAAATTGCCCGAAGATTTCGATCGGGATTTGCTGGAAAAATGGATATCTGAAGCGATTGTAAGCAAAAACATTCAAAATGCCAGGGTAAGGTGCACTATTTTTAGGGAATCACCAGGATTGTATACCCCCGTAGAAAACAAGTGCACCATAGTATTGGAAATCGTAAAAACAGAAAATGCTGGCTACGATTGGCAAGAGAATGGTTTAAAACTGGGTGCATATAAAGAGATGAGTAAAAATGGCAACTTCGTCTCTACTTTAAAAACCACTTCCTGCATTGTACATGTAATGGCAGGTATATATGCCAGAGAAAACCAACTGGATGAATGCTTGATATACAATGAAACGGGTAGAATTGCAGAAGGTATAAGCAGCAATATTTTTTCATTCAATGGCGAATTTTTAAACACACCTCCGCTTACCGAATACTGTACAGATGGGGTTATGCGCAAAGTGGTAATTAATTTAGCCCAAGAATATGGATACACCGTAATTGAGCAACCCGTGGCCGAAATTACCCTTAATAGCGCCGATGAAATATTTTTCACCAGTGCTACGCGCGGCATACGCTGGGTTAAATACTATAACGACAAGGTTTACAAGAACAATGTGAGCAAGGTTCTTTTCGACAAGTTGAACCATATGTTACTATAAGCCCAAAATGCAGCATCCAATTTTTTGGTAATTTTTCTTGGAAAAAAGTGTAAATTTGTAAAGCTAAAAAGCATTGAAACACGAATACCTCATACTCGCGGGCTTCATATGCCTTATGTCTGTGCTTACCGCCGAGCTCATTGCACAGGTTGTAAAAAAGAGAAAAATTTACAACCTAAGCGATGCCACAACCAACACTGCCTTCGGTATTAGCGACCGCGTATTCTCAGTGTTTTGGGACGGTTTTCTCATATTGGTATTCTTTTACATTCAAGACAACTGGGCCTTATGGCACATTCCCAATACCCCACTAAGTTGGTTTGTGGCTTTGGTACTCACCGACCTTATTTTTTATTGTTACCACCGCGCAGGGCATGAAACCCGTTTGTTTTGGGCCATACACAGTGCACACCACCAAAGCGAAGATTATAACCTCACCGTGGGATTCCGTATCTCCATTTTCCAAACTATCACCCGTTCTATTTTCTATTGCCTCATTCCGCTTTGTGGGTTTGACCCCATCGTAATTTTAAGCGTCCTTATTTTTCACGGAATTTACCAATTGCCTTTGCACACCAAGTTGATTCCCAAATTGGGGTTTTTAGAATACATATTGGTTACCCCAAGTCACCACCGCGTACACCATGCCAGCAATGAATTATACCTTGACCGCAACTACGGAGGTGTATTTATTATTTGGGACCGTTTGTTTGGCAGTTTTCAAGAAGAATTGCCAGAAGTAGTGCCGGTTTATGGCTTAACGGAAAGAACAGGTTCCATGGGTTTTATTTTCTCACATTTCCATGGATTTAGGCAAATGATTGCCTTGTTTAAACAAAGGATTCCATCTGCTAAGAAGTTTTCAGGTCTATTTAACAAACCATCGGATATAAAAGGCATATTTCCACCAGCTCCGCAGTTTTATATATACCGTGGAAAACAAATTTATGCCTTACTCCAATTGCTTGCTTGCGCCGGATTAGCCATGTTGCTCATATACAACGAAAAAATGTGGCCGCCATTAGAACGCACCTACGCCGCCATTATGGTTGTTTGGATGCTTTTAAGTTTAACTGGCAGACAAGTACAAACTTCGAATCGCGTTTCATGGCTAGAAATTGCCCGCAATATTGCATTTCCAATCGTTTGCTTTTGGGTTTTGCCGCATGGCAAACTTGAATGGATTTCTCTTAGTTTTTTTACCTTTACTTGCTATGCTTCTTTGGTTTTTGGACTTGGAATAATATCCTTTAACAAAAATAAAATTGAGGCCAGTGCAGGTTAAAATTGCATATTTTGGGTTATTTCGAATTATTTAGCTATATTCGTAAAAATAAATGGTTATGAAAATAAAAAAAAGTGTTTTATCTTTCTGTACATCCAGTTTATTTATCTTTCAAATAAATGCCCAAAATCCCAATCAAATAGGCATAAATGCAACAATTTTTGCAAAACAATTCGTCGTACTTAATAATTTTCAAATTCAAGAAGCAAATCCATATTTATTTACCTACCGTCGCATTGGAAAAAAATTGAATTTTAGAACCGCGATTGGCGGAAAATACAAATACGACAACAACGACAACGCCAGCAGTCGCAGCTACTCTGAAACAAATATTAAATCCTTATGGTACCGCATTGGCTTAGATAAAACAGTACAATTAGCACCCAAATGGAATTTTTATTTTGGCGCCGATTTGATTACTTTTCAATCCCGTGAAAAGGTATATTCTAGGTATACTACATCTGGTGGTTATACCACTTTTACAACCTCAGACCGCAAAGAATGGCTTTATGGTTTGTCTCCAAACCTGGGATTTGAATGGAAGGTAAATGCAAGGATTTCTATTTATACCGAAACTTATATTCAATTTTACCGCCGAAAATATTCAGAAAAATTGATCAATTACTCTCCATCAAACCCCCCGGGGCCTGGTATAAACAACATTATAAATACCGGCAATGCCAGTATTACCACCCCAACAAGTATTTTTGTCAATTTTCGGTTTTAATAGAAAGATTTAAAAATAAATAATTGTGCTAATTTTAATTCCATAAAACAAAACAATATGAAAAAAACAATATTTCTTGCTGCCATTTGTTGTATTCTTCTTAGCGCCAAAACCCCGTTTTCTATCACGACAGCGGCATTTGCACCTTCAGATACAACCATTACTGCCAAGCCCTGTTTTCAGTTGGGTTCAGTGTCATTTTCCAAACCCTTGGCGTTGGCAGATTTGGTTAAACAACAAAATTGCATTGCCGTAGATTGCAAAAGCGGTTTGAAAATGAAAAGTGCTGAAATAGTTTCTTACAAATTTTCACATTTGAACAAGGCTGGTATGTCCGAAATGATTGTCAACGGAAATTCCTTAAAACCCATTCGTAACTTGCTAAAAAAGCTTAAAGTTGGCGATTTTGTGCAGTTTTCAGAAATAAAATTAAAAACCAAGGAAGGGGTAATTTTGCTAAACAATTGTGGCGCAGTGCTGCAATAGTGCATGAAAAAAGTAGGCAACTAAACTTAACCGAGCCACCGGCGAGGCGAAAGAAACAGGCATGAAGCCACGAAGCCACAAAGGAAAATGCGCACTAACCTGCCTGCGGCATAGGCAGAATCATTGTAGTAATTAAACAGCCTGCCCACCCGGCCGAGTCCCTGTCGAGGCAAAGAAAAAGTTCCAACCTAGCGGGTATTCCCAAAACTCACTTTTTTAACTTTATCCGCCTCGGCGGATCAACTCTCCAAAAAAGGATACCTATAATCTTTCGGGGGCGTAAACGTTTCTTTAATCGTGCGCTGACTCACCCATCTTAGCAAGTTTACTTTACTGCCTGCCTTGTCGTTGGTTCCGCTTCCTCTTGCGCCGCCAAACGGTTGTTGGCCTACCACTGCACCCGTTGGTTTGTCGTTTATGTAAAAATTGCCACTCGCATTGCGCAATCCCCAGGTAGCATCCGTTATAGCTTGGCGGTCTTGGGCTATTACGGCTCCGGTAAGCGAGTATTCGCTGGTTTTATCTACCAGGTCAAACATTTTGCTCCATTCCCCAGTTGGGTACACATATATGGTAAGCACTGGGCCAAAAATCTCTTCGCACATTGTGGTATAGTCCGGCTTGGGCGCCATAATTATAGTGGGCTCTATAAAATACCCCTTCGTTTTGTCAAAATTGCCACCACTCAGTATTTCCACCCCATCGGCTTTCGCTTGGGTTATATATCCGCTAATTTTGTCAAACGCCTTTTCGTCAATCACCGCGTTTACAAAATTGCCAAAGTCCTCCGTAGGTCCCATTTTCAGGGTTGCCATTTCTTTCACTAACTTGGGTTTTACCTTATCCCATATCGCATCTGGTATATACACACGGCTGGCGGCGCTGCATTTCTGTCCTTGGTACTCAAAGGCACCCCGCACTATAGCGGCCACCACCACATCCACATCCGCACTTTCGTGGGCCAGTATAAAATCTTTGCCACCGGTCTCTCCCACTATTCTAGGGTAACTGCGGTACTTGGCTATATTGTCGCCCACCGTTTTCCATATACCCCTAAAAACACCCGTGCTGCCTGTAAAATGTATACCTGCAAAATCTTTGTGGTTAAAAATTACATCCCCAGCGTCAGGGCCAGAAACATAGACCAGGTTTATCACCCCATCGGGCAAACCCGCCTCTTTAAACACCTTCATCAGCACATTGGCACTGTATATTTGGGTATTCGCAGGCTTCCACACCACCACATTGCCCATCATGGCAGCGCTGGTAGGCAAGTTGCCCGCTATAGCAGTAAAGTTAAATGGGGTTAAGGCAAATACAAAACCTTCCAGTGGGCGGTACTCCAGGCGGTTCCATATGCCCTTGCTGTTTGCCGTCGGTTGCTCTGCATATATCTCGGCCATATAGTGCACGTTAAATCGCAAAAAATCTATCATTTCACAGGCCGCATCTATTTCTGCCTGGTAGGCATTTTTGCTTTGGGCCAGCATAGTAGCACTGTTTATCGCCCAGCGATATGGCCCCGCCAGCAACTCAGCTGCTTTTAAAAATATAGCCGCCCGTTGTTCCCAGGGCATCAGCTCCCATGCTGGTTTGGCAGCCAGCGCAGCATCTATAGCCGCTTCCACATGGGTTTTGTTGCCCGCATGGTAAAAACCTATCTTGTGTGCTATATCGTGCGGTGGGCATATATCTTTCGTATCTCCAGTGCGCACCTCTTTGCCGTTTATGTACATGGGTATGTCTTCCACCATGCCGCGTTTCTCGGCCAGTGCGGCTTGCAATTTGGCGCGTTCTGGGCTGCCTGGCGCATAGTCTAGCACCGTTTCATTTATAGGGCTTGGGAGTTTAAAAAATCCGTTCATGTTTTGGGTGCAAAGTTAGGGAATGGAGAATGATTAATTTTTAATGGTTAAGGATTTATGGGGTAAGGGTAACGGGGTAAGGGTAACCCCAGCGGACACGCATTTCGCAGAGTCTCCCGCAGGCGACTCTGCGAATGGTGCGGGTTAAGGGGTATTGGGTTACGGGTTAAGGGGTAAGGG
>Ga0105048_10002494_pt1 | contig 29938 bp, 24 predicted proteins | sample MAT05_FD_78382 | JGI IMG/M metagenome (GOLD analysis project Ga0105048, IMG submission 78382) | Freshwater microbial communities from Lake Fryxell liftoff mats and glacier meltwater in Antarctica - MAT-05 | ecosystem: Environmental > Aquatic > Freshwater > Ice > Liftoff microbial mat | place... | reverse complement strand
TCGGCATGCCGCGCGAAGCCGTGCGCGCCGCCCTCGAAACCCTCGAAGGCGATCGACAGGGCGCTTTGGTCGACGCCACCGAGCGACAGTTTCGCGTCAGCTCCGGGCAACGAGCCAAGAGCTGAGCGCCCTCACATACTGAATTCGACGGTATTCAAGGACCTGGCCTTGTCTTTGTAGGTCACCTTCTCGAGCTGCTCGCGCAGACAGGTGGCCAGCTTTTCGTTCTTGGGCTTGGTCGTGATGTCGATGCCGACGACGCGACCGTTCCAGACCGCCAGCTTGAGCGAGAAGTGCTCGTTGCCCTTCATGCACGGCTCGTAGAGCTCGTGCTTGAGCAAAGGCTCCGACAGCACCTCTTGGTCGACGTTGATGCGATCGCCGCCTTGCGGCACGGCGGTGATGGCCTCGTTGACGCTCATACCGGGCTCGAAGTCGGGCTCGACTCCCGAGGACTTGGAGGTCTCCCGAGGCGGAGCCTCTTCTGGCTCGGCGGGCACCGGAGCGGGCTCTGCGACAGTTTCGGTCGGCGGAGGCGCTTCGGGCGGGGCCTCTGCGGGCGGCGGCGCGCCACCACACGCGGCGAGCACCAGAAACGACGACAAACCCAGCACCGAAGAAATCTTGAAATGCATGACTAACCCTCCTCGGCTCAGGATAGCCCCCGTCCGCTCCCACCACAAAAAAGACATCAGCCGACGAGCCCAGAAGGACCCGTCGGCTGACATTTCACCCATCGACCGCTGCAAGCAGCTGCCGATTCAAGCTCGATTCACCCGAATCAGAGCAGACCTTCGGTGTGGACAACCACGCCGACCGTCGAGCTGAACCAGTTGTCGACCGCTACGCCAGCGCCGTTGGTGAAGGGCAGCCCAAACGGCGCGCCTCCCGATGGCATGTTCTCGAAGCGATTGTCCCAGCGGATGACCACGTTCGACGAATCGGGCACCGGCAGGAAGTTGAACGTAAGGGTCGCGGTGACGAGACTGTCATCCACTTGGCCTGTACCACCAGCGGTCGGGTCGATGTACTCGCCACGAAGCGCTGCGCCGAACATGGGTACGAACTGGTACCCTGCGGCCAAGCTGAGACCGTAGTAGTAACTGTCTGACGCATCGCTGTAGTTCATGTCGCCGTTGAAGACGATCTTCAGGTCGCCGGGGGCGTAGACGAAGACCAAGTCGGTGAAACGGTCGAAGCCAAGGCGGGTGCTCGAATCACCGAGCGTCTGCAGCGTGCCAAGAGCCGCGGAGATATCATCCTTCGCGTAGGCAACCTGCAAACCAGCTTGCAAATTGCCGCCGTTGGCAACGCCCGAGCCAGGCGAACCTACGGGCGTTTGACCCAGGCTATTCATATTGGCGTCGTTGACGACCATGGCCTTGATGGTGAGCTCGTCGGTGAGGGCGTAGTTCGCCTTCACACCGGTGTGCCAGAATGGCTGGTATCCGTAGTACAGAGCACCGCGGGTGTAGTTCAAGTTGCGCCAACTCTCGGCGACTTCAGCGCCGTAGATGGTGCCGAACATGCCGAAGTCCAGCGACAGCTTGTCGGCGGGCTTCCAGGTCACGAATGCCTGGGTGATGGCGCCGACGTCCGACGGGACGAAGCCCGGCGTCGCGTAGAACTGCGAGACGGCCTGACCGAAGCGAGCGCTCGTGGTGACAGCAAAATATTTGCTGTCGTACATGATGTCCAGACCAGCCCACGCCAGGCTGAAGCCGTCCGTGTTCTGGAGCAGACCGTTCGACGAGTCGTAAGCGCGGTGGTACGGCGCGCCGCTACCCTGTTGCCCGGTCTGGACGCTGGCGTAAGCGTCACCGAACGCCATGAGCGTCAGGCCGCCGTCTTTCTCTTCTTCCTCGACGACGACGGGCACCGCGACGGGCTCCTCGACGACGACGACTGGTGTGGCCGCGGGGTCCGCGACGGGTTCGGGGGCGGGAGCGGGTGCTGGTTCCACCGGTGCAGCGGTCGGCTCGACAGGAGCGGGGTCCTGGGCGAATGCGCTAGCGGTGGCAAGCATTACACCCACACCAGAAAAAAGCCCGGCGTGAATACCTCTATAAAGCCTCATCAGATTTCTCCTTAGGTGGTCCGTGTTTCGAGATTGCCCGGGGATCCCCGCGCAATTCGTGCTCGACGCCGTTTCGAAACGTACGTCGAACTGGTGATGGAGACTTATCCGGGCGCGTGTTGCCGAAACATTTCGGAGTCGTTTTAAGCGATGTTCCTGCACGAAAATTGGGAAACGCAGGTCAAATCCCGAGAATTCTAGGAATATTTGACCAAGTGCTACCGACTGTACGCGCAGAGCCTGTTGGTTCGGGCGGAACAGGACCAGCTCGAAAAACCAGTTTCACCGGGCTTCCACACACTGGAGCCACGGAACCCACCACTTATTTCGAGCGCGTTTCGTCGGCTCCTGCGCGAAACATTTGGCACAACTGTCTGTGATTCCAGACTGTTTCAGCCGGGCATTCGTCCCGAGGGAGGCCTTGCGAGGGGCAGGCTTGGGAATCGCTCGGGGCTTTCGAGCAGGTCGGCGGCCACGAGTGGCCAGTCATCTGATTTAACGCATTGCCCGGACCCGGAGGGCCCGCTAGGGCCCCGGCGTGATTCAGCTCGATTCGGTCTCCAAGCGCCACGGCAGCCAACTCCTGTTCCTCGACGCTAGTTTAGCTGTGTTTGCCGGGGATCGTGTCGGGCTCGTCGGCCCCAACGGCGCGGGCAAGTCGACGATTTTCAGGCTCTTGGTCGGCCAAGAACAGCCCGACGCGGGTCAGGTGGCCGTCGAGCGCGGCACCACCATCGGCTACTTCGACCAGAATGTCGGCGAAATGACCGGCGAAAGCGTCCTGGAAGCTACCATTCGCGGCGCCGGCGAGCTGGCCGACCTACGGCGCGAGCTGGGTCAGCTCGAGCTGGCGATGGCCGATCCGGACCAACTCGACCGCATCGACGAGTTGGTCGAGCGCTTCGGCGTGGTGCAGGCGCGCTTCGACGAGCTCGACGGCTATTCGGTCGAGGCACGTGCGCAAGCAGTCTTGGCGGGCCTCGGCTTCGCCCCCGAAGTGGTCGCCGGCGACGTCGGCAAGCTGTCGGGTGGTTGGAAGATGCGCGTCGCGCTCGCACGCGTCTTGTTGCTCGAGCCCAACGCCCTGTTGCTCGACGAACCGACCAACCATCTGGACCTCGAATCGATCATCTGGCTCGAAGGTTTCCTCAGGAGCTTCGAGGGCGCGCTGGTCATCACCTCTCATGATCGCGCGTTCCTGAATCGCATCGTCACCCGCATCGTCGACATCGATGGCGGCGAAGTCATCAGTTACTCGGGCGACTACGACTACTACGAGACGCAGTGGGCCATTCGCCAGGCCAACCAAACGGCGCAGTTCGAGCGACAACAGGCCATGTTGGCCAAAGAACAGGCCTTCATCGATCGCTTCAAGGCGCGCGCAAGCCACGCCGCCCAGGTGCAGTCGCGCATCAAGAAGCTCGACAAGATCGAGAAGATCGAGCCGCCGCAGACGCGGAAAGTGGTGGACTTCGACTTCCGTGCCCCGCCGCGCTCGGGCGATGACGTCGTGGCCATCTCTGCGGTCAACAAGGCGTATGGCCCAAAGCGCATCTACGACGGCTTCGATCTGTTGATTCGGCGCACCGAGCGCTGGTGCGTGATGGGCGTCAACGGCGCGGGCAAGAGCACGCTCCTCAAACTGGTGGCCGGCACCACCGAACCCGACGCGGGGACCGTGCGCCTGGGCGCCAACGTCAAGCTTGGCTACTTCGCTCAGCACGCCATGGAGATTCTGTCGGCCGAAAAGACGGTCTTCCAGATGGCGCAAGACCACTTTCCGACAGCCGGTGTGGGCGTGCTGCGCACGCTGCTCGGTACCTTCGGCTTCTCGGGCGACTCCATCGAGAAGCGCGGAGCGGTCCTTTCTGGCGGCGAGAAGGCCCGCTTGGTGCTGGCGCTCATGTTGTTCGATCCACCGAACCTGCTGGTGCTCGACGAGCCCACCAACCATTTGGACATCGACACCAAGAACATGATGGTGCGCGCGCTTGCCAATTTCGAGGGCACGATGCTGTTCGTGTCCCACGATCGAAAGTTCTTGAGCGCGTTGAGCAACCGCGTGCTCGAGGTCACCCCCGAAGGCACGCGCGTGTACGGCGGCGGCTATGAAGAGTACGTTGCCGAGAGTGGCCGCGAAGCACCAGGGCTGCGGCATTGAGTACCAGCACCTCGTCGACATGAATTTGTCACGCGTTTGCGACGCGAGGCATGATAGACGGCCGAGTTTCGAAGCGATGCCAGCCCCCCTGCCCGAGTCCAGCGCCCGCGCCCCAAGCTCCAGCCGGCCCGACTTGCGCCTGGTTGTTGGCCGGGAACCCGAGATCGCTCCTCGAAAGTTCGGGCGGCTCGAGGGCATCGACGAGGCGCGTGTATTGGCCACCTGGGGCGTCGTCTGGGTGCACGTCGTCGAGATGCAGGGGCACTCGGCGGGCACGGCGGCTCTCGGTCGCTTTGGTACCTCGTTCTACGTAGCGGCGCTGACCGTCTTGGCTGCACGCGGCGCGTTGTCGCACCCCGGGCGCACCCCGAGCGGCGAATTCCTCCGTGCCACCAAGCGACTGCTGCGCCCCTTGTTGCTGTGGTCGCTCATCTACGGCGCGTACTACGGGTACTACGCGTATCTGCAGCGCAATTCTTTCGAGGAACTCGTCCGTTGGTGGGGGCCATTCGCCGGAACAGCGCGCCACCTGTGGTTTCTGCCTTTCGCCGCGGCTATGGGACCTACCGTCGTCGGACTCGTGCAGCACCTGCGAGGCTGGTCGGAGCGGCGTTTGGCTTGGGCCACAGCGGTCAGCGGCGTCGGGGGGTACCTGCTTTGCTACGGCGTTCTTTTCTTCGTCATCCCGCGTGAGTTCATCGTCGACTCGCACCTGTTTCGACTCGACCGCTGGATCGAAGAAATTCCGCTTGTCTTGCTGGTGCTCGGTCTCACGCTTTGGCGCGCCAAGAAACCGCCTTTGCGGCCTTCAATCGCCCGGGCCCTCGCTCTGTTGGGCGCGTTTGCCGTTGTCGAGTTCGGCTACCTTCGAGGCGCGCGATGGATCGTCGACACGTTCCACCACGTCGACAGCCGCTACGTTTCCCACGCCGCGGGTCTCGCGCTGCTCGGTGCGTTCTTGGTCATGCCGCGTTCAGGCCTGACACGCCTGCTCGCGCGCCTGCGCAAGGAGACATACTTCGTCTTCTTGTCGCACTTGCTCGCGCTCGAATGCCTGGCGGGTTGGCTCTGGAACCAACCCGGATTCGGCACTGTGCCGTTCGCCATCGCGACGACGTTCGGCATCTTCGCCGTGTCCGCCGCACTCGGCAGCGTCGTACGCCGCGTCCCGGGGCTGCGCGCCCTGGCCGGCTGAGCCGCCCGCAAGCGTGCGCAAACGGCCCCCCAAAAGGGAGCCCGCGCGGTCCTCAACGCGACGGCGCGCGACGTTGACCAGCGGCGGGACCGCGCGGCGCGCCACCCCCCGGGCTTGGACTGGGGCGCGGCCCGCGATGGCCGGCAGGGCCACGGGGACCGGGAGCATTGAAGCCGGTGCGCTGACCGCCGCCGCCGGGGCGTCGACCCGCTTGAGCGCCGCCCCCTGCCTGGGCGCCGCCCCCCTGCCGACCGTCCGGACGTCGGGGACCGCGATCGGGCGCTTCCTCGGGCGCAGGCGAGCCCGGCGGGTACGGGTGCTCGGTCACGCGCGGAATGCTGCGACCGATCAGCCGCTCGATGTCGCGAATGAACAGGCGCTCTTCGGCGTCGCAAAACGAGAGAGCGATGCCCTCACGGCCTGCACGCGCGGTGCGACCGATACGGTGCACGTAGGTCTCGGGAACGTTCGGGATCTCGTAGTTGATGACGTGACTGACGCCGTCGACATCGATGCCGCGCGCAGCAATGTCGGTCGCAATCAGCACCTTGATCTCGCCGCTCTTGAAATCGTCGAGCGCGCGGGTGCGTGCACCCTGTGACTTGTTGCCGTGGATGGCCGCCGAGCGAATGCCCGCCTTTTCGAGATCGGACACGACGCGGTTGGCGCCGTGCTTGGTACGGCTGAAGACCAGCGTGCGATCGCAGGCCGGATCCTTCAGGCAATCGACGAGCAAGCGGCGCTTGTTGCCGCGATCGATGAAATACAGCTTCTGATCGATGCGTTCGGCCGTCGACGAGACAGGCGTGACGCTGACGAACTCCGGATTTTGCAGCAGGCCGTCGGCCAGCTTCTTGATCTCGGGCGGCATCGTGGCAGAGAAAAACATCGTTTGGCGCTGCTTGGGCAGGCGCGCCGTGATCTTGCGTACGTCGTGAATGAAGCCCATGTCGAGCATGCGGTCGGCCTCGTCGAGCACGAACATCTCGACGAACTCGAGCGAGACGACGCGACGCTCCATCAAGTCGAGCAAGCGGCCCGGCGTGGCCACGATGATGTCGACGCCGCGACGCAACTCCTTGATTTGCGGCTGATCGCTCACGCCACCGAAAATCACGGTGTGGTAGAGATCGAGATCGGCTCCGTAGTTCTGCAGGCTCTCGCCAATCTGGGCGGCAAGTTCACGCGTGGGCGTGAGAATGAGGCCGCGCAGCTTCGGCTCTTTCTTGGCGGTGGCGTCGATGCGCTGCAGCATCGGCAGAGAAAAAGCTGCGGTCTTACCGGTGCCCGTTTGGGCGCAGCCGAGCACGTCGCGTCCGGATAGAGCCGGAGGGATGGCCGCAAGCTGGATGGGCGTGGGCGTGGTGTAGCCCGTCTTGGTGACGGCGTTCAAAATGGGCTCGATGAGCCCGAGGTCTTGGAAAAGCACGCGCGTCGGTGACACAGAAAGGCGCTTGGGTAAAGGGCGAGCAGCTCGATTCCACTTCCAACCGAATTGCCAATGCCTGCGCCCCGAAATGTACGTCGGGCGTCCGGCGTGCGTGAAAGCGTCCGCGCATGCGCACTTCGTTCCGTGTTTTCGAACTTCTCCCCACTTCGGCGCTCGGTTACGCTCTCGTCGTTTCGACGCTGCTCGGCTCGCTCCCCAGAAATAGTCGCGAATTTGCGCGAGCCCGGCGACCGGACTTACCCGGGCTCGGGTCCACTGATAGCGTTTTGATGGTGGCCGGGTGCGGTCCGCCAGGAGAAACGAATGAAGACGACTGACATGCGCATGCTCGTGTCTGCCCGCTATGGCGGCGACGTCGAGCTCTTGCAGCTCATCCGTAAAGAAAAAACGTTGGTAGAAGAGCAGAAGCGCGTCGAAGTGCTTCGAACGCGCAGCCGTCTGCGCCTCGAGATGTTGGCCAGTGCCGTGCGCGTTTCGGACGGCATGTTGCCAAGCGTGGGCGTCTCGATGGAGCGCATCAAGGCGCGCGTGGATGTCGGCAAGCCGCTCGAAGCCTTCGTATTCGCCGACAGCGAAATCAACGCGTTCGTGTCCGAGACGGGTTCGCGATTCTTGGTGGGTCTGTCGAGTGGCGCCATCCAGACGCTCACTAGCGATGAGCTGGAGTTCGTGATCGGTCACGAACTCGGCCACGCCTTGTTCGGTCACACTGAAGTTGCTGCCGGATTCTTGGCGGAAAATGGCAGAGTCTCGGACGATCATTCGAAACTCTTGCGCAGTTGGCAGCGAGCGGCCGAGATCAGCGCCGATCGCGTCGGCCTCTTGTGCTGCGAGGAGCTGGACGTGGCGACGACGGCACTGGTCAAGACGCTGGCGGGCCTTTCGCTCGACGGCATGCGCCTCAAGCCGAGCGAGATCACGGCTCAGTGGGAGTCGTTGATCGAAGAAGTGATGGACGAAGGAGCGACGGATCTGTGGGAGCACTCGCACCCCTTCCCTCCGCTTCGCATCAAAGCGCTCGAGTCGTTCTGGCGTGACTACAAGGCTGGCTGCACCAAGAACGGCGATGCGGAGATCCGTCGATTCTTGAGCATCATGGACTCGAGCGGCAGCACGCATCCCGGCACGAGCAGCGAAGACAGCTTGCTCGGTCGTTTCTTGCTCTGGGGCGGTTTGTTCGTGGGTACCGCCGACGGTCCGCTCGACCCGGCCGTGCGGTCACGCCTCGAAGCGCTCACCGTCCCAGGTGTCGATTTCGACGAGCTCATCGACTCCGGACAGGATCTGGCCGCGCTCTCGCTCGAGAAATTCAAGGCGGCCAAGAGCAGCCGCCGCTCCAAACTGCGCGCCAGCGAACTCACCAGCTTGATGCGTCAGCTCGTCGCATTCGCGGCTCTCGACGACAATTTTTCCGAAAACGAGAAGACTCGGCTCGCGCTCTTGGCCGGAGAATTGGGTCTCCATCCGAGCGCGGTCGATCTCCTCATTCAGCAATACCAACAAGGAACTCGAGCATGAGCGACGAAGCAGCGGCGGCCGCCGAAAAGAAGGCCACCATCGAAAAATTCAGCGAGGTAGCGACGCTTGCCGGGGTCACAGGCAAGATTGACGACGACGGTGAGCGCTTCGCGGCCGGCTACGGCTTCGACGACGGACGCAGCCAAATGGTCTACGCTCGCGCCATCAAGACACCCAGCGGCTACGGTGTGTGCGTCTATTCACCGGCTGCCAAGTACAAGAAGGGCATGTTCGGCGGCATCAGCAAGAATGCTGCCGTGGATTTGCTCACTCGCAACGAGAACCTCTACTTCGCACGCTACGGCATCCGCGATGTCGACGACGAACTGTTGGTCGTGGCCAGCGTCGACCTGCTGATCGATACGCTCGATCCCGAGGAACTACGCAGCGCCATGGGCAGCGTCTCTGCCGCCGCCGACACCTGGGAAGAAAAGGCCGGCAAGGGCGACGACTTCTGAGAAGTAGCCGTGGGCGCCCGGCCACGCCGAGTGGGGCGGCGCCCACGGCCTTTGCCCCGCAAGCGCCCGCACGGGCGCAACAGCCCCCTTGGTGCGGGCATTGCGCTGACGGCACGTTCGTTGCTGACTCCCGGGTGTGATGCCGCAGCTTGCTTCGTGGGTTCGTCGAGTTCCTTGCCTGTCGCGTTTGCGCCCTTGGGTGTTTGCGCTCGGCTTGGCCGCGGCCTGCGTGCCCAGCGCGCGAGCCCCCCAAGTCGCAGCCACGGGCACGCTCCAGCTCGGAAACGAGCAGTCGGGCCCGCGCAACGACGGCCCGTTCCGCGTGGTGTTCGCTGGACCGCGAGGCGAGGTCGCAGGCGGCGCGCAGCTGAGCCTGGTGTTTTCCAAGCCGCTCCGCGCTCTCGGGCTGGCCGGTGACGAGACCCCGCCAGCCATCGCGATCGAGCCCGCTCTTGCTGGCCAATGGCGTTGGATTGGAACCAGCGCGCTCGCTTTCGCTCCCGAGGGAGGAAAGCTGCCTCAAGCGACTCAGGTGCAAGTCCGTGTCCCCCGCAAATTGCACTCACTCGACGGCGCAATGCTGAGCGAAGACTTCGTGTTCGAGTTCACGACCCCGCGCCCGCGCGTCGCGGAATCGACGCCGAGTGCGGGCCAGACCGGTCTGGTCCCCAGCACGACCTTCGATTTGCGCCTGAACCAGCAGGTGACGCTTGCCGAACTCCAGAAGAACGTCTCACTCGTGGCGAGTGCCCGTGGCAAGCGCACCTTGCTCGCGTTCCAGCTCGAAGTGCCCGATCCAAAGGCACCGAAGCACGTACGACTCCGACCCCAGTTGCCACTGTTACCGGGCCGCACGATCGAAATCGTCGTCGACCCGAATCTGCGCGGTAGCGAGGGGCCCTTGCCCGCCGGCACCGAGCAGAAGCTGTCGTTCGAGACCTATGGTCCGCTCACCGTCAGCGATCTGGATTGCAGTCGTGACAACTCCAAGAGCCGCTGCGAGCCTGGCAGCGGCGTCTGGCTCAGCCTGAGTAACCCGGTCAAGATGCGTGATCTCAAGCGCGCCGTCCGCATCGAACCAGCGCTGCCGCTCACCTGGGAAAACTGGCGCGACGACGACGACACCACCTCCTACATCGATCTGAACGCTCCATTCATGCCCGGCGAGACCTACACGGTGCACGTCGCGGGGAGCTTGCGTGACGTGTACGGGCAGCCGCTCGGCGGCGCCTTCAGCCAAAAGCTGTCCATGGACGACTACGCGCCGCGCGTCGAAATCGGCGTCTCCGGCCAGTACTTCGAGCCGAGCAACAAGGCACGAATACCTGTCGCATCGGTGAACGTGCCGCAGTACTCGTTGTGGGCAAGTCCGCTCAGCCTCGCGGACATCAGCCAACATTTGGCTGACAATCACCAAGATTCGTCGAAAGCCTTCGAGAGCTTGGTCGCACCTGCTCATCGCAAGTCACGCCTCATCCGACCGAGCCAAGAAAAGAACAAGCCGGCGCAGGAAAGCATCGATCCGGCCGTTGTGCTCGCAGCCGAGGGCGGTCGCGGCCCTCTGCTCATCGCCTCCCGTTTCAAGGGTAAGCACGATGTGGAGCGCACGATGCGGATCATCCAGGTGACCGATCTGGGCATCAGTGCAAAACTGAGCCGCGACTCGACTTCGGTCGTTTGGATCACGGCTCTGGGTAGCGGAAAGCCTGTCGCAGGCGCAGAAGTCAGCGTCGTCGGACCCGGCATCGAGCGCGGCGCGAGCGTCGTCACGGACCGAGACGGCATCGCAACGCTCGCCCCGGGCGCACTCGGTGCTGACCCTCGGGGGAACGCGGACGAACTCCTGGTCGTGGCCAAGAAAGGGGGCGATTGGTCCTATCGTACGGTCAGTGACGCGCTTTCGTCCTGGCGCGCTTCTGTCCCGACCGATCCGTTCGGCAAGCCTCAGAGCTACGGCCTGCTGTTCACCGAGCGGGGTCTCTATCGCCCGGGCGACACCGTGGAACTCAAAGGCATTTTGCGCCGGGAAGCCGAGACCGGAAACGAAATCCTGAGCAATCGAACCTTCACGCTCGAGCTGCGCGCGCCCAACTGGGACGTGCTCGAAACCTACCCCATCAAGACCAACGCTTTTGGCACCTTCGCTCGAAAGGTGCGTATTCCGGGCTCGGCCTCGCTCGGCGGCTACCGTCTCGAAATCAAGGAGCTCTCTGACGAACGCGGCGCGATGACCTACTTCGAGGTGGCCGAGTACAAGCCGCTCGAGATGGCCGCCACCGTCTCGAGCGACCGGCCTAGCTACGTGCGTGGGGACCGAGCACGCTTCACGGTCCACGGCGACTACCTGTTCGGCGCGCCCATGGGCTCGGCCCCAGTCTCCTTTCGTATCACACGCAGCGAGACCAGCTGGACCCTGCCGGGGCTCGAAGAAGTCATCACCGATGCGACGACGTTCGACGCCTCGCACCCGGAGCACGCGCCGAGTTCGGGAGTGATCGATAGCTCCGACGGCAAGCTCGACGCGAAAGGCGCGTTCGAGCGACCTTTCCAGCTCGATTTGGCGGGCCAACGCGGTGCCGAGCTGGTCAGCTTCGACGCCGAAGTCAGCGACGTATCCCGCCAAACGGTTGCCGGCAGCTCGACCACGATCGTGCATCCAGCCGATTTCTACATCGGCCTCTTGCCGCTGGACCCGTTCTTCATCGAGGCCGGGCACGAATTCAAGCCGCGCTTGCTCGTGGCGACGCCGAACGGCGCGCGCATCGCCGGGCAGTCCGTCAGGCTCCAACTCGTGCGTCGGCGCTGGACGCTGGTGCGCGAAACGACGGGCGGCGAGTCTCATGCCGAGATGCGTGCCGTCGATGAACCTGTTTCGTCTTGCACCACCACAAGCACGACGGCGTTTGCCAGCTGCGCGCTGTCGACGCAGCTGCCCGGCTACTATTTGATCTTGGCGAGCGCCAAGGACAAGAAGGGCCGCGAGACCCGCGCAGCCATCGATGCCTACGCGCTCGGCGCTGGTGAGAGCTTCTGGCAGGACGACGATGCGCAACGCGTCGAGTTGGTGCGCGACAAACAGTTCTACAAACCAGGAGATATTGCCCATGTCTTGGTCAAATCCCCATTCAAGACGGCGGACGCCCTGGTCACGATCGAAGGCGATGGCGTGCGCTACCAGAAGCGCATGACGCTCAGCGGACCGACGCCGACGATCGACGTGCCGATCACCGATGCCATGCGCCCCAACGCGTACGTTGCCGTGCACCTCGTGCGACCGCGCAGCGCAGCGCCGGCCGCGCCCGGCCGCGCCGACGTCGGTGCACCCACGTTCCGCACGGGCCACGTCGAACTCCTGGTCGATCCCGAGGCGCGCAGGCTCGAGGTCGGACTCACTCCGAACAAGACCGACTTCAAGCCCGGCGAAGAGATCGACGTCGCGCTGAGCGTGACGGATCCGAATGGCAAGGGCGCCGTCAGCGAGGTCACCGTTTACGCCGTCGACGAGGGGGTGCTGTCCTTGATCGGCTACCGGACGCCCGATCCTCTGCCCGTGTTCACCGCGCCGCGCCCTCTGCGCACGGCCACCCTGGAGTCACGCGAGTCGTTGGCGCAAGTCAGCGCGGATCTGGCTCAAATCCTGGGGATCGGTCGCAACAAAGGCAGCGAAGGCGGCGGCGGTGGTGAGGAGGCTGGCGCCCGCCGCGACTTTCGCCAAAGCGCTTACTTCAACCCCGCGGTCATGACGGGCGCCGATGGCAAAGCACGCGTCCGATTCAAGTTACCCGAGAGCCTGACGACCTATCGCCTCATGGCCGTGGCCACCTCACTCGGCGATCGCTACGGCTACGCCGAAAAGCGCGTCGTCACGAGCAAGCTGCTGATGGCGCGACCCGCGCTCCCGCGCTTTTTGCGGGCCGGTGATCGCGCCGAGGCAGGACTCGTCGTCAGCGCCAAGAACTTCGGCCCGGCCCAAGTCACGGTCAAGCTGACCGCCCAAGGACTCACGGTCAGTGGCGAATCGACCCGCACTATCGAACTTGCTCGCGACGGTTCGAGCGAGGTGCGCTTCGCCTTGGTCAGCGACAAGGTTGGGGCGGCCAGCTTCCGCTTCGACGTGAGCGCCAGCAGCGCGGGTCAAACGGCGACGGACGCGGTCGTGGTCGAGCGGCGCGTGCAATCGCCTGCCGTGCTCGAAGCCGTCGCCACCTACGGCGAAACCGCTCAGGCCGCAGCCGAGCAACTCGGCGATCTCTCCAGCATCCGCCGGGACGTAGGCAGCCTCGAACTGGGCGCGGCCTCGACCGCACTCGTGGGCATCGACGCCGGCTTCGAGCAACTGCTCGAGTATCCGTATGGCTGCACCGAACAGCTGACGAGTCGCCTGTTGCCTCTGCTGCCCCTGCGCGATCTGGCGCAGAGCTTCGGGACGGCCTTACCCAAGAACCCCGAGGCGGTGATCGAAAAGACCCTGGCCGATCTGCTGGCGCGCCAGCGCGGCGACGGCGGCTTCGGCATGTGGCCCGAATCGAGCGAGAGTTCGCTGTGGGTCTCGCCGTACGCTCTGTGGGCGCTCCACGAAGGCAAGCTGCGTGGCTTCGCCGTGCCCCAGTCGAGCCTCGATGCCGGTCGCGATTTTTTGCGCCGTAAACTGGCCGAAAAGACGGAGCACTTGGGCTTCGTCAGCTCGGCCTTCTACGTGGACGTGCTGGCCCTTTTGGGCGCGCCTGACGCTGGCTACATGAACGGCTTGTTCGAGCGCCGCCAGGAACTGCCCGTGTTCGCACGAGCGTTCCTGCTCCACGCCATGGCCACGGGCAAGCAACCGGCGGCCGACGTGACCGCACTTTCACGCGAACTCGAAAACAGTATCCGCGTGCAGGGCAATCGCGCGGATTTCGTAGAAAACCTGGGCAGCGAGTACGCGCCGCTGATGGACTCACCGACGCGGACTGGTGCGCTCGTGCTGCGCGCGCTCTTGGCGGCCGATCCGAACCATCCGCTGGCTAGCCTCATGGCGCGCGGCTTGCTCGCCTCGCGAGACAAGGGCGCTTGGCGTTCGACGCAGGAGACGGCTTTTGCGCTCTTGGCGCTCGACGCGTACCAGAAGGCCCAAGAGAAAATCGTTCCCAGCTTCACTGCGCGGTTTTGGCAGGGCGACAAGCAACTGTTCGAGGGCCAGTTCCAAGGGCGCTCGACCCAGAGTCTCGAGAAGTTGGTGCCGACCGCGCAGCTGACGAACGAGCGCCTCGTCTTCGAAAAGAAGGGCCAAGGCACGCTCTTTTACCAGGCGCGACTGCGCTATGCCCGCAAGGAGCTGCCGCTCGACGTGCTCGATCGCGGCTTCTTCTTGAGCAAGACTCTGCGCACCGTCACTCCCGCCGAACTGGGCGCGGGCGTGGGCCCCATACCCGAACGCAGCATCAGCAACGTGCCCGGCGGAAGCTTGGTGCTGATCGATTTGGTCGTCGTCAGCCCAAGCCCGCACTCTTACGTCGTGCTCGACGATCCTCTGCCGGCCGGCCTCGAAGCCGTCGACTCGGGGCTCGCTACGAGCGCCGCGTGGACCGGAATCTCGGGCTCGAACTCCGACGCCTGGGACCCACCCAGCGACGATGCCGTCGCTCACGGGGACGCGTTTCAATCGAGTGAATTTCGCCGAGAGCTGCGCGACGACCGCGTGCTGTTTTTCGTCGATCACTTGCCGGCGGGCATCTTTCACTACCGCTACCTGGCGCGCGCCACGACGCTGGGGCGCTTCGTGTTGCCGCCCACTCGCGCCGAAGAAATGTACGCGCCCGAAATCTTTGGCCGAACAGGAGCCCAATTCATCGAAGTGCGCTAGGCGTGGGACGCTGCGGCTCGCGCGGACTTCGCGCTTTGACTGCTGGGGATGTGACCGAGCTCGAACCAACGGCTATGCTGGCCGCGTAACCAATGTCGCGAGCAAATCTACTCAAGACGGAGACCAAGAGCTTCCTGGACCTAGTCGGGAACGGAAAAATCTACCATGTCCCGCCGTTTCAACGCGACTACTCGTGGAGTGACGAGCAGTGGGAGGATCTTTGGGCCGATGTCGTCGCACTGCGGGAGAGCCCCGAAGCCCGTCATTACATGGGCGCCATCGTCGTTGAAGGCAAGACGGACCGAGAGTTCTTGATCATTGACGGTCAGCAACGCGTCGCAACGCTGAGTGTTCTCGCTTTGGCAGTCATCGCTCGCCTCGGCGAGCTCGCTTCGCAGGGCGTCGATACAGAGGACAATTTGGAACGCGCGAAATCTCTGCGCGCACGTTTCATCGGCGAAAAAGATCCAGTCTCGCTGAATGAGTCGAGCAAGCTCTTCCTCAACGGAACCGATGACGGCTTCTACCAAGACAACTTGATTCAGCTGCGTCCCCCTCTGAATATCCGAGCGCTGCCCAAGTCGAACCAACTCCTTTGGCGCTGTTTCAACCACTTCAAGAACGTGATCGGCAACGACGCGCAGATTCGCGACTCAGGGCTTTCATTGGCGGGCTTACTGAGCGAGACCGTAGCTAGGCAACTGCTGTTCATTCTCATCACCGTCGAGGATGACATGAATGCGTACACGGTTTTCGAGACGTTGAACTCTCGAGGACTCGAACTTTCCGCGACAGATCTACTCAAGAACTACCTCTTCTCGCTCATCAAGTCCGACGCCGATCTCAAAGCGCTAGGACGAAGATGGAAGAACCTGGTTCTGACGGTTCAGCAAGAGCGCTTTCCTGAGTTCTTGCGCTACGATTTGCTATGCAAAGTGCCCAAGATTCGGCACCAGAGACTTTTCAAGATCGTTCGAGAGCAAGTTCCCGCTGCAAGTGGCGTTTTCGATCTGATGGCTCGCCTCGAGCGGCGAGGAGAGATTTTTTCCGCAACGGACGATCCGTCACATTCCTATTGGCTCGAGATGCCCGACGCGCAGCCGCTCATCGAAGAACTCAAACTCTTCCAAGTGCGACAACAGATGCCCGCCATCTTTGCGGCCCACGAGGCGTGGGCACCCGATGAATTCGTGAAACTCTTGCGCATTCTCGTCGCATTTTCATTTCGCTACACTGTGATCGGCAGCTTGAACCCCAACGAGCTGGAGCCGCGCTACCACGAGGTTGCGAAAGGCATTTTGTCCGAACGATTCAGTTCAGCACGAGATGCATTCGAGCCACTGCGTCACCTCTATCCGACCGACGATACTTTCCGGAGAGCGTTCGAAGAGAGGTCGTTCCGGACCAGCGGTGCGCGGAAGAAGCTAGTGAAGTACATCCTTTGCAGACTCGAGACCGAGATGAGCGGTAGCGCCTGTGATTGGCGCACTGATCCGGCGACCATTGAACACATTCTTCCCGAAAACCCATCACCGGGTTGGGATGAAACCATCCCCGCGAAACACCAAGAAGACCTTGTCTTTCGACTCGGGAACTTGACCTTGCTGGAGAGGCGCAAGAACCGAAACAGTGGCAACGAAGGTTACTCGGTCAAGCGATCTTCCTACGAAAAGAGTGCCTATGCGCTCACTCGAGCCATGGCTGAACAAGCGCGCAACGAGTGGACGGTGCTCACGCTCAACGAGCGGCAGAAGAAGCTCGCAACTCGGGCTACTGCAATTTGGAAAGTTGCCCCCTAGCGCTTGGTGCGCGTCAGGAGGCCTCCCAGGCTTCCTTCTCGACCGGCTTCCGTTCGGCAAAACCGAAGCGCTCCAGCGTCTGACGATTCGTACGCAAAGTGAGCCTGATGCCGGCCTCGGTGTATTCTTCGCTCACGACACGCGCCTGGTTGCGCAGCTCGTGGAGCTTCCCGAGTTCGCTGAACGGCACCTCGAGCACGTGCTCGCCCATGTCTTGCTCGAAGAATTCGACGAGTCGTGCGTGCAGCGCCGTCGCGTCGTCCGTATCGTGGGCGCTGGCAAAGAAGGCCTCCGGGAATTCGGCCTCGAGCTCCGCCCGCAGCTCCGGCGTGACCAAGTCGAGCTTGTTGAACACCACCCGCAGCGGGATTTCCGTCGCACCCACCTCGGCCAGCACCTCGCGCGTGACCTCGAAATGTTCGCGCCAGCGGGCGTCGGCAGCGTCGACGACATGAAGCAACAGATCGGTTTCGAGCGCCTCGTCCAAGGTCGACCGAAACGACGCCACCAAGGCGTGCGGTAGATCTTGGATGAAGCCCACGGTGTCGGAAACGAGGATGCGCGGGATCGTCGGCGGGTGAAGGGCTCGCACGGTCGTCTCCAACGTGGCGAACAGCTTGTCTTCGACGAGCACCTCGCTCCCGGTCAGAGCGCGCATCCACGAAGATTTGCCCGCGTTGGTGTAGCCTACCAAGGCGACGCGCGGCGCCTCTTCGCGGCGCTTCTCGCGCGTGCGGCGCAAGCCCTGCTGGGTCTCGATTTCGCGGCGGATCTCGGCGGTGCGATTGCGAAATTGCTGCTTGGTGAGCTCGACGTTCGAGTTTCCGCGCCCACCGCGCCCGCCGCCACCCTCCCGATCGTCCAGTGCCTTGTCGTCGCGCACGCGCGGCATGCTGTAGATCAGCCGAGCAAGCTCGATCTCCAACTTGCTGAGACGCGTGCGCGCTCGGCTTTCGAACACGCGCAGAATGACAGCCGTCCGATCGAGGACGACTGTCTCCAAATCGCGCTCGAGCACGCGCTGCTGACTGGGGCTGATCTCGCTAGCGAACGCCAGGAAAGGAGTTTCGTCCCAATCGACTTCGACCTCGGCCACCAGGGCTTTGATCTCTTGGAGCTTGCCTTCGCCGACGATCGAGGCCGCGCCTTTGGGTGCGTGGCGTTGCAGGACGGTGTGCGTGACGACGAAATTCAGGCCCTCGAGGAGGCTCTTGAGTTCGCCGACTGGACCTTCGGCCTCGGCAGCAGAAGCTCCGGGAGCGACGACAATGACGGGGACGATGGGAACGGCTGTGGAATGTGTGCTGGGACGCGGCATGAAAACCTCCAAGCGGAAGGTAAAGACTGGGGGAACCGAGCAGATCCTACGGACCTGCTGCTCGGGCTCAGGCTTCTGTTAGCCTACCCTCATGAGCCTGGTGGACGAGGGGTTGAATGGCAGTGAGACACGGCTCTGGAAGCTGATCGAGCAGCGCTCCCAAGCGAACGGCGAAGCCGTGGAAGCGATCGAGCAGCGCATCTGGGACCTTTTCGGTGAGACCTGGTCGGTCATGTTCACGGATCTGTCGGGTTTTTCTCGCCAGGTGGCCGAGTTCGGCATCCTGCATTTTCTGCAGATCATCCACGAGCAACACAAGCTGCTCTTGCCCATCGTCGACACGCACGACGGACTACTGATCAAAGCCGAAGGCGACAGCTACCTCTTGCTTTTTCGTCGACCGGATCGAGCGCTCTGGTGCGCGCGTCGCATGCAGGAGGCTTGCGACGCGTACAACATCGATCGCGCTCCCGAAGAAAAGATCCTGCTGTGCGTGGGCATCGGCTACGGCCAGGTCCTGCGCATTGGCGACAGCAATGTGTGGGGTCGCGAGGTCAACTTTGCCAGCAAATTGGGCGAGGACACGGCCAAGTCCGGGCAAGTACTCGTGACGGGCGCCGTCGTCGAAGCCCTGCCGGGAGAGACGGATTTCGGGTTCTCCGACGTCGGTCAGGGTTTCGTTCCGGAAGAGCGCGTCTACCGCGCCAGCTGGTGAGTCAGTCGACCGTGAACACGACGGTTGGCCCGACGCCGGCAGCCGACTCGGCGCGGAGCGTGTGACGGCCCACCGCGAGCGGCCAACGTAGCTCGTGGATGCCGCCTCGAAGGTCGAAGCGTCTGCCGTCGAGCACGAACCAGAGCGGTGAGCCGTCGGACCCCGCAGCGCGCAAGACGAGTTCCTGCTGCGCAATCGAGAGCGCTGGGTCGCGCGTGAAGCGCGCACCATCGAAGGGATAGACGACGCGCGGAGGGCCGCTCCGGCGCTCGATCATGCCGGGACAACGTGGATCGAAGGCCGTGGGCGCGAGCGGCCGCGTGGCTTTTTTGGCCCAGTCGACGTACGGCTCACCATAGATCTCGAATGGCTTTTCGACTGCCGCATTGCAGCCGGGTCCGGCGCGCAGACCCGTGTCGGGCAAAACGCCGACCAGCTCGTGCATCGAGCACTCGTGCTCCGGCGCGCTGCCAGGCGCAAAGACCTCACGGGTGCGGTGGACGCAGGCCGGGCCGGGCAGCTCGCCACTCAGCGAGCAGATTTCGCGCTCGATCAGGCCGCTGGTCGAGGCGACTTCGAGTGCCGGTCGCCCCCGCATCGCGGCCAACATGACGCCGTGAAAGAGCGGCCCTGCGCCGGTGACGCCACTCGATTGCTTCATCGGGTGCCCGTCGAAGTTGCCGACCCACACGGCCACGGTCAGCTCACTCGAAAAGCCGACGGCCCAGTTGTCGCGATACCCTTTCGATGTGCCCGTTTTGACCGCCACCGGAAACGGCAGCTCGAGTGCGCTGCCGCGACCAAAGGATGCCTGCCGTTCCTCGTCGTCGGCTAGAACCGAACCGATGAGTCGCGCCACGTCACGCGCTAGAGCGCGGCGCTCGGGCGGTTCAGCCAAAACGAAAGCCGAGCCATCTTTCCGTCGCGCTTCGGTCAGGTAGACCAGCCCGCGGTACTCGCCTGCGTTGGCGAGCGTCGCATAGGCGGCAGCAAGCTCGGCGAGCGTCACCTCACCGTCGCCCAACGCAATGGCAGCGCCGTATTCTGCGGCGCTTTCCTGCAGTGAATCGAAACCCAGTCGGTGCAAGGTTGCGAGCACGCGATCCGGACCGGTCCGCTGCGCTGCATAGACCGCGGGAATGTTGAGCGAATTCGCCAGAGCGCTGCGCAGTCGAACGGGGCCGTGAAACTTGCCGTCGTAGTTGCGCGGCGCGTAGTCGCCGTGCGTCGTGGGCAAGTGGATTTCGACGTCGGGCAAGATAGTGGCCGTCGTCCAGCGCTGGTGCGTGAGGGCCGCTGCGTAAACGAACGGTTTCAGCGCCGAGCCGGGCTGACGCAGCGCGCGCACACCGTCGTTCTGGCCCAGGCTGGCCGCCGACCAGAAGTCCTGCGAACCCACGTAGGCGAGCACCTCGCGCGTGGCATTGTCGACGACAAGCACGGCGGCGGCCGTCACGTCCTGCGCTACGAGTCGCTCGACAGTGACGCGCGCCAGAGCCTCGACCTCCGCCTGGAGCCCGCCATCGAGCGTGGTGCGTGCTTCGCGGAGCACGCCGGGAGCGAGCCCCGGCACGAGCGCGCCTCGGGCCAGAGCGCGCGATAGATGCTGTGCGCGACCCGTCTTGTAGGTCTTGTGGAGTTCGATGGGTTGGTGGAGGGCGCGATCGACCACGTCGTCGGCTGCCGCTGCGTGGCCGCGCATGCGCTCGAGAATGCGGTCGCGCCGACGCCGAGCGCGCTCGGTGCCGCGCGTCGGATCGTACAGGCTCGGTCCTCGGGGCAAGCCGACGAGCAAGGCGGCCTCGGCCAAATCGAGACGCGCTGCCGGCTTGTCGAACAAGGCACGGCTCGCGGCCTCCAGACCAACAAGGCGCGGTCCGAACTCGATGTGGTTCAAGTACGCTTCCAAAATCGTCGCCTTGTCGAGTTCGTGCTCGATGCGGAGCGCCACGACAATCTCCTTCAACTTACCGCGTAAGGTGCGCGGGCGTTCGAACAGAGCGCGAGCGAGTTGCTGCGTGATGGTGCTCGCGCCCGAAACGAGCTGCCGGTGCCACACCGCCTGGCCCGCTGCCCGCAGCATCGAGAACGGGTCGATGCCGGGATGCGTGAAGAAGCGCGCGTCCTCGGCTGCCAGCACGGCGGCCGTCACGTGGGGAGGCAAGTCGGCCAAGCGGACAGCCGCAACGCGCTCGCCCTCTCGCGTCACTTCGCCCAGCAGGCGACCGCCGCGGTCCAGCACACGCAAGCTGGGCGTGGGCCCGCCGCTCACGAGGCCCTCGGGGAGCGGCTCCATGGCCACCGCTACGATCAGCGTCACGGCCGCGAACACCAAGCCGACAGCGCCCGCCAACGCCAGACGTCGACGCCATCCGATATTTCCAAGCAACGGCAAGCGGCCCAATCCTAGGGGAGGGACGCCGACGTTGCCCGGGCTATTCCCGGCGGCGGTTAGGCTGCTGGTTTTTCGAGCCGGACTGCGCGCCCGTCGCGAAAGAGTACGCGCGAGCCCAGACCGCCGAACGGCCCGCCACCGAGCCAAACACGCCGCTCCACGGCGTCAATCCAGAGCCCTCGTAAGCGCATGTCCCGCGAGCCGGGTTCGAACCACTGGGCCGTGACCGTCATCCACATTTCCATGGTTGCCTCCGAGACGATCGATAGCAATCGACATGCCAGCCAGGAATCCGCCAGGTTCGTGCGATTTGGAGCTGCGCGGATGCGGCCGTGGCGATACGTAGGCGACCCAGTTGTGGCAAAGGACCTCGGCCTGAAGACGACAGGAGCAGGGGCCTGCCAAGCGACGAGACCGGCAAGAGTGAACCCCACGAGCTGCTCGGAACGCCGAATCATTCAAAGCCCTTGGGCGCGGACCTGTCGCGCGCCGGCCGCCGAAGTGTAGCGGACACGCACGATGGCCGACGGCCCTGCGCCTTCCGTCGTGATACCGAGTTCGACGGTCGAGCCCTCGGCCCAGCTCCAAGTGCTGGTCGTGGGCGCTGAACTGTCGGAGGTGGCAACGCCGTACTTTTCGATCAAGCGCGCCCGAACGCTGCTGTAGCGCTCCTGCAGGATCGGAGCATCCGCTGGCTCTGACGGGAACGCGATACTCACCCGACAAATCTGGCCCTCGCACGACTCGAGCTCGACGCCCGTGGCTTTGACGTCCAGCCCCGCCTCGACGGGGCCGCGACAGTTGGCCTGCCGACCACTGCCCGCTTCGAACGCGCCGCCGAGCGACACACAGTTTTCTGCGCCTTTACTGACAGCCGAACCGAGCACGAAGCCGATTGCGCCAGCGGGTATCGGCGCTGAAGGACCGGTGGCTCGAGCGAGGCGTGCAGGCTGGTCGACGGCGCGGGGCTTTCCGCGATGATTCTCGATGCTCGCGATCACTAGGGCGCGAAACTGCGGCAGCGGCACGGGACGAAGCGCATCGGGCAAGTCGCCCCAGTGCTCGGGTTTCACGCGCACGACCAAGTAGAGCGCGTGCTTGGCGCCTTCGTCGCCGTCGGCCACTTGGACGGCCTTCGAGACGGCCATGCGCTGCGGCTTGGCCGTCCAGGACTTGAGCAGCACGACGTGACTGCCACCCTCCTCGGCGCCGTCTTCGCTCGCGTTTCCATGCACGCTATCGAAGCTAGACGCCGCCGCGCCCTCGGATTCGAGCTGACCGAGCACCTCGCCTCCGGCCGCGACCAAGACCTTGAGTTCAGCTTCTTGCACGAGCTTGGCCCGTTCGGTGAGGGGCGAGCGGTCGTAGGCTCGAGCAGCCTTGCTCGGAACGAAGTCCGTCGTGACGCAGGCGCTGAGAGCAAGGGGAGCCAGGAGCAGGGCGGTCAACACCAATTTTCTCATCGCCCCGAGCCTAGTCGTCAAAAGGCCGTCGGACGATCTGCTGATTCCGCTCGCTGCACGGCCTTGAGGTAGATGCCGGCCACGTCGGTCTCATCGAGGAGTTCGAGCACCTGCCCGTTGGCGTCCACGACCGGCAACTCGCGCAAGCCACTTTCGACCAGTGCGCGCATGGCGCGACTCAGATCGTCCAAAGGCGTCACGGTCGCCGCGCGCTCCATCAAGTCGACTGCAAAGGTCCAGCTTGCGGTCTCCGGACTCGCGGTCATCACGCGGAGGCTGGTCGAAGTCACGACGCCGAGCAGCTTGCCCGCCTCATCAGTCACCGGAAACACTTCTTGTTCGTGCGCGTCCGCCGCCAGCTTCAACATCGCCTCGGCAGAGGTGTTCGGCCGAAAGAATGCAATCGGCACCGCGCGCGAAGATCGGAGCACGTCCTGCACTTTGACCTCGACGAGCGCGTTGCGCAGGAGCAGGTCCCGGTACACCGGCGACTCCTGCGGGGTGGCGACCTGCGCGGGGTACAGAGACTTTTTTCGCAATGCCACGAAGGTGATGCCCTGACACAGCATGAGCGGCACCAACAGATCGTAGTTGCCGGCCAGTTCGCAGGTGAGCACCAGGGCGCTGAGCGGCGCGTTGGCGATACCACCGTAAAATGCGCTCATGCCGACGAGGGCAAAGGCTCCCGGCTGCAGCCTCGGATCGTCGAGAAGCAGCACCGCCGCGCGCCCGAACGCGCCGCCCAAGAGGCCACCGACCGCCAAGGCAGGAGCGAAGTCGCCCGCGCTTCCGCCCGAACCAATGGTGAGCGCCGAAGCTAGAATTTTGGTGAAGGCCAGAGCCGTCAACAGGCCCACGCCCGCCCAGCCGATTGGCAAGAGGACGTTGCCCGAGATGGCCATCTGCACCGCGCCGTAGCCACCGCCCAGCAGCCCGAGGCCCTCACCTGGAGCATCGAGCTGAAAGCCGACGAATAGGACCAAGGGCACGACCAAGGCGCCGAGCAGCAAGCCGCCGAGCGCTGGCTTGGTCCAGGCCGGCACCGGCATGGCGTCGAACGCCTTGTGCGCCCGAGCGAAGACCCAGACAAAGAGCGCGCCCATGGCGGCCGTCACCAACGCCAGTAGAGCAAACAGCGGCAGGTGCCCGGGAACGAATGGAAAGCGGGGAACCTGCCCGAACAGCGTGCTTTCACCAAAGATCGAAATGACGACCGAGTAGGCGACGACGCTCGAGAGGACGGATGGAATCAAAGCGTCGGACTCGAAGCCGTCGCGATACAAAATTTCGACGGCCAGGAGTGCAGCGCCTAGCGGCGTGCGAAAGACGGCCGAGATGCCCGCAGCAACACCAGCCACGAGCAGGATGCGACGCTCGCGTGCGCCTACGCCCAGCGTGCGCGCCACCCACACGCCCAGCGCGCCGCCTATCTGCATTGTCGGTCCCTCGCGACCACCTGAGCCGCCCGAGCCCAGCGTTGCAATCGAAGCGAGCGCCTTGATCCAGACGACGCGTCGAGGAATCGAAGCGTTGCGCTGGTGAAAGGTCGAGATCATGGCGTTGCCGCCGCCACCCCGCGTCTCGGGCGCCCAGCGCGTGACCCAGCCCGTGAGTAAACCACCGACGGCAGGCACGAACAGCAAGAGCCACGGCTGAAAACGCCCGGGCTGACTGCCTGCCGCGAACTCTTCACCAAAAGCGCGAAGCGGCCGGTAGCCTACGAAGCGCTCTAGCACCAGCACCTGCAAGTACTCGATCGCGGCGAACAACGCCGCGCCGACCAGGCCCGCCGCCACTCCGACCAAAGCTGCGTGCAGCAGCGTCCGCCCGACGATGCGCAAATCGAGCGGAGTCGACTGGAACAGCCCGCTCGGCAAGAGCGAGCCGTCCCATTTGCCTAGTTGCGGAAGGCGAAAACTCAAGACGGATTCTCAGCCGACCAAGCTGGCCGAGAGCACAATCTCCGTACCCGTGAGTGCCTTGGCAACGGGGCATCCCTTTTTGGTTTCAAGCGCGATGGCCTGGAACTTGGCGTCGTCGACGCCAGCCACCTTGACCTCGGTCACGAGCTCGATCTTGCTGATCGCAAAGCCTTCGCCGTCCTTGTCCAGATGCACCTGGGCGTTCGTCTGAATCAATTCCGGTTGCAAGCCTGCTGTCTCGAGCGCCAGCGACAGCGCCATCGAGAAACAGCCACTCAGAGCCGCCCCCACCACTTCTTCGGGATTGGACCCCTGCTTGCCTTCGAAGCGCGTGCCCAAAGAAAACGGCGCTTCGCCCGCGTGAGCCGGCTTCATGACGCCCGTGCCGTCCTTGAGGCCGCCGGTCCAAGTCGCGCTTGCTTTGCTGATACCCATCTGAATGTACTCCGAATTTGCGAATCGAGACGACGCGTCTCAATCGACTGCCGCGATTCTCGGCGTAAACCTCGCGCTTGTCACGAAGGGCTTTTGCATCTCATTCCGCCGCCGCGCTGGCCTTGCCGCGGAGTTCCTCGACCAGAGCGGCGCAGAAGGCGGTCAGGTCAGCAGGCTTGCGGCTCGTGATCAGATTGCCGTCGACGACCACCTCTTGATCGACCCAGTTTCCCCCAGCGTTGGCGATGTCCGTGCGGATCGAGGAGTAGGAAGTGAGTTCGCGTCCGCGCACCAGATCGGCCTCCACGAGCAACCAAGGTCCGTGGCAAATTGCCGCGATCGGCTTGCCCAAAGCCGCGAACGCTTGCACGAACGCCACGACCGCGGGCTCCATGCGCAGGATGTCCGGGTTCATTTGGCCCCCAGGCAAGACGAGCGCCGCGTAGCGCTCGGCCGAGACATCACCGAGGGCGCGATCGACGGTCACCTCGTCGCCCCAATTCTTCTCTCGCCAGCCGCGAATCTTGCCCTCTTGGAGCGAAACAATCTCCACCTCAGCGCCGGCCTTGCGCAAGAAGTCGCGGGGTACCTCGAGCTCGGATTGTTCGAAGCCGTTCGTGGCCAAGATCGCAACGAGTGTGTCTTCTAGAACTTTTTCGACGTTTCCCATGGTTCCCCGTTTCCGCCGCCCCTCGGGTCGGCATCGCATTTGCTACCCGAGCGCGCCCGCGCGACTCGTCAGCGCTTAGGTCCTTGGGCGAGGCCGCGGAGGCCCCCGCCCACGACGGCCAAGGCGAACAGCGCACCGGCCAGGTTGAAACTGAGGCTCGAGGACGAAGCCCAACGAAAGGGCAACGCCAAGAGCGTGCTCCACAGTATCAAACCGACGAAGCCGCCGAGCGCTGCGCCAACGAGCATTCGGCCCCAGTTCGCCAGCGGCTCCGCAGCGACATGTACCTCGTAGCCGAAGCTGCGGGGGCGAACGTACTTGGATGAAGCGACGCGGGACGAGAGGGCCATGCTCACTGCAAAAGCAAACGGCATGCCGAGTCCGGGAAGCCACCAACCAGGCGCAAAAGCGCTAAAGTCCCTGTCGTGAAGGCCCCCAAGCGCCCGGACAAAAGTGTCACAGTGCCACAGCGCGGTACGCTTGGCGCGTATCCTGCCACCGGTCTTGCATGCGCTGGATAGTCTCTCTCTCATCGGTCGCGCTCGCTGCGTGTACCTCCGCAGCACCCCGAGCCGAGCAGGTGCCCACGACCGAGTCGCCGGTTCAAGAAGAAGGGGCCGGGTCGACGAGTTCGCGCATGAAATCGAGCGGCGCCTTCAGCGAGCTCGAAGTCGCTGGGCATGAGCCCGCCATCCTCTACGTCCCGGCGAGTGAACGACCGCTACCGCTGATCGTCGCTTCGCACGGAGCCGGAGGCGTGGCCGAGTTCGAGTGCGAGTACTGGCGACAGCTGAGCGAAGACCGCGCGATCATCGTTTGCCCCCGCGGCGTCCGCACCCGCAATGACCAGCCAAGCGGCTACTTCTACCGCACGCACCTGACGCTCGAGACCGAGGTCTTGGCCGTCGTGGCCGCCGCGCGGCGAACACTCGGCGAGCGTGTGGCTCCAGATGGAGGCCTCTACGCCGGCTTCTCGCAAGGCGCCATCATGGGAGCGGGCATGATCGCGCCACACGGCGCGGACTTTCCGCATCTGGTGCTGATCGAGGGCGGCTACGAGTACTGGAGCCCGCAGAAGGCGCAGCAGTTCAAAGCCTCCGGAGGACGGCGCGTCGTGTTCGTTTGCGGAACGCCGTGGTGTCGCGACCACGCGCAGCAACCGGCCCAGTGGCTTGTTCAAGCGGGCGTCGAAGCGCGCGTCGAGTTTGCTCTCGCCGGCCACACACCGTCGGGGCCCGTGATGCAAGTCACGCGCGCCGCGTTACCTTGGTTGCTCGCCGGCGATGCGCGTTGGCGCTCGGAGTAGGCACGAAGCACGCCACACTGCGGCGTCCCGCCACACCGCGCCCGCAGGCTTTGCGCATCTTCAGCGGGCTTAGCTGCCCTGGGAGGTTGGCACCGCACTTGCTGATTCATGCCGCATGAACCAAGTCATCCCCTCGTCGGACCGAAATGAACCCCAAGGGGGCGAGCTCGACCAAGAGCCGGCCATCGCCTCCGCTGGGGCGCCCGCGCACTTCTCGCGCCCTGGTTCGGTGCCGCCTGAAGGCGCCAAACCGACGCTGAAAGAACGAATCGGCAAGAAGTACTTGTCCCTGTTCAACGCCCGCAAGCGCGTCGGTGCTCCGTTCCGCAAGGTCCCCGAGGGGCTGCATCGGGTAGCCAATCAGGTTTCGCTGAGCCTGGAGCTGATCGACGACTTTCGCTCCGGTGAATACCGCTCGATCCCCTGGGGCTCGCTGGCCGTGCTCACGGGCGCGTTACTCTACACCGTCAGCCCAGCGGACATCATCCCCGACGCGTTGATCGGTCTGGGTCACCTGGACGACGCCATGGTTCTGGCCTTGGCCATGCGCGTGGCGCGGCCACAACTCCAGGCCTACTGCCGCTTCAAGGGTTACAAGCTCGAAGAGTATTTTGGCCCCCTGCCCCGTCAGCAGAAAAATTCGAGGCGCGCGCCGCCGGTCGAGGTCGAGCCTGAAGATCTTGCGGCATGACCTGTGGTTCTGAATCTGGAAATCCCTTGAAAATCCTTCGACAGACGCGGTTTTGTCCTCGGTCACCAGCGCTTTGGATTTCCCGGGCCGCAATTCGGCGCGCGTCTGCCGGCACGTTGGTTTTTGGTCACCAGTGTTTTGCAGCAGGTCACCAGTGAAGCGGTTTGCTCGTCCGGGGCGAGCCAACTCGCCGCCAGCTTCTGGAGGAAGCTTGCCGGTGCGAACGAAGTGCAAGCCGAGCATCGAGCCAACACCTCCATGAGTCTTGGGTTCGATGCCCTATTGCCCAGGTGGCGCGCGAGCGCTGGCCAAATTGAGCGAATTTCCTCGGGCGCCGTGATCGAACATGCGGAAAACGAGGCGCGACAAATCGTGCCCAACGCTCCGAACTGGGTTCAGGGCCCCAGGCTGTCCTGCCAATTCTCGACGACCAGCTCAGTCACCCTACGAAACTCGCCTTCGTTCTCCGTGACGAGCGTAAGCCCCAGGGAACGTACTTGAGCGGCGATGAGCAGGTCGTTCGGACCGATCGGCGTTCCACGGCGCTGGAGGTCGCTCCGGATAGCCGCGTAGTGCTCATCGGAGGGCTGATCGAGCGGCAGCACCGAGATCGCTTCGAGCACCCGTTCGACAGCCGCGACGAGTCGATCAGAGCCGCGCAGCGTGGCCCCGAACCGAAGTTCGCATGCGACCACGACGCTCGTGCAAACGTTCTCGTCTCCGACTTGGGCAAGATGACGCGCACTCACTCCATTGGGCTCTCGCATCAGTCGAGAGAGAACGTTGGTGTCAAGTAGGTGCGAAAAGGTCATCGGTCACACCTCGGGGGCGTCGAGGGGCGGCAGGTTGGCGTCAACGTCCGGGAACTCTCCTTCGAGCGGACCTAGCTCAGCCAATACGTTCAGCAGGCGCGGCGGAGCCATGACCGGCTCCAGAACCAGTCGAGCCCCATCCTTCGAGATGCGCACCTGGTCTCCCGTCATCTCGAACTCCTTCGGAATGCGGACAGCCTGGTTCCGACCGTTGCGAAACAAGGCCGCGTAGCGCGCGGAAGGTGCGGGTTCAGAGGCCATTTGTCTAGCGTATGTCACACCTATGCCAAATCAAGCCGAGGCGAGGGCGCAGCCACCCATTTGGGGCGAGTGTGGGCCTAATTGCCTCAAGGCGTCGCTAAGAGACGCGAGCCCCGAAGGGCACGTAATGACGTCTGCCATGCGCTGCCTCCTCGGGGGCAAAGCCGCCGAAGAGGGGCGCGGGGGACAGTGGCACACGAAAGGGAACCGTGGGTTCCGTGTTGTGCGGGCGGGCGGGTCAGCCCGGGCGTTTCACCTTGGCGAGTAGCTGACCAACGAAGCCGACGACATCCGCCTGTAGGTCGTCGTCCCTTCCACCCAAGACGAAGGTCGAGACGCGCATCGGACCGACCGCGTCAGGCTCGGAGAAGTCGCGCTTCAGGATGACCAGGGCACGTCGCGCGTCCGCATCGTCGAGCAGCGGCTCAAGCCTCGACGCGACGTCGGTCGGGCCCGCGCCGTAGTTCCGGACCACGTAGTAGAGGTCGTAGGCGTCCTTGTTCTCGCCACGGCAGTCGAACGCGAGGGCCTTGAGCACCACGTACGCGCCGGCGTCGCAGACCCAGATGTCTCGCGTCGCCTTCTCGCCGAAGAGAGTCGTGCCCTTGAGGGTCACCTGCTTGCGATCCCGAAACGCGCAGCGCAGCCCCGGGGCGATGATTGCCGCGAAGTCCGGCTCGAGGTCGCGGAGCTTGCCGCCCCTGTCTCCTTCGAGCGTCGGCTGGATGAGGAAATCGATGGTGACGCGCTCCGCATTCGAGGGTGAGCTGGCGGTAGCGACCCTCGTTCAGCAACGCGATCTGAAGTCCGACGTCGAGATCCATGGTCCCGACGTGAGGGTCGGCATCTTCGCCGAGGTGCTCGTGGTCGATGATCAGTGACGGCACCAGGCCGCCGACGATCAGCAGGTCATCCATCATGTCGCCGAGCTTCGTGGCGACGTAGAGGCACATCGCGCGGACGAGCTCGACCTGCTCGCTCTTGTACTCCGACGCGTGCTTGGGTTTTTCAGCCATCGTGCCTCCAGCTCAATAGCTCGCTCCGCAGACGCTCGGCAGCCTCCGTCGCTCGCTCGGGATGGGCCTTGAGATCGACGTAGGCTTGCACTGGATGGACGCAGCGCAGGCCTTCGCGCGCCTCGGCTCCGTGGAACACGCCCGCGTCGTTCGGAATCACGAGCCAGAGGTTCGCACCGCGCGCGTACTCGCGGAAGCCGAGCTTCTCGCGCAGCTCCTTCGAGGGGGACTCGGCGAGGAAGAAGCTGGCGATGCGAAACGCAGCGCAGTGCGTCATCTGCCAGGCCGCCGCGAGACCGGTCGCTGCGTGCTCGACCGAGGCTTCGGCGAGCGTGTCGCCGACGAAGCGGGCGAGCGCGTCGCCTGAACGCGCAGCGACATGCCCCTGGACGAGCAGGTGCTTGTCGAACCGGTACTCGTCACGCCAGGCGTCG